>Ga0307518_10000818_pt1 | contig 23354 bp, 23 predicted proteins | sample 25_EM_MG_FD_203889 | JGI IMG/M metagenome (GOLD analysis project Ga0307518, IMG submission 203889) | Populus trichocarpa ectomycorrhiza microbial communities from riparian zone in the Pacific Northwest, United States - 25_EM | ecosystem: Host-associated > Plants > Roots > Unclassified | place...
TTTTTATTGAAATTTTTTATCTATCAAATTTGATCCTCATTCTTTTGATTGTTACTTATTTTATTTGAAATAATTTATGAAATGTTAATTATTATTATTTTAATTTCTTCATCTTTTATTTTTTTTAGATTTGATCTCTATTATTTTGATTATTATTTATTTTATTTGAGATAATTTATGAAATTTTTTTTTCAATTTCTTTCTCATTCAAATTTTTAATTTATAAGATTTGTTCCTCATTATATTAATAAACTTAAGAAAAATAAAACATTAATAAATTATTTTCCAGCTTATTTTTCATGACATAACTAAACACTGGAAAGTGTTTTGCAACTTATTTTTCATTATACTATCAAACATCAAAAAATAATTTGTTTTCTTGGAATTTATTTTTTTAAAATTTACTTTTTCTAAAAAAATTTCAATAAATAAACGGCCTTAGGATGATTTTGAATTGATTTGAGCAAAACAGGTTAAAAAGTCGGGGATCAATTCTCCGATAAGGCGATAACTATCCATTTATTAGAAAGACATGTGCGACGACGCGTCTTTCGTTTCCATTCTGTTGGGAGGGCTTGGCACCTCCACCCTAGGCAAGCACGCACAAGCTTTTGCTTCCTAGGCTGAGTCGCCCATGAACCTCTCTCTCTATTTATATTATTTTTAAATATAAATTTCCAAAATAATAAATAAATATTTTATTTTTTCCTTGATCTTCTTAACTATACATGTGACAATTACATAAATCTAAATAATAAAAATTTAATAATTTCTAATTTATCAATAAAATGCACAATATTGTTATTTTTTTTATAATTTTACTTTAATCTTATTAGATTAATTGTGAGCGATGCATTGCAGTCTTTTATTCTTAAGAAAATAAAGAGATGCCCTTATTTTTGTGATTTAAAATATACAATTTCTCTAAAATTGTTAAAATAGTTTTGAAAAATATCAATGAGAAAATTCAATAATTATCCATGACTAGTTTTGGATAGAAATATTTGTTTTGTTTTATGAAATTAATTGAATTAGCATTGTTTTTATATGCTCACATAAACTTCTATGAAATTAAATTGTTACAATTTCAAACAATTAAGGATTTATTTGTATAAAATATTTTATATGCAAAATATTTTTCATAGGTCCTAGAAATGGTAAAAGAAAAAATAATGGTGAAAAAAATAATAATGATAATAAAAAAAAAATAATGGTCATGATAATGATGATGAAGATGATAAAAAAATAAAGATATTGGTTAAAGTATTTAGATAATATTATAAATAAATTACTTTTCATAAAATATTTTATAAAATTTTACAAGTTAAAAATAATTTTTAATAAATTAATTAATTTTAAAAATTAAATATAAAATATTTTTCATTAATTAGTTTTTTAAAAAAATATTAGAAAAAAACAAAAACATGGAAACATTTTCTGAAAAATATTTTTTAAAAATAAACACAAACATAATTTTTATAAAATATTTTATGCTAAACAAAACAAACACTTGAGATTATAAAAAACACATTTTCTTATAATTTGATCCACGCAACAACACAATATTCAGTTCATCTCGCACTTCCCATGTATTGTACAAGTATTTTTTTTTTCTTTCCCTTACCTTTTTATATAATAGGAGGTGTTTAGAATAATAATACCAGTTATTTTTTAAAATATTTTTTATTTAAAAATTTATTAAAGTAGTATTTTTTTATTTTTAACATTAAATAATTCAAAAACATAAAAGATTAGTTTTAATAATTTTAACTTTTGTGTTTGTGTCACAGCGCCTCCAACTCAAAAGATCAAATTCTGCTTTTCGGGATTTTACTCCGAGGCTTTTAAAGCTTAGCTCTCTGTAATTCCAACTTGGCAATAGTACCCAAGTGAACTTCATCAGGGCCATCTGCAATTCTCAGTGTTCTTGCAGTTGCCCAAAGATGGGCTAAAACGGTGTCAGATGATAAGCCAGCAGCGCCATGCACTTGCATTGCCATGTCAAGAACCATGAGTGCCATATTTGGAGCTGCTACCTGTTCCAAGTTATTATACCAAACCATTTCTCTTATTTATGTTTTGGATATTTAATGTGAAGAGAACAATACTAAGTTGCCCTTCAAATTGAAAGGCAATAATTACCTTGGCCATCGCAATGGTACCACGGGCTTTTTTGTTTCCAAGCCGATCAAGCTGATCAGCTGCCTCAAGCACCAATAGTCTGGCCTTCTCAAGCTCTATTCGACACTGCACGAGATGGTAAATTACACATCAGAATTTCAACAGAACTGCTAGACGGATAGTTTTCGATGAAAGGAACTTAAAAGGCACGCAGCATGTGCAGCAGACAAATTTCTAACACAATATCCCATATCTATTTTTCAATTCAATACTGCTGGGGATGGATGGAGTTCCCTTTCTTTAGATTGAATGATCAGTTTCTCATTTTCTTCAAGTTAATAGGATCATTTTTATTTTTTTTGGAAAAAATTGATATTGGACAAAATAGCATATGAAAAAATTACCTTGGCAACATCTGATCGAAATGCACCCTGCTCTGCAATTAATTTTCCAAATGCTCTTCTGCTGAGAGCCCTTTGAACCATCATCTGCATGCCACGTTCAGCAGCACCTATCAATCTCATGCAGTGGTGCAATCTTCCAGGGCCCAGTCTCCCCTGCAAGAAATCAGGGATATACTGATACTGACACAGTAAAAACCAGGGTGCTAGCAGTGTGAACACGCTGTTTTCTAAAAATAGATAGCACAGCTTTTAATCCTCACAGAGTTCTACACAAGCGTCTCCTGGTTTGTGTCTATTATAGAACTGGTTGCAAAACTAGAAGTAGATACTACTTTCGAATCCTGAGCATATGTCTTTGAAAGTTGACTATTAACAGTTTCAATCATAAGCACGAGGTGCCTTGCAAATTGATTGAACTTTTACAATTACACCAAATCTGAAAATCAATCAGTGTAAAATTCATGCAATCCATTGAGTTAAGTGCACCAACTTACCTGCGCAATCTCAAATCCACGTCCTTCTCCCAGTAGAATGTTCTTTGCAGGAACACGTACATTATCAAATACAACTTCAGCATGGCCATGAGGTGCATCATCGAAGCCAAAGACCATGAGTGGCCTTTTTATGTGTACACCAGGAGTATGAATGTCTACCAATATCATAGACTGTTGCTTGTGATTAGCAGCAGTGAAGTCTGTTTTACCCTGCGGGTTATTCCAGTCCCATTATTAACAAAATGGACGAGTAATTTGACAATCCCTGACCAGAAATACCAGAACTAACCATGACTATAAGAACTTTACACCTTGGATCCATTGCTCCACTTGTCCACCACTTCCTACCGTTAATGATGTAGGAATCCCCTTCTCTGTTCAATGAAGGCATAGATAATTAGAGCTGAAGCTCAAAATCATTTGCATACATCACATAAATATCACACATAATGATTAACCTTGCACCGAGCTTTAAACTCTTGTGCCCATCTAATTCAATTTAAATGGGCATCACCTTTTCAATATACACTACCTTCTAATGGAACACTCAATATTCGTTGCATCCGATGATGCAACTTGTGGTTCTGTCATTGCAAATCCAGAGCGGATCTTTCCTTGAAGCAATGGAACTAGCCATTCAAGTAGATGTTCTTTATTCCCGTAGCGCAACAATACCTGAATAAAGAAGTATAATTGCTTAACGCAAGTAAGCATCCAGAATGACAGTAAGCATGTAATGCAACAAGCATACACCTTGTTGTTAATAGTTTGAATAGAAGGAAAGCAACAGAAGCATGAACAGGAAGTTTTCTTGACAGTTCTACCTGAATGCAAGTCCATAGTTTGGTTTGGTGCAGGTTTGAAAAGCTTTTGAGATGCACATTCTTTCACTTAATTACCAACTCTTAAGACATTGAATCTATGTAATATACCGCTCTCTATGGGGGAGACCAAGCCAAGTTTGGGCCTGGCCTAAGGCAGGCCCGGTACATTTTTGTTATGCTTGAGCCCAAACCAATTATTTATGTCCAATTTCTAAGCCCAAGCCTAGCCATGACAGGTTGGTTTAGGCTAACGTGAAGCGTGTTACAACTATATTTATGAACCGTATAGACAAGACCAAGCCTGAAGAGAAGTTCATGAAAAAACCTGGAAACATCTTATATGAAACCTAAGTTACTGTTTTAATTATTTTTCTAATTAATTTTGAATTTTAATTATTTGTTCTTTAATTAGTATTTTACTATTTAAAATTCCTAATCCTAAATGACTTCTATTAATTAGTAAAATTTTAATTAAAAATCATTTCCTATAAAGGATTTTAAAACTAATATAAATAGGAATATCTAGTTTATTTTGAGAAAAACAATTATTCAGACTTCTAATAAAACACTAGAGTGTTTTCTCTAAATTTCTCTACAACTTATGTTTGTAACCTAAAGGCTTGAGAACCCTAGCTTTGAATCACGCTATACGCCACGTCAATTGGTATTGGAACAAGTTAGCCTCTTTAATGGACGGAGACGATGGCAACCCACTCTGCAATGCAAGCGTGGAGGCCCTCTAGGGTGTTGTGCGGGCTCAGAAGCAGAAACTAGATTATTTGGAACTAAGGTTTGATCGTTTGGAATAAACCATAGCAGATCTAGCTCGGCTAATAGATAACGCAAACAGGGATCATGAAGAGGAGAGAAACTTGTTTGGAGACTTGCCTCGAGGTAGGCCAAATCTCAAACCTATTCTTGAAGATCCACTTAGACAACCAGTTGTCCATGTGGAGAGTGTTGGTAGAGACGAATTTGATGGGGTTTGTAGGGCTTTAGTATTCCAAGACAGATCACGACAACAAACACATGATTTTTGCATCAAGATAGAAACGTCAACATTCAATAGAGATCTGGACATAGAAGAGTTCTTTGATTGGGTCGCTAAATGTGATAGGGTTAAGGAGTACTCAGGTTTCTTAGAAAATAACATGGTGAAACTGGTTGTATATAACCTGAAAGGTAGATCTTCTTCCTGGTGTAAACAATCAGACAAATACAAGGTCAAGAGAAGGGAGACATCCTATTACATTATGGATGTATATGAGGCAGTTATTGCATGAGAGATTCATTCCTCCTAACTATGAGAAGGTTAAACCAGCAATCCAAGATAAGATTGGAGTACATATCTTGTTCACGTTCCATGAGGCGAGAAATATAATGCTAAGAGATGAGATGCTAATGAAAAAAAGGGTTGGTAGCAGTAATAGATTTGAGAGGTCTAGGTCTGATCCTTCTAGGAGACCGTATAATAAGAAGCAGATTTGGTCCTGCTGATAAGAGAAAGGCAATACAACCATCAAGGTCAACTCTATTAAGACCTGATACTACTAGACCTGACACTACCAGACCTGACAAAACTTTGAGAAAACAAGTTGAAACAAATAAATCAAATAAACCCTATCTCAGGCCAATGATAGCCAAATGCTTTAAATATGGAGAACAAAGACAACATTCAAGTGACTGTAGGAGATAGAAATCGGTCAATCTAATCAAATGATAGTAAGAGCCAGAGCCCCCCGACGACAAGGGCAAGCTGTGTGAACCTGACAGGGTGACAAAAAATTTATAGAAGCTTGACGATGATAATGATGAGAGACAAAACCGTGGTTAGGAAGATGTTACTAACACCCGAAGTTGCTGAGGATTCACAGCGAAATAGGTTATTTCGTACTCGTTACACAAAAAATAAGAGCATGTTTGACTTAATTATCGATAGTGGAAGCTATGAAAATATTATTGTTAAATACACTGCTGATCAATTAAAATTACCACTAGAACCTCATCCTGAACCTTACAAGATTGGGTTGATTAAGTCAACAGAAGAGATAACGGTAAACTAATGTTGTGCAATATTGTTTTCCATTGGAAAGTAATGGTTGAAATGTATTGTGATGTGGTAGATATGGATGCTTGTAGTTTGATCTTTGGTAGGCCTTAGCAATATGATATCGATGCTAAACACCTTAGTAGAGATAATTTATACAAGTTTAGAAAGAATTGTGTATTATGCTTTATACCGTTGAAGGAAGAATCCAAACCTATTGCTTCTAAAGTAGAGGGGAGACTTTTCTTATAATAACCGGTCCAAAACTTAAAATACAAGTAGAGGTACAAGAAACTAGGCAGATTCATGCATTGACTGTGAAGGAATTAGTGGACGAACAAGCAAAAGAGAAAAGACAAAACATTCCTGAAGCAATTAATCCTTTACTTGCTAATTTTGAGGAGATTTTACCTGATGAATTGTCATATACATTGCCATCAATGAGAGACATTCAACATCAGATTGATTTGGTGGCGGGAGCTAACCTTCCAAATCTACCACATTATCAAATGAGTCTCAATGAGAGTGAGATATTGAAGGAGAAGGTAAAAGAGCTATTGAGAAATGGACAAATTCAGGAGAGTTTTAAGTCCTTGTGCAGTTCCGACATGATTGACTCCAAGGAAGGATGGCAGTTGGCGTATATATGTGAACAATTGTGCCATCAACAAAATAATCGTGGGATACAAGTTTCTGATTCCTTATTTAGATGACATGCTTGATCAATTACATAGGGTATCAATCTTTATGAAGATTGACTTTAGGAGTGATTATCATCATATTTAGATTCAGTTAGGTGATAAGTGTAAGACATCTTTCAAGACAAAGGAGAAATTGTATGAGTGGTTGGTTATGCCTTTTGGGTTGTCTAATGCACCGAGCACTTTCATGAGGATGATAAATCAGGTTCTACATCCTTCTATAAATAAATACGTGATTGTTTAATTTGATGATATCCCAATTTATAATAGATCTAAAATTGATCATGTGGGACACTTGAGGAAGGTGCTTGAGGTGCTGCTGAAAAATAAATTATATGTTGAAGAAGTGTAGTTTTATGACTAGTAACCTAATGTTTTTAGGTTTTATTGTTAGTGCAAATGGCATACATGTTGATAAGGAGAAGGTTCGGGCCATTAGAGATTGGCTACCCTCTAAAACAGTTAGTGAGGCTCGTAATTTCCATGGGTTAGCTACTTTTTATTGGTGATTCATCTGAAATTTCAGTAATATTGTGGCACTCATTACTGAATGCATAAATAAAGGAAAAGAGATAGAAAAGAGCTTTGCTTTAATCAAAGAAAAACTAAGCAATGCTCCAGTTTTGATACTCAAAGATTTTGACAAATTGTTTGAGGTTGAATTTGATGCTGGTGGTGTCAGGATTGGTAGAGTTCTGTCCTAAGAGAAAAGACCCGTGACATTTTTTAATGAGAAGTTGAGTGATGCTAGATTAAAATGGTCCACATACGATAGAGTTCTATGTTGTTTTTTGAACTCTTAAGAAGTGGGAGCATTATTTGATTGATAAGAAGTTTGCATTGTATTCTAACCATGGGGTGCTGAAATTTTTACTTATTAAAAGAGAATAAGTAATGACATGCATGCGAGATGAGTCACTTACCTATAACAATTTTCAATCAAAATTGTATATAAGACTAGAGTTCATAATAGAGTTGTTGATACTTTGAGTTAAAGAGCAATCTTGTTGGTTACTCTAAGGAGAGAGGTCACTAGATTTTACTTTTTAAAAGAATTGTATGAGCATAATGAGGATTTCAGTTAGGTGTGGAAGAAGTGCAAGAATCTGCTCATTGATGACTCATTTATGATGGATTTCTAATGAAAGGTAATCAACTTTGCATTCCTCGATCTTCGTTGCGAGAGAAGGTAATTCGAGATTTGCATGGAAAAGGTTTGGCTGGTCACTTGGGGCGATAGAAGACTGCTGATACAGTCATTGACAAATATTATTGGCTTCACTTAAAATGAGTTACTGGTAAATTTGTGCAAAAATAGAGGTCTATATATACCTTTTCCTATTCCTAAAAACATATGGGAAGACTTGTCTAAAGATTTTGTACTTGGATTACTGTGTACACAATAGGAGATGAATTCTATATTTGTTGTAGTTGACAGGTTCTAACAAAATGACGCATTTTATTCCTTGCAAAAAAACAAATGACGCATCTGCTATTGCTTGGCTTTTTTTTCAAGAAGTGATTCGTTTACATGGGGTGCTAAAGACCATCACTTCTGACAGAGATAGTAAGTTTCTTAGTCACTTTTGACGTGCATTGTGGAAATCTTATGGTTCTTCATTACAATTCAGTAGTATAGCACATCCACAAAACAGATGAGAAAATAAAATCGCTGAATCGGACACTTGAAAACTTGATAAGGAGCATTGCAGTGACAAACTGAAACAGTGGAATAATGCCTTGCACAAGCAGAATTTGTATACAACAGTGCAAGCCATAATGCCACGAGTAAATCATCATTCAAGATTTTGTATCTTCAGTGTTCTAAGCATGTGCTAGATTATGTGCTAGTTTAGAAGGGTGTTGGGTTTAGTATGGCTGCCGAGAAGATAGTTATGGATGTGCAAGCTACTATGAAGGATGTGAAGCAGAAGTTGATGAAGACCAATACCAAATACAAAGAAGTTGTTGATAGGAACCACCGTGATAAAGTGTTTAAAGAAGGAGATAAGGTAATGATGTTCCTTTGTAAAGAGAGAATTCCAGGACGGTCATATGTTATCGATTTACATGATAATATGAGTATTTTCAGAACTTTTAATGTGTCAGACATTTATCCTTTTTAATTATTTTCCTTAAGTTATGAAGCCTTAAGTTACTATTTTAATTATTTTCCTAATTAATTTTAGATTTTAATTATTTGTTCTTTAATTAATATTTTACTATTTAGAAATCCTAATACTAAATAGATTCTATTAATTAGATAAATTTTAATTAGAAATTCTTTCCTATATAGGATTTCTAGACTAATATAAATTGGGATGTGTAGTTTATTTTGGGATGTGTAGTTTACTTTTAAAGGAAGACTGTTATTCAGACTTTTAATAAAACACTATAAAGTTTTCTTTAAATTTATCTACAACTTAGGTTTGTAACCTTAAACTTGAAAACCCTAACTTTTAACCATGCTATATGCCGCATTATAGGCTTATTAAAAAATATATGTTTATGGAAAAGAAGGGATGATTTTTTTAGGTGACTCGATGCTTTAATTGTTCATCATCATCAACAACAACAAAAAAATGGTTGAAGAACTTGAGGTGATAAAAGGGATGGTATTAGCCAAAAAATGGTTGAAGAACTGAGGTGATAAAGGAGAGGGTATTAGCTTTGCAAGAAATTTTGATCCATTTTCCAACACAAATAAAACCAAAGGTCATTCATTCTCCCATCAAGAACACAAAAGACGACTTGCAGGAAATGATTTGTGTATAATCTCAGATTAGTAAACTTGGCCAAACACGAACAAAATTCTCAACACCATGAATATCACACCACTTGCCCACACATGACACATATACCATCAAAACTTCAAACCTGTCCCCAAATCTATGGTGAGAGATTTCATATCACTGCAAGCATTGTAGAACAACTTGAGAGAGAGAGATTACACGAGAGAGAAACGAAAGGTGATGGTTGCCAGTGGCTGCCTATTTGGAAAAATGTCAAGCCTTGGCCCAATGCGATTGTTAATCGGGCCAAGCCACCAAGTCAAATATTCATTTATGAATATGATTTTAAAAACCAATTATTAATTGATCATGCCATTAGGCTAAAACACACCCAATAACATATGGGCCTGAGATAGCCTATTGAGCTACCCAAACCATGAACAGGTATGTATATATGCATGTATGTTTTTTATGTAACTCTAATTTAGAGATGGCAATTCACTTCACCCATCACCTAACCCAATTGGGTCGAGTTTATACCTAGTTAAACTGAGGCCAAGCAGGTCGGGTGAAAACCGAACCTAGTTTAACTTGGATCAGATGTCAAGTGAAGGTTCCATCTACCCCATCACTTAACCTAATATCTTTACTATTTAGTAATTCTTTTTGTCAGTACATATATATAATCATTATAAACCCAATAAAGCAAATCTAATTATTCAATTTTTAATTTTTAACTAAATTTTACTTAATAAGTTCTTTAAGTATATATAATTATTATTACAATACTATATTTTTTATTTTCTTTTAAAGTTGAAGTTTAATTTATAATTATAAATGTATGATAATTAATGAGTAATAATTATGAATATATTAGTATGTTAGTATCCCTTATTATTATACAAAATACATTTCTATCAAATACTAAGTGATATATGATATAAGTTATATAGTTGATATACTCATTTTGAAATACATGATATAAATCAATTAAAAAATAATAATCACTTCATTCAATGTCATATATGTGATTTCCAAATATAAAAGAGGTCTTGAATGATTCATATACATAATCATACAAGTTACTAATTGGTACACATTACTAGTGATATTTAATGGCATACCTCTATATTTTAAATCATATCTAATATTAAAATTTTAAATGTGACATGAAGAAAAAAATCATTGGATACATGAGATTATTTATTAAGATGTGATATTGCAAGGTGCTATTAAAAATTCAAAGAGTTTCAATTTTTAAAGACAAAAAAGTTGAATTGACTACAACACCGAAGGTATTCAATGGGAGGAAAATACCTCACCTGATTCAACTTGATCGGGTATGGGTACGGGTCGGATGTTGATGATGGTTATAAATGTACTTAGGATGCATAAAAAAATACACATAAAAAACTCGCCCCATCCCCACTCTAATTATATTTCCTAGTTTTTCAGTTTGAGACAATATTTCAAAATTAATCGTATAAGATGAGCATGCATGCTAATAAATTGTTCCCAGACCCTATAAAATCAGAAAATAAAATTTACCTCCATATTTCCTGTGTCAGGTGCGCCACAATTTAACACCTGTGGAGCCCAAATTGAACGCCCCATGATCTCACAGAGGTATCCATATTCAAGGTTTGAGAGACCCGCACCAAGGAACTGATCATGCTCACCATTAGAGATCATATGACCACTCCCATCAAATAGTAATTTTCTAGCTCTCTCAGCACTATCGAACTGCAAAAAAGTACACATGTTTCTCATGATTCCAATCATTCTTTTGTAGAGTTAGAAAAGGTAATAAGACTAAAAAGAAACATGGAGCTCAAAAAGGTAGAAGCAGAAATACAGGTATCCATAAGTTCCACAATCCTTCTTTCTTTGCCAGCTCCTTTAACCTCTCTTCCTCTGGGTGCACTGTCCAACGTGAAGGAGACTGAGCAAGTTTATAGAACTCATTCTCCATGGGGTAAATATGATCTTCCACAAACTTGATTAACCTGTTCCTCAATGTTAGGACCCTTTTGCTAGGAACAAATCTCCCACTTGCATTCCCGTCACCAAATTGTTTCATGCAATCTCGTGCAATTAGAACTGGATAGTTAAGAGAATAGCACACTAAATAATAGATTAGGTAAAGATAATGATAATGTTGCAACTGAAAACCTACAATATCAATAGAGATATCACTGGCATGCCCTCAATCTACCCAATGTTTAACCATGTAGTATGATGGATCAAAGTTGAATTATGCAACCCATAGAAGAATAACGTTCTTAAATATAACTTTTATAGGTAAAATAACAAAAGGCCAAGAAAAATAAAAAAGAGAAGCATCTACCTGATGCAGGGTGATCAGGAAGAACAGATTTTTTTGCAATATAAGCCCATGCAAAGTCTACAAGATCATTAGCTTGCTTTCCTGAATTTCGAGCACGCTCACCTCCTGAGGCATTGCCCTGCAGTATCATGGGGACAAAATACAATGTTAATTTATTGACCTACCACTGATAGAGATTTTACCACAATGTTAATTTATTGATCTTCCAATTATGGAGCTTTTACCACAAGCCTAACACAAAGAATATCAAGTTTTGCCTTTGAACATTACCATAAGCCATCGACTGTATATCCCTGCAAAGATTGCTGCCCCACGAAACATAGCAAAGGCAACATAGAACTTCCACACAGAAGCAGGCCACGGTTTTCCCTAAATTGCAACATTTCCAGTCTAAGTCATCAAATAAACATATACCATGAGCATTGATAAAACAAGGCAAGAGCAAGTAGTGGGTAGCTTCATAGTAGCAGGAGGGTAAAACATGCAAGAATCAATAGTAACAAGCATTCATTGATACGGAACATTCAAAAATACCTGTCAATTTCTCCTACTTCTAAGTACTAAAATTGCATCAAGAAAGTCAAGAGGACTGAATTATAAAGCATGTAGCATTGAAAATATAATCTCAAACCCTACAGGTTAGCTGCATTATCAGCTTTTTCAACAAATCATTAGATCTGTTTCTTAAACACCTAATTCACACATCTTGTAGTTACCTTGATTTCTTTCCAAAAGAAATAAAAATCCACAGAATGTGTATATGACGCTTTTAAAAGATAACTTCAAAAATAGGTTGAAGGTCAACAAATCTAGGACAGTACAGACATGCGGGAAAGCCTGGAATCAATCCTGAACAGAATTCATGACCTAGATAGAAATAGAATTCACAGCTGTCTGTCAATCTCCTTCAGTATACAAATTGCAAGCAGTAAAAGTGCATTTGGAAAGTCATAAAAAGAAATCACACGCACAGATCTTGGCACAGAATGCATCATTTGTAAAATCTACTAGACAGATATGCTCAGTTTAGTTGCATTAACCACAAATAAATTCATATTTTCTTTCAATCAAATATACTCACATCTTTTTGAATCAACTACTACATTCAATTTTCAAGACCCACATAGAAAACATGTCCATATAGTTTAATTTCCTCACAAAGAATCATACTTGAACAATGTGGAAGGAAAACATTATGAAATAAAAGTTTCACAATGGATCTTACTGATGCAGAGCAGTATTCTGCCAAAAATTCTGCCTGTGAAGGAATTCCTTCTGGAATTCCGGTAAGTTCAAAACCTTTACCCGCTTGTTGATTTTCAAGGTTAATATCAACATTGTAAGCCTGCCAAAAAAGATGCATACAATCAACTTAAAATTGTTGCTTAAAAGCTAAAGAAAAAGTATTTATCCTCTATATTTTGAGACCATATCCAGAAAGAAAAACTGCCATCTGCACTGTAAGGTTAAAAATAAACACGGGAAAATACTCTTTCCATAAAAAAAAATGAAATTTGAAATTTGGGTCAATACCAAACAGCTGTACGCAACATCAGTCATCTGGTTTCCCAGCGTGGATAATTCCCAGTCAAGAATACCAATTACTCGATCCTGCACATTAAGAGTCTCATTAGATTCCTGATACTATTTAAAACATTCAGATCTCACAATATGATCATCTAAAGCATTAATTTTGCTGCATTTTTAATCTCAATACCATGTTATAGTGCAGTCAGATACTTTAATCAAATATTCAACTAACTCGCTGATATATATATATATATAAAAAGCATTTGCAGCAACATGCCTCGTTGGGATGAAATACAACGTTATCTATGCGAAAGTCTCCATGAACAATTCCTCCCGATGCTCTTGAGGAATCTTCACTAGGAATATGTTGCAGCAACCATTGAGCCAGCTCCAACATCTTTGGATTACTCGGATACCTGCTATCACATGTTGATGCAATATATTGTTTGGTCCATCTCTCTACCTAAAGAGGCACCAAATAAAAAAAAATCATAAGCACCGTCATTTTGTGGAAAGGAAACAGTTAAACTGTCCTTCGAACACCCCACTCCCATTCAAAACACCACATTAACTCAATTTATGGTGCTGGGCACCAGTAGGTATATTAAACAAAGGCAACAAGCTTGCAATCTTGACAGAAAAATTCACCACCTGTCTTTTACAATAGTGGTCTCGACGTCCATATATTCCTAAACCAATAGCATCCACATCAACAGAATGTAAAGCAGCCAATACTTTAGCAATTTCTCTATAAATTGCCCCTCTCCTCTCTGGTGCCAAACCCTGAATCAAAACATGATGACCCGTGATCACAACTCTTAAGTCTTAACCCCTCAAGCTCATATTACAATTACTCAACGAAATCGAAATAATAAAAAAAAGATACCGGAAGCTTAGGATCTATGAAAATGCGTCCTTCCAAATACTCCATTACATAAAAATCAGTTCCAATCACACTCGCATCCCTACACAAACAAAACACTTTGGGCACTGGAACTTTTGTACTTTCTCCCAGCGCCCGAAGAACCTGTCACATATAAAAAACAGAGCAAACAAAATTCACTTTCCCTTCAATTTTTTTCTCAGTAACCAAACAGAATCAAACTCATAAATCTCCATTCAATCAAAATCAACAGAACAGAAGTTAGTTACCTGATATTCTCTATCAACAGCATGAGCAGACTGAAGCAATTTACCAGGCGGTTTCTTCCTCACAACGTAGCGTTTCACGAAACCTCCATTTTCCACTTCCAATAAAAACGTAGGATTCGATTGTCCATGTCCAAACTAAAATCTCACACACAAAATCATAAAAGAAAAAAAAAACGATTGGTAAAAGTTGAGTAGTTGTGTACTAACCTGTTTGACAGTGAAAGATGAAGGTGCAGAGGAAGGGAAGCCAGGGACATGGACAGAGGCATAGCGGAGCAAGGAGTCGTAATCGAATTGGTGAGCTACTTGAACTTGTCTTAACAGAGCAGACGTATGACTCGCCATTTTTATGCAAGGTGTTGACTTTCTTCCGAAAGGGGAAGAAGAAGAGAACTACTTGTAATTTATTTTGTAATCTTGTTTGAAACGGAGTTATATAACTCTGGATATAGTTAAAAATTTAAGAAGAGGTCGGATAGTAATGATTGGACAATAACAGTTTAATGTCTAGACAATAACAGTGAAATGTATAGACAGTAACAGCTTAATACAATAATAGTTCAAGACAGTAACGGTTGGACAGTAACATTCGAATGTCTAAACAGTAACAGTTTAATGTCTAGACAGTAACGGTTTAAGACAATAACGGTTGGACAGTAACAGTCCAATGTCTAGATAGTAACGGTTGGAAAGTAACAGTCCAATGTCTAAACAATAATAGTTGGACAGTAACAGTTCAAGATTTAAACAGTAACAATTCAAATATATATATAAAAAAAAGATAACTATGGTTGGACAAAGAACGACAATATTATTGGTGTAATGAGAAAAACATAAAATATAAAGAAATGATTGAAAGAAAGACTTATTGGTTGTTTATATGGTTATTATAAAACATATTCTTGAATGAGAAAAATTTATGAGATAAACCTGTGATTCGCAAGAGGGACTACAGAGGTGGTGCAACAGTAGCAGCAGGGGAGCACAAGTAGGACTTCTATTATAGGTAGGTGATCTGCACATATACTTTATATTTAAATTCCATAATTTAATATGTTATTAATGTGAAATGTGAATTAATGAATGTTGGATATTATGTGAATGAAGGAAAGTTGCGTAATGATATCGATATTTTGGATAATATTATGAATGTATGTGTATTCGAGGTGAAATGTTGTTGTGTGAATTGCTAAGCAATGAAATTATCGCTGACAACAGAAATATGAGAAGTGTGATATGGGGCGTGGACTAGCATACATTTAGTGTATGTTAAGATCTCGGGTAAGGGGATCAATATGTATTGGCTAGCATACATTTAGTGTATGTTAGGATCCCGGGTAAGGGGATCAATATGTATTGGCTAGCATACATTTAGTGTATGTTAGGATCCCGGGTAAGGGGATCACCATGTATTGGCTAGCATATATCTAGTGTATGTTAGGATCCCGGGGAAGGGGATCACCTTGCATCGACTCCTACGAGGTGATGATGATACCAGTGAAAGTGGTATCGGCAATGTGTTAAGTGGAAATAATCATGTTTGATCTTATGAAATCTTGAATTGAGGTTGATAATGGAAGAGGAAACGGTTTTTAGTAGTTGAATGAGAAAGAGTTTCCAATAAAAACTAGAAGGGAGAAATGAATAAAATATGAATGCATGTTTGCCTTTTTAAATTGTTGAATATTTGTGTTGTTATATTTATTGTGATATTCATGTTTTAATAATATGTATTTTGTTTCAGGACCCTCTCATGCACGATAGAAGTAGATCCTATCTTATGTTCACTTTTTATAATTCTAGGTTCTATGGAATATACCCTTGTATTTTGTAATATTATAACTTTTATATAACTTAATTTGTATAATCAATGTTTAAACTTGAATAGATAATCTTAACTTTGAATTTCATATGAATGTGTCCATGTATACATGTTTATCTTATTTATTCCTATATAATGATATTTGTTGCTCAATGTATGTTATAAATATTATGGTTGTGATGACGATAATGTTTGTAGGATTAAGATCCAGGACGATTGGGTCGTGATTGAGTTATGAGATGTGAAATATTAGAAGTGTAAACAGGTTAAATGTCGATAACTCGGGACCTCACGATATAGGGGAGACTCTGCCGAAATTTTAGTGAAAATTTAATATGAACACCTTGCGCGCGTGCGCGTGCGCACACACACACACACATATATAATTTAATTACTCTGTGTATCAGTTGACATGAGATTGTTGCTTAATCCCGGATATGGGGATGTTACATTTTGGTATCAAAGCCGATCTCACTGGCTGTCCGGTTGTGTCGACGGGGTCATTGGGCTCCTTGAGGGGGGTGGATTGTAATAACCCACATCGGCGGGTGAGGATTTGGTAGCTGACCTTATTAGTGGTGCTGGTTGCTGACATGTCAGATGCGTTTTGGGACCATACGTAGTCACCAAGAATAAATTCATGAGGGCGGTAAGGCCCAAAACGAACAATATTTGGCAGGTTAGGTCGGGCTATGACATTTGATATCAGATTACCATGATATTTGATCCACGAATATTCCTTCTGCGGAAATTACATGGCCCAAAAATACTACTTTTTTGAGCCAGAACTCACACTTATCCAGCTTTGCATATAATCGGTTCTCCCTCAAAGTCTGTAGCACAACCCTTAGATGTTGTTCATGCTCCAAGTAAGAGTTTGAATACACCAAGATATTGTAAATAAATACCACCACATATTTGTCCAGGTAAAGCCAAAACATCCGATTCATCAAGTCCATAAATACGGCCGGAGCATTGGTTAACCCAAAATGCATCACCAAAAACTCGTAATGCCCATAACGAGTTCTGAATGTCGTCTTCAGTATGTCTTGTTCCTTGATTCTCAACTGGTGGTATATAGATCTCAAATCTATCTTAGAGAACACCTTAGCACCCTTCAACTGATCAAACAAATCATCTATTCGTGGGAGTGAGTACTTGTTCTTCACCGTCACTTTATTCAATTGACGATAATCGATGCACAAACGAAGTGTGCCATCCTTTTTCTTTACAAACAATACTGGAGCTCCCCAGGGTGAGTTACTACGCCAGATGGAACCTTTATCTAACAATTCTTGAAGCTAGACCTTCAATTCAGCCAATTCCATAGGTGCCATCCTATAAGGAGACTGAGCTATATGAGAAATTCCTGGAATAGTTTCTATGGAAACTTCAATTTCTCTAACTGGAGGTAATCTAGGCAACTCTTCTGGGAATACATCTCGAAACTCCCTCACAACAAGAATACTAGCTAAATCTATACTACCTTTTTCCAGCTCTCTTACATGGGCTAACCAAGCAGAACAACCCTTCTTCAGTAACTTTCCAGCCACCAAGACTGAGATTACACAACTTGGAATTATTTTTCTTTCCCTTTAAACACTATTCTTTTATCACCTATTCCTTGGATTGTCACCGTTTTGGTGAAACAATCCACTTGTGCCTTATGTTTACTTAGCCAATCCATGCCCAGAATTAACTCAAAATCATATAACTCCAATGGCATAAGATCCACCCTCAATTCTAACCCTCCAATATATAGTTTTACCCCTCTATAAATATCACCAATATGTATATTCTCTCCCAGAGGTGTACTAACCGTCACTCCTACACCCAACTTACTAGATAACACATGCAAGTTATTCATGGTTCTATAAACTACAAAGGAATGACTAGCTCCAGGATCAATTAAAGTATAAACTTACATTGTATCTAACTATAAAGTACCTGCCACCACATTAGGTACAACTCCCACATCCTCGTGGGTCAAGTGATATACCCGACCCTGAGTCCTCCCCTCCTGAATTCTGGGCCTCCCTCGAGTAGCACTTGTCCCTGATTGGGTAGGCCTAATAGGACGATCGACTATAACTGATTGCTGCTTGCTCTGAACCTCAGTCCTCTGACCATGGGCTCCTTCGGTAATTTTACAGGGACAATCCTTCTTCCTATGACTCATGTCCCCATAATAGTAACAACCTCTACCTACATGCGGGCATTATCTCCATTGATGCCCCTATCCTCTACAAATATAACATCTTCCCGGCATCGCGGAGCAATCTCTAGGGTGTCGCTGCTTACACCTTTGACATAATAGATACACTGGTCCCTTCTGCTTTGTAGATCCTCTAGCAATTGTGACTCCATGTCTAGCCTGTCCTTCCCGGGATCCTCTTCTACTAACCTGTCTAGATCCTCCTAAGCTACCTCCTGGGGTGAAACTCCCACCTCTCCTCTGGAACTGTTCTGATGATTGTCCACTCTTCCCTTTCTTTGGGAGAGGAGGTCTCCTAGATTAAAATCCAAAATCTCTCCTCTTAGCTCCAGTTGCCTAACTCTGCTCGACCATTGGCTTCGGGGCATCCCTTATTACCCTCTCCATACCCTGAGTAGCCCGTATCAATTCCCGAACCGACTGAAATTGCATGGCTATCAGTATCATTCTCAGCTCCTGCCTCGGTCCATCACGGAACCTCTCCACCCTGCGGCGCTTTATGGAAAGGTAAGTGGAGGCAAAAGTTGCTAAGTCCTGGAATCTCCTCTCATACTCCAGAACTGTCAAATCTCCCTACCTCAAATCCAAAAACTCTTGTTCTTTCTCTCTTCTATGCTCCCAAGAGTAGTACCTCTCCTCAAACTCTTCACGAAAGTCCCTCCATCTCAATACCTCCCACGATCTCCTCTCTCTGATGGTCTCCCACCATGAGTGGGCACTTTCAATCAATAGCTGTGTCACGCAATCCACCCGTAGCTCGTTTGGCACCTGCATCTGATTTATAACTCTTTCCACTTTCCTCGGCCAGTGTCCAGCAACCTCAGCATCCTCTTCGCCACGGTAAGTCATACAACTCATCTCTCTCATACCCTTCACCCACTGCACTATGGTGACTACCCTCAATGATCTAGGAGTTGTACTGGAGGCTCCTGTTGTCATTCTTGCTGCTACAACTCTCACTATATGATCCATAAAAACAGGATTTGAAAATGGGTTTGACGCAGCTGTCGGTGCCACTAGTGGGGGTATATAATGATGCCTCAAAAAGGGGTCTGAGATGTGTGTTGATGCAACACGGGCGTGTAATTGCTTATGCATCAAGACAACTAAAGTCGCATAAGATGAATTACCCAGTTCATGACCTAGAACTTGCAGCGGTGGTGTTTGCCTTAAGAGTATGATGACATTATTTGTATGGATCACCAGTTCAAATCTTCACGGACCATAAGAGTTTGAAGTATTTGATGTCACAGAAGGAGCTGAACATGTGACAGAGGAGATAAGTAGAGTTAATAAAAGATTATGATTGTATGATTGACTACCATCCTGGTAAGGCTAATATAGTAGTCGATGCCTTAAATTGGAAGGGAAAAACAGTAATGAATGATATGGAGATAAAAGAACAAGGAAGTATAATGGAATTGAAGAAGATGGGCTTGCGGCTAAGTGTAGGGCCCGAGGGATCACTGTTAGCTCAGTTAAAGATCCAATCTGTGCTTCGAGACAAGGTCTTGGTGGCTCAACAGGTGGATGGAAAAGTAAAGGAGATCAAGGAGAGGGTAAACTAGGGTACAGAAAAAGCATTCCAAATGTTATCTAATAGGCTAATAGCTAAAGGTAGGCAAATTTATTTGCCCGAGGATAAGACTTTGAAAGAAGTATTAAGAGAAGCTCATGAATCCCAATTTGTTACTCATCCTGGGAGTACAAATGTAACGCTCGACGATTTCGTAAGCATTTATAATTAATTCCTACGATTTGGTACTTAAAAAAATTGGGCAACTTTTTATTTTATTTTTATTTTGACGTTCCAAGTGTCGACATTAATAATCAAATATACATTAACCCTTCATAAACATCTTTTCATACAACACCTGTCATATCAATTCCCGATTCAATCAACCTGGATCGTAAATTCATTGCACTAATTATTCTTTCTATTGTATCTCATCAACCATCACACACAATTAATTACTCACATTTGCATGATTAATATTTATGGATAAGAAGCACGTTAAAGATTAACCGCGGAAAGGTTTTTCTCGATAAATACATATACAAATTAAATTAAGTACATTATCTTTATAAAACATGTATAATATACATGACATGCATTGTAAATCCCATTTATTTTTACAAGTTTCTACATGTAATGAATTTTTTCTATAACTACCATTAATTAGCTTATATTACATAATTTTAGTAAAAGTAATGTCCTGGAAGATTATTAGGTGTCTTGGGTGTGAGAAGGTCCGGTTCAACATTAATTTATATGAGCATACAAAACATAAGAAATAAGATCTAAATATTTAAAGCCATGCATATAATTAACATATATCCTAATCCTCATATTCTATAGGAATTCATTAATTTTTCAAAATCAATTTCTGGTGATCATCGTGAATCATTTTAGACATTCTTAATTTTTGTAATTGGATGCTCATTTATATCAGTTAAACTCTTTGTCTGGAGACCCAATCATTTCAACGTGGGTATTATTATTAGTCAAACTAATCTCATCAATTATTCCCGGTCATCCCAATTTGGATGCTATTAGCCAAAGCTAATCTCATCAATCATTTTCATGGAAATAATATTTATTTTTATCTTTATTTTTTTATTTTCCTACTCATAGGCAATATTTTTACGATAGTATTTTTTCTGCCCGTAGGCAATATTTTTACGATAGTATTTTTCCTGCTCTTAGGCAATATTTTCACGAAATTATTTTCCTGCCTGTAGGCAATGTTCTCGAAATAATAATATTCTCCTTCTCATCAGCAACACTCACACGATAATATTTCCTGCCCGTTGGTGACATTTACATAACAATAGTATTTCCTACTCGTTGGCAACATTTACACAATAGTAGTATTTCCTACTCATTGGCAACATTCACATAATAATAATAATAATAATAATAATAATAATAATAATAATAATAATATTTCTCCTTCTTGTTAGCAATATTCACACAACAATAACATTTCTTACTAATTGGCAACGTTCACACAATAATAAATTTCTCCTACTTGTTGGTAGCTTTCACGCAAAAATATTTATACTGCCCGTAGGTAATGTTCACATAGCAATATTTCTCATGATACACAATAGTACAAAATACGCATAATGTTTATCACATACTAGCATTGCAAGAATTTAAACAATTTAAAGAAGTAAGGGAGCGACCCTTACCTTGAACTCCTGTTATACATGTTCTTGAGAAGTCATGTGCTCCTCTGAATGCTTATCCTGAAAATTGGAGACCTACTGTTCGGGAAGTAAAATTTATGGTAGGAGTGTTTGTTTCCGATCTTAATCGTTCTGAATTTATACAACATCTGGATGAACAACATATCCAAAATCCAGACCAATCCAACGGTGAAAAGATGATATAATGGTCGACGAACGAGGCTGTCTTGAAGGGTGATTTTCCAGAAATGTTCATCCGGTGACAGCCCTCAAACGAAGCTTGCTATTGAAAATCCCTCCGGTCAGAATGTAGGTGACATTGAGCATAATAACATATCCAAAAAGCAATATAATCCAACAGTGGAAAGCCAAGATATGGCTGCCAAAGTTCCTGGCCTGTTGCCATCCCAAAACCCATAGTTTCAAATCAACTTATTCCTTCTATTTTTCTTTGTTTCTTTAACTTATTTCTAACTTATTTCAATGAGTTCTTGCAAAAATCTACAAAAATCATGTCCTCCTCCTTCAAGTTCCAACTTCTACTCTTTGTTTTTCCCAAGCTTTATAACTCTCTAAGTATAGTCACTTGATTTGTTTTCTTGGATATAATTCTCCCAAGAACACTCCCTTTTTATTTAGCTTGAAGAAATGGAGAAGAGATGAATAAAATGGGAGAAAAATGGTCTCCCTCCTGTTTTCTACCTTTGCAGAGGACGTGGGCTATCTTTAAAGGAGGAGAGAGGAGTATTGTTTTATATAAAATTACCAAAATGCCCTTATTAATGCCCCTTGTGTCATTTTCTTCAATTTACTCGATTGTAAGTAATCTCGTAAAGCTTCCCAAAATCCGATTGGCATGAAATTTTAACCTAAGATAAACCAATCAATCTGGAGATTCCTTATACAATTTCAACCTGATCCAACGGTCGGATTGAGATATATCATTGATACCGTAAAACTAAACAATCAGTGTCTTTTACGCTAACATCTGAATTTCATGCATTACTTTATTTACTTAGATTCTCATAACATTTCCCCTTAATTTATACTCAATAAATTCAATATTACCACGTCCATCACTGATTTATCAAAAATAATCCTTTTATTCGTTGAGACTCTTCTCCGTTTTCGCTAACATTACAAATTTTAATCCAAAATTTGTAACCCTCATTTCGACTTCCACATCATTCTCTCCCTTACACATATCATTTGTTATTATTTCTACTATTTGTTCATTTCTTTTCATATTGAGTCTCTATTACTCATCGATGTCCTTCTTTTTTTTCTTTTTCTACGATCCTATGTTTATTCGAGTCATTTCAACGTGGGTATTATTATTAGTCAAACTAATCTCATCAATTATTCCCAGTCATCCCAATTTGGATGCCAATAGCTGAAGCTAATCTTATCAATCATTCACATGGAAATAATATTTATTTTTATTTATTTATTTTATTTTCCTACTCATAAGCAATATTTTTACAATAGTATTTTTCCTGCCCTTAGGCAATATTTTCACGATATTATTTTCCTGCCCGTAAGCAATGTTCTCAAAATAATAATATTCTCCTTCTCATCAGCAACACTCACACGATAATATTTCCTGCCCGTTGGTGACATTTACATAACAATAGTATTTCCTACTCGTTGACAACATTTACACAATAGTAGTATTTCCTACTCATTGGCAACATTCACATAATAATAATAATAATAATAATAATAATAATAATAATAATAATAATAATAATAATATTTCTCCTTCTTGTTAGC
>Ga0307518_10000819_pt1 | contig 23304 bp, 10 predicted proteins | sample 25_EM_MG_FD_203889 | JGI IMG/M metagenome (GOLD analysis project Ga0307518, IMG submission 203889) | Populus trichocarpa ectomycorrhiza microbial communities from riparian zone in the Pacific Northwest, United States - 25_EM | ecosystem: Host-associated > Plants > Roots > Unclassified | place...
CACAGCCTCCATATCCAATTCCGAAGAGAATCCTCCATATTATTTCTGTATCACTCATGTTAAGTCCAATGCTATCATTTGGATAGCTAACAGGAACCACCCCATTTCAGATTCTGATAAGCTATATTTGACTACAAATGGTCTTGCCATTAATAGTACTTATAATTCTAGTACTACATCTGTAGTTTGGTCAACGGAAGGATTAAGCCCAAGCTCTCAGGTTTCTGCTATGGAGCTTCGGGATTCAGGAAACCTTGTACTACTTAACAGGAACAATGTTTCTTTATGGGAGAGTTTTGATCAACCAACTGATACTATTGTCATGGGACAGAGTTTGGCTGTTGGGACATCAGTGGACTGTTATAACGCTGAGAATGACATGTCAGTTGGTGACTACAGGCTTGTAGTGACTGGTGGTGATGCTGTTTTGCAGTGGAATGGAATGAGTTATTGGAAGCTATCAATGGAGCCAAAAGGTTCACAGGATTCAAAGGTGCCTGTCTCATTTTTGGCCTTGAATGATACAGGTTTGTTTTTGCTTGGAAGTGATAGATCAACTGTTGTGATTAAGCTTACTTTGGGCCCTGCAGATTTTAGAGTTGCCAAGTTAGGGTTTGATGGGAAGCTTAGTGTTAGAAAATTTGTTGATCAAAATTGGGTGCAGGAATTTGTGAGCCCTGCTGATGAATGTCAGATTCCTCTCAGTTGTAACAAAATGGGGTTATGCAGTTCAGGAAGATGCTCTTGTCCACCAAATTTCCATGGTGATCCTCTTTCAAAAAGTGGCTGCACGCCGACAGATGCTTCACTTGCTTTGCCTTCAGGTTGTAGTAATGGAAAAGAATTGAATTCTTCTGTTTTCTATGTCAATTTAGGCTCTGAATTAGACTATTTTGCTAATGGTTTTATGGCTCCTGCTAAACGGGATATCAATTTATTAGCTTGCCAAGATCTTTGCACCCGAAATTGTTCTTGTTTAGGCATCTTCTATGGAAATTCCTCAGGTTCTTGTTATCTTCTTGAAAACCCTTTGGGGTCTATCATGGAAGCCTCTAGCTCCAACAGCAAACGGTTAGGCTACGTGAAGACTATAGTTGTATCTTCGCGTGCAAACAAAGTGAATGAATCTGCAAAATTTCCAATTGTAGGTTTGGTTCTATTACCTTCATCTGGAATCCTTTTGATTATCATTGTTGTTTTAGGGTTCATTTGTTGGAGAAGGAATAGACTGTATAGAACTGCTAAGTTGAAATTAGGCCGTGGCGATTCTTCTTCATCTGAGCTTGAGATAATTTCTATCCCGGGTTTGCCAGTAAGGTTTAATTATGAAGACCTTGTGGCTGCAACAGAAAGTTTCAGCACTCAAATTGGTAGTGGCGGCTTTGGAACCGTGTACAAAGGCACTCTGCCTGACAAATCCGTTGTGGCAGTCAAGAAGATTACCAATGTTGGTGTGCAAGGAAAGAAGGAATTCTGCACCGAAATTGCGATTATAGGAAGCACTCGTCATGTTAATCTTGTTAAATTGAAAGGGTTTTGCGCACAAGGGAGACAGAGGTTTCTGGTATATGAGTACATGAACAGAGGCTCACTGGACAGAACGCTCTTTGGTAATGGACCTGTTTTGAAGTGGCAAGAAAGGTTTGAGATTGCTCTTGGAACCGCAAGGGGACTTGCTTACTTGCATAGTTATTGTGAGCGCAAGATCATCCATTGTGATGTGAAGCCAGAGAACATTCTTTTGCATGACAATTTACAGGTTAAAATCTCCGATTTCGGGCTTTCGAAGCTGCTAACCCCTGAACAATCCAGTCTCTTCACTACAATGAGAGGGACACGAGGCTATCTTGCACCAGAATGGCTAGCGGGCGTTACGATCTCAGATAAAGCTGATGTTTATAGTTATGGAATGGTATTGCTAGAAATTGTAAGGGGAAGGAAAAACAGCGCAGCACAGCCGCAAAGCCGAAGCATAGAAAACGATAGCAGCGAAGGAAATGGAACATCTTCATCCTCTTCAGGTTGGGAACCTAGGTCTGCGTATTTCCCCCTACACGCGCTAGAAATGCATGAGAAAAAAAGGTACTCGGAGCTTGCAGACTCCAGGCTAGAAAGACGGGTGGCGAACGAGGAGGTTGAGAAGCTAGTGAAGGTGGCCTTGTGCTGTTTACATGAAGATCCTACGCTGAGGCCAACAATGGTTAATGTTGTTGGCATGTTGGAAGGTATAACTCCTTTGGCTGAGCCAAGGCAGGAATCATTAAATTTCTTGAGATTCTATGGCAGGAGGTTCAGTGAGGCGTCTAGAATTGAAGGGTCTAATGAGCGAAATGAGTTTGGTTTGTTCCCTCAAGCAAACCTCACTAGTGGCACCAGTAGTTCTTACACCTCAATGTCTTACTTGTCTGCACAACAGCTTTCTGGTCCTAGATAACACTGAAGGATCCATGCTTTTTTAGCATGCCTCTGTACAAAAATGTATCTGTCTGTGTTTTTTTTCCTCGGGAAAATATTTTGTTCCTAGTGTTTTAACAGTTTATGTTCTAGCTTCTTGCAGCATGGATGGTTGTATTGTGTTCTATTTTTGTACCTTGCTTTTGGATGGTGCTTCATCATTCCAAAAAATGAGTAGACAAAAAAAATGCTACAAATAGTAATCTTCATCCTCATTATTCTAAGTTTCATCAGTACTTCCAACAAGTTCTGAATAAAAAAAAAAAAAGAGTTCTGGATGGATTTATATATAGGTAAAATCATAGTTTTTAATTTAATTCGGGTTGATTTGGACAAGTTTTAAATTATGGATCAAGTGGGTTGACTTAAATCAACCAAGTTAATTTAGTTTTTTTTCATTTTATAAAAAAAGAAGAAAAAATAGAATCATTTAAAAAAAATAAAAAAAAATCATCAAGTTTTGACTAGATTTTTTATTAAATCACAAGTTAATTTATATTTTCAACAGAGCATCAAATTAAATAAAAAATTTCTATCTAAAATTTGACCCTAATAAATATAAATATTAGATGAACCAGATTATATGACACTAATAGTTTGTTTGGAAATGTGATTGTAGTTGCTTTTCAAAGTGTTTTTCGTGCCGAAATGCATCAAAATGATATATTTTTTATTTTTTAAAAATTATTTTTGAGATCAGGGCATCAAAATGATCCAAAAAATACCAAAAAATTAATTTTTAGTAAAAAAAAATTAATTTTAGAGGAACGCATCAAAATTAATATCCATGAAATTGTCATTCCATTGAAACGTATAATTTCCTAGCTTCTTTGATACAAAGCTAAAGCTGTTATTATTATTAATGTTGCAGAAAACAAAATGGGAAGATAATATTAATTGATGGGGTCAAGTACTTTATGTGGTTAGGTAACACTGCCATGTCAAGTTGTCAACAACAATTTACGCGGCATTGCTTTTTATTTTAAAAACAGAGATCACAAGTTAATCCGAACAGATGAATATTGATATGATCTAATACAAATAAATTGATATTTTTTGAATAATTATATTAATTCATATATAATAAATTAGAAATGAATATTAATTAAACTAGACTTGATATTTGCATCAACTTAACTCTAAATATATATATTTATATTATATGGATATATTTATATAATTTTTAGAATTTTTTTTAAACAGATATATACATATTTCAATATTAACATAATATATATATATATATTAACTATTTTATTTTTTATTAATTAATAAATAATAGTAAATAAGAATACTTATTGAATACTTGAATATTATAAAAAAATCTGACTTGCAGGCATCCATAACCATTAGGTTCATCCCTCATCTATCTAAAAATTATGTTTTTTTTTTCTATTAAAGAGGTTTTAAATTGTGATTAAGTTATGTCGTTCAATTTTTTAATATTAATTTTATTAAATAAAAAAATATGTAAGAGTTGTTAATATAATTTCTATTTACAAGAAATTTTTTAATTATAAACACAATATTTAATATGCAGTAAGTACAGAAATAATTAAAATATCAGATGACATCTTTGATAGATACGGGCCAACCTAATCTAACATGTCAAACCTATAACTCATGTTATGAACCCGACTAGCTTTAATTACATTGTATTTCTAAATTAATTTTTTATTTAATAATACAATAAAAAAAAATAAACACTCTTAAAATTAAAAACTAGCCTAATGTCATGACGCTTTATAAATTGCAAGCATTGCTTTCTAAACAAAAATACATCATGGCCTTAAATGCAAATTTTTAAAAATCTATATATTAAAACAAAACCTTAGTATTTTATATATGATTGAAGATTTTAAAAAAATGATCAATGTAATAAAATTATATAAAAAATAATATACTAAAACTTTTTAACAAAAAACATAAATTTTATGTTAATTGGTTATTCATGATATTTTTTTTAAGTTAGGCACAGAATAATTGGAAACAAAATATTGATATTTATATGAAAACCTTTAATATTATTTTAAAAACTTGACAAAATTTAATAATAATTAAAAAATTAATGTCAAGGTTTTTGTACTGCATTTAATTCTAAATAAAAATATATAAAAAAGCTAGAGCTTGGCAGATGGACAACTTACTAAACGCATGAGCATGCTTGGCTCCGCCCGTGTGGATGACCTTTTATTTGGTTTTAATGAGGTGAATAACATATCATCCGCTTGCTGTGTTAGAGTACTAAAAAGTTGTTTTTAATTAATATTATCATGAAAATATTTTTTAATCTTTTAAAAAACAACAATATTGCTTTTTATTAGAATCACAATTTGCTAATAAAAAGAAGCGAAAACAGAGATAAAAGTTTGTAAGAAATTTAAGCTATTTGAAATAAGTAGAAAACATATACTTCTCAAATATAAACTAAATTATTTTATTAGCATGCATCTTGATTATTTTAGCGAAAATATTTTTTAATTAGAATCACTATTAAAAAAAAAAACATTTCATAATCATCAAAACAAGTTAAATAATTCATTAATTATATTCTACAGATATTTTTCAATGCTCCTGATGCTGTGGTTCTTATTCAATCCATGAAGATTCAAAGGTAGCTGTCTTAATATTTGCAAAGATGTAAAGCGTATAGTAGTTATCAATCACAGGTGAATCTGAGCTTGGATCACTGTTTTATGCAGACTCCAGCGTCTGTCCTGAATTCTTTACACCTAGAGAAAATAGAGAGTTTGCCTAACCGCTGAAGTGATGCTTTCCTAACAATATATGCAAACTAGCCCTAAAAACACTAGAAGCCTTGCCAACCCAGTTAACAGCATCCATGTCATATCAAACAACGAAACATGCCACGTTAAGCTCAACAAAATTACAACTCATAAAATAAATATATAAAAAAATCGGGTTGGGGCTAGATTAGGTGAAGTATTCATAGCGTGTTTGGGAGTGTAGTTGTGGTTTGTTAGAAAATAATATAAATTATATATTGAAACCTCACTTAACAATTTAAGTTATTTGGTTGAAATGGTTCTTTAACATGGTATCAGAGTCTTGTTCACCAAACGGTCATGAGTTCGAATCTCACTATCCTCATTTATTTGATAAAAAAAAATTAAGTACAAGTTAATGTGGGTCTGTGCAAGTTTCAAGTCCAAAGGGCTTTCACTTGAGGGGGTGTGTTAAAAAATAATATAAATCATATCTTGGGACCTCACCTAACAGTTTAAGCTATTGGGTTGAGATGGTTCTTTGACATGGTATCAGAGCTTTATTGATCAAGTGGTCATGAGTTCGAATCTCACCATCCCCATTTATTTGATAAAAAAAATTAAGCACAAGGTAATGTTTTTTCAAAGTGTTTTTCATTCAGAAAAGTATGCAAATAATATTTTTTTTATTTTTAAAAAATTATTTTTGAAATTATCACATTAAAATGATTTAAAAATATCAAAAATATATTAATTTAAAATTTTTCAGAAACTCTATTCAAACGCCCTCTCTCGTGATAGAGTCATGCCATTTCTGTGGTATAGTATTAACACTAACAAGTTTATCCCACATGGCATTCTTCACTTAAAAAATGAAAGCTTGATTTAGGTTACTCTCCCCTCCATCCATCTTGAAATTAGGTATTCATTTCCTTGAGATGGTTGTGATTGAGTTATTAATTTGTACAATTATTTTTAATATTTCTTTGTTATAAATAAATATTTAAATTTGAGACTTCGAATTATTAACCTATAATTCATTAATTATAAATTTCAATATAATTGCAAAACTAGCTAGGACTAATTTTCTGCCAAACACAAGATGCAAAGAATCAAAATGTACCCTTTATTACCATACAATTAATTAATGTAACTCAATTGGTGAATCACAAGAATTTTACTTTCGTAACCCTTTGTAATGTGCTGATCATACCTTAGGTCTCTCTATTTATTGAGGGCAAGTTTTTTTTTCTATTTATATTTCTATATAAAAATTAAGAAATTAACAAGAAGAGAGCATGGAGTTTGATAGAGTTCAAGCCATTGCTTCCTTGTCATTTGACAAAGAAACAATTCCTGAAGAGTTCATTTGGCCAGAGAAGGAGCAGCCAGCAACAACCACATTTGATGGCCGAGTCCCTGAAATTCCCACCATTGATCTCAATGATCCTAATCCCGAAAACTTGGTGCGTTTGATTGCCGATGCTAGCAAGGAATGGGGGATCTTCCAAGTTGTGAACCATGGAATCCCAAGCGATCTCATTGCCAAACTACAAGATGTTGGTAAGAAATTCTTTGAACTCCCTCAAGAAGAGAAAGAGGTGTATGCTAAGCCTCATGATTCAAAGAGCATTGAAGGGTATGGATCGAAATTGCAGAATAATCCCCAAGTAAAGAAATCTTGGGTTGATCATCTCTTTCATATCATTTGGCCTCCTTCTTCCATCAATTACCAGTTCTGGCCTAATAACCCCCCTTCTTACAGGTCTGCTCGCTAGCTACCCTCTTAAACTCTTTCCCCTTTTCTTAATTTCTTCCTTTCTTTTCTTTAGAATTGTTTCCTTATTTTACTATAATTTTTTAAAAAACATTCATGAGCTTTGAGCATCTGTGGTTAATTTCTCTGGAACAACAACTCGACGATAGTGAAGATCAAATCAACCATGTTTCTAATTAAGCATGTTTCTCTCTACATGATGGTTTCTAATTAAGCATTAACAATATTCACACACTAAGGCTATAGATATTTTGATTTTTTAGTTTTCCTAGCCATGATAATGGTTTACTATTTATGTGCAGGGAAGTCAATGAGGAGTATGCAAAGTATATGAGGGAGGTGACAGATAAACTCTTCACAGCCCTCTCTTTAGGGTTAGGGCTTGAAGGCCATGCATTGAAAGAAGGTGCCGGTGGTGAAGAAATCGAATACATGCTCAAAATAAATTACTATCCGCCATGCCCACGTCCTGACCTCACACTGGGGGTGGCGGCCCATACTGATCTGTCTGCCCTCACCATTCTTGTGCCTAACGAGGTCCCCGGATTGCAGATCTTCAAGGACGGGAACTGGTTTGAAGCTAAGTACATTCCTAATGCCTTGATCATTCACATTGGCGATCAAATTGAGGTCATTTTCTTGGTCCTTAATTTATCTATTTTTAAGTCAATTTAATTTCTCTCAATTTTTCTTTCATTAAATTTTGCCGTTTTTACTTGTTTGATTAGTTTTATGGGACAATTTGACCTTTTTTATATAATTTCTTCTTTCTTTTCCAAGTCAGATTATAAACCAACTAAGATTCGATTTTGAACGGAGGAGGATATAAATACTAGTTCATTGACAATATTAATTAGATCAGCAATTTGCCAATAAATCAATATTTAGCCAATATATTGGATTTTATTTTACACCTTAATTTAATGAAATAATAAACAAATTAATTAAAAGTGTTGAAAGTATAGTTTAGTTTGACCATGTATTAATTCCTCACAGAAACGGATGCCTTAATAGCAATTTATTACTCACAACCAGTTGACATTTAGAGGGGTAATTACTAATTAATTAATGAAAGCTGTTGTTTACTTAAGAGTATAATTACTAATTAATGACGCTGTTATTTACTTAAGAGTAGTTCATTTATGAAAAAAGGAGGACGTCGGCACAAAGCTCGTGGCATACCTAACATGGCTATGTTTTACCAGAAATTATCTATTACTGATATTTGGCTCTCTCTTTTTTTTTTTTTGTATAAATTAATGTTTATCTCTACGTGCATATCCAATCCTGACTTAGCTGAAACCTAAAATGTGTGATAATAACTTTGCTATAAATTCAGACAATTCAATAATATGAGGTTTCTGTGTGTTTCGGAGTATCATAGTAATTGTTTTTTATAATGTATTTTTGCTCGAAAATACATTAAAATAAAATTTTTTTATTTTTAAAAAATTATTTTGGATAACAGCGCATCAAAATGATCTAAAAACACTAAAAAAATATTAATTTGAAATAAAGTAAAAAATAAATTCAATTTATTTTTTTTCAAAAATATTTTTGAAACGTAAAAACAAACAATTTCATCCTTTTGACTTTTAGTTTAGGTTAAGTTATTTGAAAAGGTTAATTTGAAATTAACCCACCAAATAATCGATTTGATTAAACTAATATGTCAATTTAAAAAATATATTATTTTGGATTAACTTATTCAATTTTCAACTTAAATTTTGGATCAAATTAATTAATTATAAATGGAGATGGATTTAAAAACTTTTCTATATAGCTATAAATTCTTATTAAATCTTCAAATTCAAGCTCCAAGAACCATATACTCATGAAGCTAACTATAAAAGAATATTATAATTTTTTTTATGTGGTAAGAGAATTAATATCTTAAAAACAACGTAGTTATTACCGGTTTCAAATTTGTATATAATTAATTCTTCACAAAAACATTTTAGGGAAAAAAAATATTCATTGCATTGCGTTAGACCATGCACGGGCAGTGTTGTTTTACAGGCTATCGATCTAAATTCTCTTGACTTATTTGTGCTTATAATAGTTTTTCAAATATTATAAAATCGGCAATTGCTGGCATGCAGATCCTTAGCAATGGTAAGTACAAGGCTGTTTTGCACAGAACCACGGTGGCTAAAGATAAGGCAAGGATGTCATGGCCAGTTTTCTTGGAGCCTCCAGGCGAGCTCGTGGTCGGTCCTCTTCCTCACCTCATCAAGAAAGACAATCCTCCAAAGTTCAAGGCCAAAAAATTCGAGGATTACATGTACTGTAAACTCAATCGTCTCCCCCAGTAGTCCTATAAATAATTTCCAATAATAATAATAATAATAATGAGGGCTTGTTATAATTACGATGTCATTTTAGAGATGTTGGTTGCCCTGATGTATTGAATTAATGCCAGTACTGGATGGCACTCATGATAATCGTGTTCTTTCAGTTGTGATCATAATATTATGGAAAATATTAATTATGGGTGAATTATAATAATCTTTTTTTTTGTAGAGCATCAAGATTTAATAAATTCATGAAAAGATTATTACTATTATTGGTATTTTGATCATCAATGACAAAAAAAAAAAAAAAATTCTTAATCGTATACCAATCCCTCAAGTTAGTTTGTTGGGTTTCATCTGTGGATGGCTTGTGCACTGGAGGTTTCTTTTATTTTTATTTAAAAAAAATAAAAAATTGTATATAAATAACTTTAATTTTATCATATGCTTGAAATTAACTATAACCTCTCAAAGAGCAGCAGATTTTACTCTTTGTAGATTTGTAGTTGTGATCTCTCTCCTTTCGCTTGCCAAACATAGTTTTCAAGCTGCAACTCACGAGTTACTGAATAAATTATTTTTATTAAAATAATATTGTTTTGTTATTAATTTTTTTAATATTTTTTTAATTAGATTTAAATTGAATTTAATCTGGTTAATTTAATTAATAAAAAATTAATTAGATTTGGATTCCAGATTTAGGATTTCTTGGATCCATCCATTAGATACAACCAAATTTTTTAACAACTATAACATGTAGTGTGTTCATACAAGATAGTCAAGCCTTCTAGAAGTCTTTAAATTTTGTTCATTGAAAGCACGTTTCACTAGCAAAAGATTTCTAATTTTTTTATGGATTATTTTCCAATATTCTTTTAAAATCAATTAATATGTAGATATGGCAGTATTTTGTTTGAAGAGTACCTGGGGATTGATGGCTTCCCACTAATTGACCTGACATATATATATATATATAAACAACTCTTTAATTGATCCCGGACATAATATATAACAATAGAAGGTTTCAGTCAATTATAGGAATGCTTGAATATTGATAATTAATTAATTAATTAAGTGTGATCACAAGGTTTTTCTTAATCTTATTTTAATTTGATCTGTTCTTAGGCATGAGATTCATGTTTATCATGTTGATTATAATTAATTCCTGCCGCTTTATATGAACTTGCAAACTTCGTGATTTTCGAGAAATAATTTAACTAGTTGAGGTGTAATTGATTCACACATGATGTGCCTAACAATAATTTAAGATTAGAAATGGAATAAATTATTTCAACAAGCCAACCCTTTCTTTTGGTCTATCCAAATTAATCAAATCAATAATTGCACTGAAATAATGCATATCATTGATTAACTTGAGTTGTAGTTGAGTTACAGAGATAACAATGGAGGATTGACATAGAATCACATTGAAGGAGTGTTATAAAACTTGTACCGGCTTGGTGGATTAAAGCAGCACCACAGGAGCAGAGGAGCAGCAACAACATCATCACAGCATCTCCTGACCAAATCTTGATCGATTCATGTAACGCTAACATCAAATATTATAGAAAAAATACTCCAACAATTACTACACTTTAAAATAATAACCCATCATACATGAAAATTATAGTTAGATGTAAATAAAAGATAAATCAGCCTTCATAATTAAGAAATCCTATAACTATAAAAACAAATACAATTATGAAAAGTTAATAGTTAATATTTTTTATATATAGTTATATCCTGCGTGTGGTAATGGTTGTTTTTTAAAGTGTTTTTTTATTCTAAAACACATCAAAATAATATATTTTTTTATTTTTTAAAAATTACTTTTGGCATCAGCACATCAAAATAATCTAAAAACATAAAAAATATTAATTTGAAGTAAAAATAAAAAAAAATTTAAATTTTTTCAAAAAAGTTTTCGAAATACAATGTATGTAAAACAGACTGTACTCACGTTTTATTCCTTTATACCAAAAAGAAGAGAATTAATTCACCACCATCCTCTGCTGCATTGTTCTCTTCCTCTGCCATATTTTTCTCTTTGAAGACCAAAATATGAGTCTCTTGTAACTACAATCTATGCCCGTGATGATTCACTCCCATTAGAAGATGTTTACTCTATATTACTTACTTTTGAGGCACGAATTCAGCATCACCCACAGCCTGCTCCTTTCTCTCCTGCATTAGTTAGTTCATGTTGCTTCACGACAACCATCTGTCTGTGCAAACTGTGGCCAAGGAAATTTCTTTCAAACAAATGGCAAGGGGTGTCATTTTAGCAACCACTGTCGTGGTTTTGGTAGAGGTAGTGCTTCAAATTGTAATTTTGAAACCTGGACAAGTCTGGACACACACTGCATCTAAATGCTATAAATGTTATGATAATCCTCTGTTCTTACCACTACCTCCTCGTTGAAAAGCACAAGCTCATGTCTCCACTCATCAACAACAGCAGCCATATGTCCAAGAATGGCTTTTTGATTCAGAGCAACATTTTTGTAGTGCCCTGAAAAACAAAAAATCTTTTATCTCAAATCTTTTTATATAAGTTTCTATAGGAAGAAAAGGTTTTACTTATAAAAGTAGGTGTTTAATTAACATTTATGAGCATGGAGCGCATCTCCCAGTTTATTTAAACTTAATACACATATATCCACCTATATTTATGTGCATACAATTTTATTTTATTTATTTTTATTGTTGTTGTGAAATACTTTTTTTTTTATTGATTAGGAAATATCATAATTTTTTATATATTTTTATAATCATTCCTATGTATATTTTTTATAATATTTTTTTTATAATCATAACCAAACCATGAATTATCATATTTGTTTAATAATCATAATTTTTTTAATTCCTAATTATATTGTTGTTATCATATTTGTTTTATAATCGAAACCGGGAACTAAAAACAATACATCCTCCAAAATAGATAGTTGCGTCTGCCGGGAGTCGAACCCGGGTCTATTGCTTGGAAGGCAATTATCCTAACCGTTGGACTACAAACGCAGTTGTCTATTTAGGCATTATACATTATTAAATACTAAATTTTCACATGCATCGGTGTTTGTTCTCACCGTGCGACATTTGAGATTTGGCCCGAGGGAGGGGTCAACGTTTGCTTTTTAGTATTGTAGAACAGAGATTTTTTCTATAATTTAAACTTGCGTTTTTATTAAGCTTTCTATAGTTATTTTAAGAGACAAATCATTTTTTATTTGAGATTAAGAATTTAAATAATAAATTCCTTAATTAATCAATAAGATTTTCTAGTGTATTTTTTACTCAATCAATCTTACAAAAACATGGTACTTTAGATTTCTTTTTAATTATCAAGGTGGTCCTATTTTTGTGGAGGCAAGGGAAGATTATATTGAAAATAATTTCTAATATTTTTTTCAAATTCTTCTCACAAAAATTATGTGTGTAATTATGCATGTACTATATTTAAAATCAAACACCTAAATAGTTTTAGAACTACAACATCCTCTTAAAAAAAAACTTGAAGGATTAGGGGAGATAATTGACAAGGAGTTTCCCTTCATTTTGTAGTACAAGATTAATAGTCTCATTCAATTAAAAGATATATATTTAGTTGAGATGTGTGTAAATTTACTGAATATTTCACGTGAATAATAATAAAAAAATATTTATAAATATTATTTCTTCTTATTAGTTTTTTTTATTATTATAAAAAAAAGACTCAAATATGAGATCTCTTGAGATTTCTTCTTATTAGTTAAAATATCATAAACTCACTTTGATTATTATTATTATTATTATTATTGCACATATCAATCAAAATCTCTCAAGTAATTGGTTTTTTGGAAGGAAATTTGTTCTTTTTGTAAAGGGAAGACACATCCAGAAAACTCTCAATTTCTAAATTTGCTTATTCACGTTATGAAATAGTTTCAATTATTTAATTATTGGATCCAAAGGTCACTAGTTGAACTCATTATTTATTTATTATTTTTTTAATATAAATTTAAAATAATATTATTTTAATTTTTTAATATCTCACAATTAATCTATTGAAAAGAATTATCAAATTAATATAATTTTAACTAGGTTGAGAAAATCTAACCATATTAACTTTTTATTTAATTTATTTCAAGTTTAGTCTAAATTAGATTTTGAATCAATGAGTTTTCAAATTAGCAAATCAAACTCAAAGAATACTTGCTTTGTTTTTGTGATTGAATCTAATTTTTTTAATATTTTTTTAATTATTTTTTATTTGAAAAAATATTAATTGATCATTTTATATGTTTTTTTTATGATTTTAATATAGTAATATAAAAAAATTGTTTTAATATATTTTTGAAAAATACCTTACATTATATTACCAAATACACTTAATCAAATTTAAATAATTCCCAAAAACATTATATTATATGATCAACCTATTTTTATATTCATCTCTCAAAAATAGAAAAAGAAAATACGTGATCATGACATTTGTCTATCTTCCATTTTGTACATCCCCACTACACTAAAATATATATAAAAACAGCTCCCCCACCTCTCCCTTAAAATCCAAACCCAGCTGTCTCCACCTCTCCATTTTCCTCACTAATTATTTTCTCAAAATTCAATTTAAAAATTTCTTATTCCAAAAAAAAAAAATTTAATTAACACGAAGCACAAAAATCCTAGGAAAAAACAACTATAAAAAAACCCAAAAAAATCTTTCTTTCTTTTTATCATTTTAAATTTACAAAGCGCACACACAAAAAAAATAAAAATACTCAATCACTACCATGCCGCCACCACCATCGTCGTCGTCGTCATCATCATCAACGGCGACATCCTTCCGTTCTTTCTCAAACCGTTGCCACAGCCATGAGGAGTCCTCGTCGTCTTCTTCGTCATCATCATCACTCAACCCCCACCGCAACAACCGCCACCGTAGTGTCCGATCATCCTCCGCCATCGAATCAATCTCTCGATTACCATCAATAAGAGAAACCCAATTTTTATTATCCCTTCAAAATAAAGAAATCTCAGGCATTTTACAGAAGTGGGTGAATTATGGTAAAGGTTGGCGTCCTCGTTTTTTCCTTCTCGATGATGGGGTCTTATCTTACTACAAAACCAATGGTCGTCACCACCACCACCACCACCACCACCACCGTAAGAAAAATACTCCCCCTGGAGAAGATATTTCACGTTGGATCTCTCGCCTTGGAAATCCCATTGGGGAAATTCATCTCAAGGTGAATTTTAAAAAACGTTTTTTTTATAATCAAATTGCTTAGTAGTGCTCAGAAATAGAAAAATTAACTGAATTTGTGATGATTTGGTGATTGTTTTTTATGGGGTTTTTAGGTTTCTTCTATCAAGGAGAGTAGATCGGATGACAAGAGGTTTTCGATATTTACGGGGACAAAAACGTTGCATTTGAGGGCGGGGAGCAGGGAGGAGAGAGTGGAATGGATGGAGGCCTTGCAGGCGGTGAAGGATTTGTATCCGCGGGTACCAAATAGTGGTGAGCTGACGGGAAATGGGGGGCTGGTGGTGGTTTCGACGAAAAGGTTGAGGCAAAGATTGATGGATGAAGGATTGAGTGAAGAGGCTATAAAAGAAAGTGAACAAATAATGAGGGATGAATTTTCACTTCTTCATAACCACCTTGTGGTCCTCAAGCAGAAACAGGCTCTGCTTGTCGACACATTGCGCCAATTAGAGGTATAAAGTACAATCAGAAAACCCATTTCAGTATTAAAGTGATTTTGTTTGTTATTTCTTTAATTCGTGTATGGCTGTATATTTTTTTAGTCGGAGAAAGTAGATTTGGAGGACACGGTTGTTGATGAAAGCCAAAGGCAGCATGAAAATATGTCTGGATTAAGGCAACAGAAATCCGCCGGTATGTTTTGATAAAACTTAGTTTCATATGGTTACAATTAACATTATGTCTTGTCAGCCAATTGGCGCTGGTCCCTAACAGACACTGAACCTTGGAACTTAGTGTTTGTCTGTTTGAATGTGAAACAACTTAATTTGCGTTCTGTAATGATGATAGATTAATAGTGGGTTATGGAATAATTAAAGCTGACGTGTTTGTTAATCCTTCATGTTAGATTGAAATTTGAATGCAAGACTTGTGCATGTTTATTTGTTTTAGCAGCTGATTATATGGAAAAAGAAATGTTTTGGAGGATCAGCCATGGATTCTATAGTTAACTTTTGTTTGGTTGAATTATAGTTTTGCTTAGTTAGAAGTTCCTTTGTTCTGAAAATGGATGCTATGAAATACTTTCAGCTGCCTTGCATGGCGCCTTGTATGCGAATGATGAGCTGTCTGTGAATGGGTTAAATGAGGCGCGTCTATCTGCTTTTATGATGAATTCCCGTGGCCTGTTACTTTAGCCTTGTCTGAAGTTTCTCTGCTTCAAAATTCCCAAGTTCATTGCTATACTAGTAGCTATATTCATCCATTGTTACTGTTGCACAATTTGCCATATATGTTTTAAATCAAACTCATTTACATGCATACCTATTTCTAATTGATTTCTCATGGATAATTGAAAACCAACACCTGGCTCTCGCCCTCTGTCTCTTGCTTGTGTCTTCAATATTTAGCCTCTTTCTCTGTTTTCCTTTTGAACTGTGTCATCCATTTTAACTTTATCTTTTGACCCTCTTTGTGTGGAATTTATGTAGAGGGAAGTGCAAGTGGCTCCGATGATGATCATGACAGACATGATGCTGCAGAGGAGGAAACAGATGATGAAGATGATGATGATGAATTCCTTGATACTCAAGATTTTCTTTCATCAAGTTCGTTTAAAAGTGCTGAATCTGAATTTCAGAAAACACCATATGATTCTGATGAAGACGAAGGCCCGCTTGATATTGAAGATGGCATGGATTCCTGTATCAAATTTGTTGGATCTAACTACCCTTGTGTTATGAGGCGAAAGAAATTGCCTGACCCAGTTGAGAAGGAGAAGGGGGTCAGTCTTTGGTCAATGATTAAAGATAATATCGGGAAGGATCTTACTAGAGTTTGTCTTCCAGTTTATTTCAATGAGCCCATCTCTTCTTTACAGAAATGTTTTGAGGATTTGGAATACTCGTTCCTTCTAGATCGAGCCTATGAATTTGGTAAAATGGTAGGTTCATCCTTTCTTGTTGTTTCTTATCCTTTTCTGATAGTTGATTTTAAAAAAACCACATACTTGTCATTTAGTCAATGTACCGTTGCTGGTTACAAACTTTTTGGGGTATGCCTGCCACTATCGTTTACTATTTTTGAAACCATGCTAGTTTTACTTGTCTTGCAGAAGCAAAGTTATGATTTTGCCTACTTGAAACTAGTGTCTAACAAAGAGACTTGTTGCTTGCGCCTATTATTGTTTTATTACAGCCATCACATGATTTCTTAAGAAGCTATGGAGATGGAAGTTATACTTTAAATGCTCTGTTGTGAACTACTATTAATCAGACTGTTGCTGCTGCATGGTCTCTGTGCTTGTGTGTGGAAGTGTGGTCCTAAATCCTAGTGCTCTCAGTGCCAAGTGTGCAGTATTTTAGTTTTCTTGGAAGAATTTTGGACAAATCACCCTCTCACCCTATACTGTTCTCTTAATAAATGTGCTTACGATCTTGGCATATTTTTTGTAGGGTAATAGCCTTATGAGAGCACTCAATGTGGCAGCGTTTGCAGTATCAGGATATGCCTCTACTGATGGAAGACATTGCAAGCCATTCAATCCACTACTAGGGGAAACATACGAGGCTGATTATCCTGATAAAGGCATTCGCTTTATCTCTGAGAAGGTGTCTCTGTCACTGCTAGAAGCACCTTAAGCAATTGTTATTCTTTATTTGTACACGTCTAATATGACATGCCTTTTTATGGTTGCTTCTGTAAAGAAAAATATTATGTAATTGAAAGCGTATTTGCACACATTTACACATTGTCAGTAAGTAGCAAATGCCACTATTGATTTTTAACATATCAATGTGGCTCATCTTGAAACAGGTTAGTCATCACCCAATGGTTGTTGCCTGCCATTGTGAGGGTCGAGGCTGGAAATTTTGGGGTGAAAGTGATTTAAAAAGTAAATTTTGGGGTCGTTCAATTCAACTTGATCCTGTTGGCACCTTAACACTAGAGTTTGATGATGGAGAAATTTTCCAGTGGAGTAAGGTTTGTTTTGGCATTTTACAGCTCTTACCATTCTCTATAAGATTCCTGCTAAGCTGTCTTTCTCTTATCAGGTGACAACATCCATTTACAACCTCATTTTAGGGAAACTATACTGTGATCATTATGGTACAATGAAGATACAGGGGAATCAGAAATACTCCTGCAAGCTAAAATTCAAAGAGCAGTCACTCATTGACAGGAATCCCCACCAGGTTCCAATATCCCCATTTCCATATTTTTCATCAAAGTAAATGATCCATCTTGAATTGCATTTTAATAAAGCAACTAAGGTGTAGTCATTGTACTGCTGAAGCACTTGACTGCTTGAAAGAATAGTGACGCTAGTGTTCCTGGAATATATTGGGAGTTTCTATCCTCGTAGATTTATTAGAAAATATCTCTTTTTCTAAAAATTTCTTTTTCCAGGTCCACTTAAGGTCCACATCATGCTGTATAATATTTCGCTGATGTTTTGTCTCCAAGGTCTCTTTTGCTTTTTAAGTTTGTTAAACTTGTATCCTACAGGCTAAGCTCAGGTTTTTTGTTCTAATGATAGTTTGATTCCTGGCTTATTCTTTTCTGTTGGTTGTATAGTCAAATTTGTATACCCGTGCACATTACTTTAGAGGTTCTGCCCTTTCATGCAACAATTTCCAACACATTTTTTTTAATGATATCAAGCTTGCTTGGTGAAAAATCATTTGACCATTAGCTTGTCACCCATAAGACTATTAATATTTGTCTGTTGATGTTTTCCCTCATATCAGGTTCTTATTGCATTATCTCATTTTGTGAATGAATCATGATTAGGCATTACCATTAATTGCAGCAATACTATTTGTTCTCTAGGTACTAGGTGGTGTTCAAGATAAGAATGGTAAAACAGTGGCAAGTTTATTTGGCAAATGGGATGATAGCATGCACTATAAAATTAATGGTGATTCAAGGAATGCAAACGGATCAGAGCCCCATTTGCTCTGGAAGCGGAGCAAACCATCAAAGCATCTGACCAGATATAATCTAACACGCTTTGCTATAACTCTGAATGAGCTCACACCGGAGCTTAAGGTTGGTGAAAGATTTGAATATGATAAATATCTTTCTTTACAAGAAATGCCATGTCTCACTGCTCCTCTGCAGTAGAGAACAAGGTATCCATTCGTAGCTGCTGACATTAAATTTATACGCAGGAGAAACTGCCATCAACAGACTCCAGGCTGAGACCTGATCAGAGATGCTTGGAAAATGGAGAGTATACAAAGGCCAATGAAGAGAAGTTACGACTAGAGCAGCGGCAACGACAGGTACATACATGCATCAAGGAGTGATCTTGCTGTATTTACACCAATGCATGTGTACACACACTTGCAATACACTTCTACCGACTACTGTTTATGAAATGTAGTAAATTAGAGGATAATAAGAATTCTTTTCAACAATGACAGGCACGGAAGATGCAAGAGAGAGGCTGGAAGCCTCGGTGGTTTGTGAAGGAGAAAGGTGGTGAAACTTATAGCTATGTTGGTGGTTACTGGGAAGCCAAGGAAAGGGGCAACTGGGAATCATGTCCTGATATCTTTGACCAAGTATCCCCTGATCAAAATTTTGACTAGCAGCATAATCTGCACCTTTCTTTTCTTTTGATTTACACCATTCTTTATTTCCTCTTTCATGAATATATTTAGTTGTTTTTCAAAGAGAAATAAATTTGTTTCAAAGGAAAAAAGAAAAAAAAAATTGTTTCCAGAAGTACTGCGAGGATCAACTGACATTTACAGTATACAGCAACAATGTAATGATGGTTCTTCATACCCTAGAAATACATCTAGTTCTTGTCTGAGTCTGGATCGAAATATTTAGCTCATCTAGGATAAGAGTTTAATTTTTATATTACCATTTTGAATTTTAATGTCGAGACAGAGAAGGAAATTTTCGATGAATTTATTCGTTTGAATGCGAACCTGAAGAAGAAAAAAAGGCTCAGGGCCTAGGCTTTTAGTTGTGGTTGTAGTTATGATCGTAAAAGTATTTGATAATATATGTTAAAATGATTTCATGTTAATTTCAAATCTCAAAAACTTGGTTTTAGGAATTTTATAAAATGTTTTATAAAATGATTAGAAGAAAAAAAAAGAACTCTTAAGAACTTAAAGAAATAAAAATTCTTTTTTTGTCAAATGTGCTCTTGGTTTCCAGGTGCTAAGTTTGGGTTGGTCACTTGTAGATCATATTAGAGTTGGATTTTGCTTCTTCTAATACACTAAGATAATGTTTGTAAATATTATTTTTTAAAATATTTTTTATTTAAAAATAAATTAAAATGATATTTTTTATTTTTTAAAATTTATTTTTAACTTTAAAACATTCTAAAAACATTAAAATATTAATTTAAAATAAAAAAATCAAATTATTTTTTTAAAATAGTGATATCCAGGCACCAAAATCGAACGGATTTTAATTTAGAATATTCACATACATTACTTTGATTTAATTAATTTTTTTTAAAACAAAATTGCTTTAATTTAGAACATTAACATCCATTACTTTGATTCAATTTTAACATATTAAAAAAATTTCATAGACATGTTATCTATTATATTATGTTTATGTTTTTTCATTAATTTCTCAAAATTAAAACTATCAAGTTTAAAAATTAATTTATAAATCATAAAAATATCAAGTTTAAATTTCAAATCTATACATTAAAATCCTAAACATAAGAATTATAAATCATGTGTTATATTTAAAATATATTTATATTAAAAATACTAAATAAATCGGGCTAGGCCGGGTAGGGGCTTGCTTCATAGGACATATGGATATTCGAAGTTATTTGATTTGCCTCTTTCCATGGCGGCTAGGCCTGTAAATTGGATTTTTTATTCTATTTATTTAGTATTTTTAATAAAATAAAATCAACATATGCTAGTCCTTCATCTACTGTTAAAAAAGAGAGAGAGAAAAAAAAAAACAATCGAAGTCTCTTACATAGGACATACTTGTATAGATATAGGAAGTATTGTACATGTACAGACCATGCCGCGCACTCAAGGGCACCTCCCTGCCATGGAAAGAGGCAAGAAAAAAAAATCAAGCATCGCCTTGATGTGTCCTTGCAAGGCCTCTTGTCACCAGATGCTCATGGCATGATAGCACAGAAAAGGAGCTGTGAAGCAGTATTGTGAGGTTTTTATGCTTCCATAACATGGCGAAATCAAGCAAGAAGTTCAGCAATGCATGTTCTCAAGCATTGGTCCCTCTATTTTTTTAAAGCACTCTCTCTCTGCTTGCCCTTTGAACATCTTCGAAAACTCACTCCCATGGATATACATGCATTTGTTTACAGGGATGGCTATGGATACTCGTTGGTCAAGTTTTTTCCTACTCAAACTCCACTCGAACACAAAACCCGATCGTGTATGGATTTTTTGTATTAAAAACCAACCCGATAAGATTTCAGGTATTTAATGAATATTCTTAACCCAAACTCAAATACTATAGTTTACAATTATTTAATACATAATTAACTTAGTATATATGTAATTTTCTCAAATTTTAAGGCTATTTATTTATTTTAGGTTATGTAAATTATTTTTCATACCCAACCCAACACTCGAGATTTTACCTTCAAGTTTTACCCGAATTTGATTAGGTCTAAAAATTCCCTAACCATTCTAGTTGATATCAATTGGATTTTGGTGAAATTACTATCCTTATTTGATTAACAAATTTCTTCTCTCAAACTTATAATTTTTTTTAAAAAATTATATAAGGTTTTGAACTAAATCATGAACAAAGAATAATTAAATAAATTTATTATTTATAATATTTTAAATTGACTCGATCAATTCACTTAACCTTTGACACAATTCTTGTACCAAGTTATTATCTATTGCCATCCATAAATATTTTTAAAGAAAATATTTACAATGACAATGTTGTAAATAGACACTTGAAGAATAGTTAGGGCATATACCTATAACTAAGACACCTATTCTAATTGATGCCCTTTCTTGTATGGATTATCCACCAAGGAAAATGCCATTAAAAATTAGCTTTTATAATGGTTCTGTATACCTTATTAATTCTGACAGTTTCTGTATATATGGTAATTACTGGCTGACACTTCTCTTGTCTTCTTCCCACATGCCATTGTTTAAAGTCTGGACAGAAAATTTAACACCAGCTAGAGAAATTTATATACCACTATAGCTTTGAGAAATAAAATGGAAAGTACAAAAAAAAAAAAAAACAGAGCAATGTTCAAACCTTTAGAGGATAAATTAAAAATAAATAAAAATAATATACCTTAATTTGGTCAAAAACCCAAGTTATAAAGAATAAAACTTAATTCTTAATTTATTAACTATTTTTTGTATTTAAAAAAAAATAAAATCAATTCTGATTAATTTAGTTTAATTTTTTTAATATTGAATTTTATTTTAAATTGATGATTAAATCGAGTTTTATAATTATAGTTGAGGGAGAGATTGGGAGCATAATAATAGTTTTTTTTTTCTCTTCCTTGGTGAAATTGATCAAATTCTAATCAACTTCATTAAAGAATAAATTTGAGATGCAAATCATGTTTAGGGTTTGAAGAATTTAAGAAAAGTCTAAGTAAATTAATTTGCTTGGATAAAACATGCATTGTCTTGTACAACTAAGATGCACTACCTTACTAAAAAAATTAAAAAAGTATTGTATATATGCTGGAGATGTTGTCGGTCCAAACAAAATTATTCTACATTATCATCTCAAATTTTAAATAACAAAAATCTTAAATCGGTAAAAAAATAATTTTTTTATGAATATATTAATTAAGTAATTAATAAATTATTTTATATCTAGTAATAATATATTTGATTTAGTATCACAAAAAGTGAAAAAAAAAGAGAATATACCAAAAAAAAAAAAACCTTGGAACACCTACCATCGTGTACTCCATCTATTAAACTAAACTACTCACATATACTTATTAATATCCCATATTAAATTGATACGATTTCTATTTCTATTTTTATATGTTTTTTTTTTCATTTTTTAATCTATTTTTTTAAAATATACAAATCACTAAAATCATATAAACTTTAATTTGATTGTTAATTATCATATCTAGTTTAATTTAAATATATACAATAATAATTACTTTATTTTTTTTAAAAAAATATCTAAAATATTAAAAAAACACAAAAAAAAGCCAATTGAAACAAGTTTTAAAATAAAAATAGAAACTTTGACAAATCTATTAAATAATAAAGAATGATTTGTTCATGATCTCTTTCATTCATTTTTTTAGTCAATTACACTCTACAAATGTTTGTGGGTTGCATTATCAATCAAACCATCTTTAAATTAATCAATTTACATAAATCAAGAAATGTTCTTCCCACCTTGATTATTTCTTCCCTTTCTCCCAAATATCCCTAAAATACCCCCAACTAAACCCTAAATTCCTCAACAATACCTCACACACCTGAAATCACCGTTATAAAATCTGAAATGGCTCACGGGTTATTTAACCAACTCTCAATTTATTGATTTTTTTTTATTAAAATAATATTGTTTTATTACCCGACCTGAACCGTGTAGGTTTTACTAGTGCCCGTTTGGCACTGCGGCAGCGGCTGCGGCAGAAAACAAAAGCTGAATTAAAGTGTTTGGTTAATCCAAACTACACATTTTTTCACATGGGTCCCGCCTAATAATTGAGGTCGAACCTCAGCTCATGAGAAGCAGGTTTTATCTGCTTCTCCTGTGTTCTTCTCCTGCGGTCCTGCCTGCGTCTTCTCATGTGGAGAATGAACTCTCCACTGTCCACTTAAGTGAACAGTGGAGAGTGAATTAAATTCACTCTCCACTGTTCACTTAAGTGGACAGTGG
>Ga0307518_10000820_pt1 | contig 23303 bp, 17 predicted proteins | sample 25_EM_MG_FD_203889 | JGI IMG/M metagenome (GOLD analysis project Ga0307518, IMG submission 203889) | Populus trichocarpa ectomycorrhiza microbial communities from riparian zone in the Pacific Northwest, United States - 25_EM | ecosystem: Host-associated > Plants > Roots > Unclassified | place...
AAAAAAAAAAAAAAGCATCACAAACTTTTCAAACTTGGTTCCATGGTGACCACTTGAATCAGTACATCATATTTAATAGTAGTGTAAGAGAATCCACCTAACTTCATGTAAATGTCAAAATTACCATGGTCCTTACTAACAGGCAGCCCCACGAGCTCTGCCATGGATCCTAAAACCATTTCACATGACTTTTATATCACATTCTAATAAGATCCATAACAGCTGCAGATTAGGTAGGTGGTGGTGGCCAGCTAGTAACAACTAAGCAGAAGATTGCTGGGCTTTCCCCCCAGTATTTATAACTTAACAGGCCATGTGTGCTTGCTCGTCATTCTACCTCACGTCAAGTGTCAATGGCATTTCTGCAAAAAATCGTAGTTTTGGGTCTTCTAGTCCTGTGCATGACTGCAGCGGTTTCTTCACATAGCAGGCATTCGCGTTACACACCTCCTAATGTTATGCGATTAACTGATGCTTTTAGTCATGTCTCAATCGGTCAAGAATATTATACTTTTTTTGGAGGCTCAAATACTAAGCTGCTAAATAACGGGTCTTCTGCTAATCTTGCTCTTGACAAATCCTCAGGTTCGTATACAGCCAGATCACTTGTGCCTTGGTAAATGGTGTTTGATCTTTCTGAGCTAATGAAGTAACTTTCACCTTTTATTTTCTGTGTTCTTTAATTTGCAGGCTCGGGATTGGCCTCGCGGAACAAATATTACTATGGATTCTTTAGTGCTGCCATAAAGTTGCCGTCTGGTCTGTCACCTGGAGTTGTAGTAGCCTTCTATGTAAGCTAGCTCTTCGTTTTTCACTTTTTTTGTTTTGTTTTGTTCACTCTAATGCCACAAATTAATGGGAAAGCATGGTTGAATTTTCAATTGCGTGCTGCTGCACATTGAGCACAGACACTGGTGTCTAACACGTAGCGGCCAAAAACTTCAGCTGTCTAATGCAGATAATTACCCGCACAACCATGATGAGATTGACATTGAACTTCTTGGTCATGATATGAGAAACGATTGGGTCCTTCAAACCAATGTCTACGCAAATGGAAGTACCGGCACCGGAAGAGAAGAGAAATTCTATCTTTGGTTTGATCCCACAGAGCAGCACCATCATTACAGCATCATTTGGAACAGTCATCACATTGTGTAAGAAAATCACCTACACAGCACAATTATTGGCCTTGGAATTTTGATTTTCCTTTACTTAGTGTTATACGGGGATTAGACAGTTACAAAACTAATGCAGGTTTCTAGTGGACAACGTACCAGTAAGAGAGTTCGCCCACAGCAGTTCTTACCCTTCTGTGTATCCATCAAAGCCTATGTCTCTTTATGCAACAATATGGGATGGTTCTCAGTGGGCAACCCATGGAGGAAAATACCCAGTTAACTACAAATATGCTCCATTTGTGGTTTCCTTTGCAGAGATGGAAATGACTGGTTGCATTTTCAACCAAACTGCCCTCGTTACTTCATGTTCTAAGGCTAATCCTTCGAGCTTGGACCCTGTTGACGGACCGGAGTTTGTTAGGCTGTCAAACGAACAGAGTGTGGCAATGGACTGGGCAAGAAGGAAGCTCATGTTCTACTCTTACTGTAACGATAGATCCAGGTTCAAGGCCATGCCACCTGAGTGCAAATAATTTTATCTTATTTTTTATTTGTTCATAATCACCTCAAATTGTATTACTTTTCCTTCATGGAAGGAAACAAAATATATTAACATTATTTACCTTACGCCTTTGAGGTTAGAAACAGAAACCAATGTTTGCTCCAAGACAAAATTTAATGTGTAAACTTTTTAAATAATCCCAAATCAGATATCTTACTAGTACTTTTATTGTAGTTGGTGTAATCAATATTATTTTTCAACTTGACAAAAAAAATATAATGTAAGGAATTATTTTGTACTTTTATTAAATTTGATTTAGCAGGTGAATTTTAAAATCATTCCATCTAACTTTTTTTTTTAGCTTATATTTAAAATTAAATTATATAAAAATTATCCTAGTATAATCAAGTTGATTTTGACGGGTTTATAGACAAACTAGCTAATTAGTAAAAAAATTATGATGATAAAATTAAAAAATAAAAGATAAAATTGAAGTAAAAATATTTTGTGACTCAACTTCTTACTTAGTCGTATCTTATTAGTTTACTTGATTAGTCAAAAGACAACTTAAATAACCAAACGAAAAGAACATTTTCTATTTATTTATTTTAAATAATTTCTGTGATCTCATTGAAAATAAAGGAAAAAGTGAACAATATCAGATAATCTAACTATATAATTAAGAATTTAATAAAATAATATATAAAATATATTTTGTTCCTAATGTTTGAGATTCATGTCTCCAATTCTTAGTGAAATCTTCATTTCTAGGCAGGAACTAATGGGGGGTAAGAGAGAAGGGATGACAATTTTCTAAATCTGTAAATTTTAACACTCAAGGGCTTATTAGTCATCAACTGGAATATAATAATAATTTTATAAATAATTTAAACTATTTTGTTGATTTTTTTTTTTGAAGATTTAAAATATTATATAACTTTATAAATTGCTTTGACCCTATATTAAACCATGATTTCCCAAAAAATATAAAAGCAAGACTAATCGAGGTAATTTTCTCAATAAAATATTTATTCTATTGAGACATGATTATTTTTTGTTTTTATTAAAACAATGATAATTCTTATTTAAAAGCCTTAATTCTAATAAAAATATGTTTTGTGAAAACAGAAAGAATTACATGAATAGAAAAGAACTTAGATTGAAAAACACATTTTTTACTTGACAATATAATCCATTTGAATCATTATAAAATTTTATTTAAATTATCACAAAATTAAATAAAAATAATTTTTGAACAGGACTCCTTGAGATTAAATAAAAACAGTTTCCCTTTCACTATATCAAAGCATAAAGGGACCATGTTAATTCAGTTTACACACTCGCAAACAAAACTACCGTCTCCTCTTCTTGTAGTACGGAGCGACATCTCTCGACAAAACACTCAAAATCAAAGCTTGAAACCCTAAGATTCTTAAATCGTGAAATCTCAAATGCCTTGAATCTCAACTCACCCATCTCTACCGGGGTTTCTGAGAAATGGTTGTGTGCAGTTAACCCCCAAATTGGGTTTAAACCTTTGCCTCCAACCTTATTCCAGAGTTAACGAACTACTACTCCCTCAAGATACTCAGGCCTGAGGATTTTCCTAGTCAGCCCTGACGATTATCGATCATATAGCCTTCCCAAGAGGTTAATTTAATTTGAAGTGGGGAGCAATATATATCGTCAACATATGAATTCCGCTAGCAGATCAAAACCCGCTTGCAGCAGATATGTTGCTCCATTCTTCCCGAGAAACAAGATCATAGCCATAAAGGCTAATTCAACCGACTAACCTCACAAGTGTAGATCAGTCGTTAATCTTTTACACACACCACACTCGTATTTGCAACAAAAAGCATGCCGATTACAGAGGGGCCTTCAGATATCAAAGCAATACAGCAAAGAAACTGTGATTCCAACACGGAACCATGCTTACCTCACTATTACATAGGGTGTAAAAAGTCAGCATGGAGGAAACCAAGAAGAATAAGTATGGAGGAAGCTTTTCTGGGATCCATACATTTATATGCTTTCAGAATATAGCCAGAGGGATTGCTATTGGGCAACGATACCTGCTCTACTCTATTACTCGTGACCTAACATATCCCAAATTTCCAACAAAGAAGAATCATAGCATGAATAAGGGAAGTAACCTAACAGAAACCATTATAGTGATAAGCAATCACGATAAATTCACCATCGAACTGCAAACACTTTAGCTTCTTTTTTCCCCGTTTTCAGAGTGAAACATGGCTCAGAAAGGCCATTCAAAAACCCGAAATTGGAAAGAACTCGAAAAGATGCACTTCTTAGATAAAATCTTTTCCCCTTGAATTTTAAATCCGAACAAAAGATTTCCTCAATCTAATATTAAAGCCAGGAGATGCAGCCTTTTATCAAACTAAACAAACGAACAATCCAGCATCAGATCAAACATATAACCAGAAACACATCTAACAAAGCCCACATCAAGCACAAAGGCAGACAATATAAAACAAAAATATAATTAAACTCAAAATTAGCCATGCAAATAAAACATAACTATAAGTTCAACAGCAACCATGTTCTAAATAAAGATAATCCTTGTTCCATACTTAGGAAAAAAAGCCATTCAAATGAGCTTAATCACCACCAGCCGTCTGGTAAACATAGGTAAGCCCACACTTACCACAGTAGTGCCTATCAAAATGATTAGCCATGAAAGTCCCAGCACCGCACTCAGCATTAGGGCACTCCTTCCTCAACCTCTGGACTTTGCCGCTATCATCAACCTTATAGAACTGGAGCACAGCGAGCTTGACCTTCTTCTTCTTGTGCTTGATCTTCTTGGGCTTGGTGTAGGTCTTCTTCTTTCTCTTCTTGGCTCCACCCCTCAGGCGAAGCACCAAGTGGAGAGTGGACTCCTTCTGGATGTTGTAGTCAGCGAGGGTGCGACCGTCCTCGAGTTGTTTCCCAGCGAAAATGAGACGCTGTTGGTCTGGAGGGATGCCCTCCTTGTCCTGAATCTTGGCTTTGACATTGTCGATTGTGTCTGATGACTCAACCTCGAGGGTTATGGTCTTTCCCGTCAAGGTCTTCACGAAGATCTGCATCTTCGCTTCTTGGGGGTTTTTGGAGATGCAGAGCGGATAGGGAAGAGTAGGTTTCGGCTGACGGTGTTTTGTATAAGAGAGGGGTGCTCGAGGAGGGGAATATTAGGGTTTGTTTTGGGTGAGGGCGTGAAAGTACGGATTTAGCCATGGGGCTGTTTGTTGTTTACGGGGGCTAACTTGGGAATTGGGATGTAGATATTGGGCCCTTTTGTTGGGCTGAACTAGGTAAGAATCGTAACCCTTGCAAATCCACAAACTATTTTAAAGGTCTATTATCTTTGCAAATTCACAATAGTTTTTTTTTTCTTCATAACCACAATTTTTATTATCTTAAATACTTTACATAATTATTAATACTTGGAAGTAAGAAAAATTATTTTCTATAAAATTCAGATAAAAATTAAAATATTTTTTGAGAAAATAACAGGTAATGCAAGATATAAGAGAATTTAAATAATCACTACGCTTACAAATACTGCAGTACTAGAAGTATTTTTTTTATAAGATATCTCTCCGGATATATTATTAAAATAATTTTAATATAATTATATAACTAATTTAGTTATTTTTTATATAATATAATTATGATGTTATTAATTATATGAGTAATATATAAAATTAAATATAAAATTAATGAAGTAATATGAAAGTAACAAGTATAATTTTAAGTTTAAATTTAAAACACAATTGATATTATTAATTAATTGGAGAACAACCACTTCTTGTTTTTTAAACCACATAGAAGCTAAGGTATAAGATTTTGAGATTTATATATTTATTTATTTATTTTTAAAGAGAAAAACAAAGGAAAGAGACATTAGCCAACATATAAATATACTTTTTCTTGCGTTTAGTTTAGTTGTTCTACACATAAGTATAGAATTACATTTTAAAGTAAAAAAAAGGTATTTTAGCTATTTATATAATTATTCTGTTGGAGTTGTTAAAACTAAAAATAATAAGTAAAAATCAGTTTTTTGTATTTTGACTATTCCATTAGCTCCTGCATTGGAGTTCCTCTGAGAAAAGAAAAGCTTTAGTTTGCTATAGCTGTGTGCTCCATAGTCCATATTACATGAAATTAACTTAGATTTAAGATAAGTTAAGTACCTATTTGGAATTATGTTTGTAAAATATATATATATATATATATATATATATATATATATTTCAATTGTTTTGAAGTGTGGATATTAAAAATATTTTAAAAAAAATAAAAAAATAATATTATTTGAAGTAATTATTAGTAAAATATATTTTAAAAAACAATCTTCTAAGATTGATATCGTTAAATCAGAAAATAAGGCCTGTGAAAATTAATTACGGAATAGGAATATAATTCATCTTCTTTTTCCTTGAGATTCATAATCCAAGCAATGATGTAAAAAAAAGGCCAGTGAATGGTAGCAGGTAGAGCTTCGATTCAGAACATGAACACTCAGATTCTCATCTGTAAGATGTCTGTAAAACACACTTTCGAGGGAATGGATGACTGTTCCCTCTTTACATGCATAAACATAAACAAACAACCAGAATTGAGATCGCCTTATACAGAAGTTGGTTGTAAAAAACGAAAAACTAGAAGGATCTCACAAAAGCACGAGGGAACAACCGGGGGAAAATAGCATTTTTTGCTTTAAATATCAGTGCATATATCCCATAACAAGGAATGTGCATTAGAGCCACCAAAAAATACCTGTAGCATTTGTAAATCCATTAGTTTTTAGTGATATGTGATGCAATTCAAAGTCAAAATAAAACAGATGAAAGTGAGATGAACAATATACCATAAGGGAGACCAGGGCGTGTCAAGCTCGAGGAATGGGTATGGCCACCTGAGAGAGATGGCAAAAAAAAAGGTTACTAGTTCTTCAGCCAGCATAAAAAAAAATACAAACCATGTCTTCTTATCCACTGATTGAAAAAGAAAACAAAAAAGAAACATTATGCTTACCACGAAAAACCACATGCGTGAATAATCCACTGGAAAATGACATAGAGGCAGCTCCACAGCACAAAATATGCAATGCGGAACCATGGAAATGGCTGAAACCAGGACAAAAGGAGAAATTACTACACAGGAAACCTAAAGATGTCATCTTCTAGGCAAAAACTAAGCCTTATTGGGTGACAAAGCCATCAAGTCATTACAATCTTCTTTCAATCAAAGCAACTATTTTTTCCTTGCAAAAATGAGAAATTTCATGTGGGGCATAGAAGAAATTCTTATTTTCAGGTGAATTCCCCTGAGCTCTATTGTTTCAAATTGAACTATGTTGTTTCCCTTATAGGGAGGGGGTTCATCAGGTATGGAGATAAATAGTAGGATTTCCAAGGAATTATGAGATATGCAGAGTTTGTAAGTGTAGCTTCAGCTCTACTTTGCAGATGAAGGTTTTAGCAATCAAATAAGCAGAGAAATTATCACACAGATATATTGTGGCCTCTTTTGACATAAAATCAGACCACTCACAAGCTGTAAATGCAATTTCGAACCCGTTTGGGAATTACCAGCTTTGGCTTCTTTTTTTTTCGTTTCCATGTCTTTTCATTCAAAAGCAGAATTCCAAAGTGTTTATCAATACTTAAAAGCTAATATTGAAACCCCTTCCACACATGACTTTACAGTTATTTTCAAATGCTACAATTTGTTATTGTCAGAAGTTACAATTTGTAGCTTTTGAGAAACCACAGCCACAATTTTCCCAAACGGACATAATCCAGACTGGGAAGTTGCTTCAAATGTGAATGATATCAAGCAAATGGTTTCCAGGCTTTCTAACTGTGTTATGAGCTCGTTGGTAGAAATGCTAATGGAGTTGCAGAGGGGTTAGCTAAAGCTTCCGTACTCTCTTTTAAGTTCTCCTGATTGGATTCAATGTCCTCTGAGGGAACTGTGCTATCTATTGTACCTAGATACTCAGAGACTGATGAAATTTCTTCCAATGAAAAAGAAAAAACAATGATGGCTTCGATGTAAATTGATGCTATAAAACCCATTTGAAGTCTCTATATTCAACTATATGAAATAGCTATCGCTTATTTCTAGAAAAGGACTTCCACTTCTATGTGGGAAATACTTACAAGGCTATTGAGAACAGTATCTAGCAATAGAAAAAAAGCATTCAGGGAATGCATGCAACCCATCAACTGCAAAGCACAAGAGCATTAGAAAGTCAGTAAGAATTCCACCAGGGAATTGCAGCAGGTACAATTTTTGCTCCAAGTATTTCCCAGAGATCATATGATCTAAGCAGTGTGAACAATGTAATTGATTTTGGAATTCTGGAAGGTAACGTATAGAGAAATAAACCCAAGAAAACTTTGAATGAATTAAAGATCTCAAGCACCAAAATGAGCTAATAACCAGTTTATCACTGGATTCTCACCACATTGAGGCCGAGGTGCGTATTTGATAAAAAAGGGACTATAACACACCAAAATACAATGTCTGTTAGGACGATAGCACCTGCACAAGTCTGTTAAAAAAGAAGAGAAATATAAATAAGATCGCTCAACCAGAAGAAAGGCATTTCTAAGCATCAATAAAGCTCTACTGAAAGGCCTCAACGACAAGCAATTTTGTGTGTAAACTCATGATGTACACCATTATTGTCTATTCAAGAGGATTATGGGACTGTGAGAACTGCAGGCTTTATTTGTGAATTTTGCTCCACGGTGCTGCCAGTAGAAAACTTGTTTTAAGTGTAAATCAAGGCAAAAGCACTGAGGAATTATTGCAAGGAAAGAAGGCCATAATACATCCCTACTTTTATAAATACATAACACATGCACATAAGAAGTAAGCAAATCTTGATGGCTAACTTGGTATATAATTTGCATAAGGTATCCCCAAAATCCTGCTCTTTCTTGAATTGCCTCCTCAGCACGGTGACTTTGCAACCTGACTGTACTCCTACTTTCCTTTTCCTTGTAAGTTATAGAGGTAGCCGTTCCAGTCTCTTCCACGTCCCCTTCCAAGAACACAGGATTTTCGCCCTTTCCAGAGGCAGCTGGTTTCTTTAAAGACACAAAACACCCATATGCAGATATCACAGTGCCAAGCTACAAGAGAATAAGGTTGCCAAGCGAATGAACAAGTCTTAGTCCCCTCCTTTAACAGTTGGTAAAATATAGAAATTTCAGAGTGTTTTTTATTTTAAAACACATTAAAATAATATTTTTTTATTTTTAAAAATTATTTTTCATATTACATCCGAAATCATCAAAAATATATTAATTTAAAGTGAAATAAAAAATAAAAAAAATTTACACTTTTTTAAAATACTTTTCAATTCCAGTGTCAAACTCACTTATATCAGTTACAGTGTTTGACATACCGCGAAATATACCAAAGCCAACGTAAATGTCCACCTGCAGATAAATTGTAATGCAAAATCAGAAACCGATTCACAATGACATTGCTGTATTTCAAGATCAAGAGAGGAAACGTTTTGGCTTTTTGGGTTTTGATCTGACTGAGTTTAGAAGTACAGGGCAAAAGCAACATCTTAGTAGACAGTCTTATAAAGCATAGGAGACGAGCAAAGAAAAGCGAAAACTCAATAAAACTATATTCTCTTTAATTTTTAGATTAAATGATAGGAAATCTCTCTAAATAAGTTGAAGGAATAATTACTTTCTTCTCAAAAAAGAAAAAAAAATCTTGCTTATAAAGAGTAGCTTCCCACGATGCAGTTTCTAATATTACTATTATTAGTTTTTTTTTAAAATAATATCGATATTTTTAGTTTACTGTTGCTAATATTATATTTTATTCATTTAAATTAAAGATGAAAAGACTCGTACAATTCTTGTTATTTCTTTTTACTATCTACTTAATATTAAAAGATGGAGGGAAAAAAGCCCAAAGGGCTGGACCGCTGGAGCATGTCCAGGCGAGATGGGCCACACATTCAAGCCAAGTCACGTGTCTGGCTTACCTAAGCGTTATCCACTCGCCCTCTCACACACGCTAACACACACGCCGGAAGAGACAGAATCCCTATTTTATTGATTGTTGTGTATAAATCCCTTATTTTGTATGTTTAATTCTCATCCAAATTTTGTATGTTTCTTGATGATTTCATTTTTTAAATATTTTTAAATATTTTATGTGTTTAAAACGAAATTTGAATGACTTATTAAGTTTAAATGACTTGAGTTGAGCTTAATTGAAAATAAGTTAATTTGGGGTTTTTTATTTTATTTCACATATTTAAAAAGACTTTGGATTTGGATTTCTTAATCTGTGTGCCTAAAATCTTGATATTATTGGGATATTGAAAATATCGTATTTCAGTGTTTATTGTTATTGTTTTTGCTAATATTATTATTAGTTTTAATTTATTAATGATTGGGGTACGAGTGATAGATATATTATATAGTATTTTTATTTTTTTATAAAGAATTTTTATTTTTTTATTGTCTTGAAATAAAATAGATAAAAACAACAAAGATAAAATGAACATGTCTTCTTATACTTCTTCTTTTGAAAGCATAAAATTAACTTCAAAATCATCTCACATAAATTTACATATTTATCTTTTTAATTAAATATATTTATGTCTCTTCTATATTTCTCTATTTTATTATAGAAAACTAACCAAATACAAATAGTTGGTCAACATAAATCTAACAATTAATAGACTAGCCCACTTTTTTGTGTATGAAATTAAAACATGCTAATAATTATATGCATGCTAAGGACCATGGGGAGCTTCCATTGACTATTTTAGTTTTCATATATAATCATGTTTATGTGATCTATGATATTTACGTACATGCTTGATTTGCTTACAAATTAAATAATTATATGATTAACAGTCGTTATATCGATCTAGGTGTCTATGTTTAGCATCTGATATCAACTTTGTTCCAATAACATGACTTTTCATGATCTATTATTTTTGCTATTATTAACATTATTTTAATTTATTTTCTTACATCATTTATTTATTATTATTCTTATTATTATTATGCTAGTGCCACAAACACATTTTAGTAGACTTGGTTAAAAATTGAGATATGATCCTAGCTTATTTTATTATTAATATTGGTGTATACACATTGATTTATGACCTGTTAGAATATTTAATGAAGATTTATTTTAAAGTATTTTTTAGAAATATATTAAAATAATATTATTTTATTTTTTAAAATTTATTTTTAACATTAGTATATTAAAATGATATAAAAACACTAAAAATATTAATTTTAATTAAAAAAATTCAATTTTAAATAAATATTATTTTATTCACACTATCAAACACTTAAAATTAAAATCTCTATGTCATTTCTACATGGAGTTTGGGCTTTTGATAATAACTTCAAGTCCAAACGTTTCCTTTTTAAATGTGCTACGATAGAAAAAAATTTCAATTATTTATAATTTTAAAAATTAAATTAATTTTCATGTTCAAATTTTTTAAAAAAATATTAATTTGAATTTCAAATAGAATTCAAATCATAAAAAATAAAAAAAACCCATCTAATTTGCAACGATAATTCTAAATAAAAAAATATTATTCCAAAAATATCTATCAAAATTATCTTTAAAATTTAACACATAATTTACCAAAACCCCAACAAGAAGAAGACAAAATTTCTCATTCTAAAAAAAAAACATGTTAGAATAACTATGATCTTTTCTAGATGTGTAACTCTAAACCCTGAATATGTAATAATAATTTAAACTTGAGCTGTTGTTAGGTTCTCTTTAAAGATAATAAGAGAAAGAGATATTTTTCAAAATTATAAAATTATAATTTCTTATGTATCGAGGATTCCCTTTATACAGGGGTTAACAGTTCTTCTTTTCCTTTTGAATTTCTTGCCATGAACGTGCCTTTTAGCCCACTGTGTGACGAATTTCATCTAATTAACCTAGTTATCTGGGTAGCAAAAACCAAATGAACCACTAAGCAATGAGTAAAACGCTTACTTACCAAGCCTTGTTATATATGAACTTATATGATCAATGAAATCAACTAATTAAGATGTATATATGGAGTAATAAAAATCCATATTAGCGAGAAATTAATGAAATTTATAATCAAGAACAACTTACTCGGTGTAGTAAACAAATATGGTGGCATCCCATTTCAAGAAATCCGCCAACAAGAATCCAGCCATGACCAGGAAGGAGATGAAACGAGTAGCTAGGAGCCACCCGGGGTGCACCCCTTTCCAACAACTGGTCCATAGTTGCGCAGAACCAACATGGTTTCTTGGTATTGCAATTGCTTGCACGGTCCGATCATAAGTATCCGGCCGAGCCACGAGGAGGCTCTGATACATGATATTATCTTCACTTGTCGAGGCAAGTTCCCTCCTCCATAGCATCCATAAGGACACAAGAAGAGCCGCAGCAACAATGCCAAAGCAAACGAAATCATACCAGTATACCACTAGTGCCATTTATAGCCACACCCACTTTTCCCACAATTTAGAACTTGGAGATCGAAATGTTCGAGGTAAGAGCTGAATAATCTCAGCACCATTGACTGCATCTAGTTAAGAACTTGTTTAACTGGAGGAGATCTAAATTAAGCTGGAAGGTTTTGATAAGAGAATGTTAGGTTTGACTGTTTGGTTGGAAAATTCTGTACCGACATGTTTTTGTAATACAGTTTTTGCATTCTTGTGGAGTCCTTTATAGTCGTTTTCCACTTGCTTTTTATTTCTAGAGCTACATGTTCTTAAATCTGTCATATATAGAGAGAAAATCAAGTGATCAGTTTGTTTGATTCGCAAAGTTTGAAAGGATATGCGATTTAGAAGTAAAATTTTTGGAATTATGTGAGACTGTTTACAAGAATATTATTTACCGACAATCAAGTCTCAAGGGAAAATTAAGAGTTAAATCTTTGATAACAATTTTATTATTTTTTTTAAATCCGAGTTTCAACAAGAAGTAAAATATATTTTTTCATTCCACACCGACGACGACGACGACGACAAGAGAGGGAAATTTTTGGATGGGTCCACGTACATAAATAACATCGCCCAATAAGGTAATGCCAACTCCACAATGCGGAAAGCAATCGAAACGGTGTCGTCCTTTGTCGGTTGCCTAAGATGAGGCTCGGTAATTACAAACCCTTTCCAAAAGAGGTTGACTCCTCAATAAATCAACGGCCAGCAAATCCCCGCCACGACACCATCACTGTGAGTGTCAATCCAGTGTGGAGATACACGAAACATACAGAAACTGTTATCTACAAATGAGTCCCTTAATTATGTGATTGATTTTACATCAGCTCAAAATGACAAATTGTTTTCAATTCTACCACCACCAAATTGTTACCCACCTAGCATAAATTCCGGTTACATCTTCAAGGTTCTAAAAATATCTATAAGGAAAAACATTAGACGCATAAATTCCGGTTACATCTTCAATTTTCATATTTTTTTTTATTATTAACGTGGATGTTCGGCCCAGCTTGTGTGCATCTCGACTAATCTTACGGACCCTGAAGTAACAACCATGTAAGCCTACAGTGGCTCTGAGGTTTGTGAGACTCGAACTGGTGACCTCTAGAGAACAAATTTAGAGCATGACCAGTTAAGCTACACGTCTACACCCCTCAAGGTTAAATTTTCTTAGTATAATTATAACATACATATTGTTACACTAAAGATGACATACTTACGAATCATAGCGTGAATTCACATAAACAACCAATATTTGGTATATTAGTACAAGAAACTATGAAGTTGTTAAACTGTGCAGTAAGTAATTTGTACGAGTAAATTAAACCTTTCCTGATTAAAGGCAGAACAAGTAGCTACAAATAAATATGGAATTTTATTTATTTTCTTCTTAAATGTTCCTCTTTACCCAGCTATAACAAATAATTATTGATCAGTAGACGTACGTACGGGCTGCTCCCTTTAACTCCGACTGCATTAAATAATTATTATAATTATAATTGTAAAAAATAATAAATTGTACATGCATGCACCACTCACCCTCTCATATTTTATTATTTTTATTATTTTATTCTTTTTAATAATTACATCTTTAATTTTGTGATCAAATTGATGGCAAATTTCTTCTAATTTATTATAAAAAGATAAATAAATAAAAAACCAAACTAAAACACAAGGGAAATCTAGTGGCCAATTACAAATTGGCATGAAACAATCATCTTTAATTCAACTATTTTTTTTTTAATTCCTTTGCAATCTCCTTAGTTTTTAAAATTCATCTAAAATCTTGTTTTGTTTATTTTTTTAAACCATGAATTCAAGATATGAGAGAGAAAATTACATGAAAACAAGAGAAGGAGAGAGCTGTTGGTTTGCCCAATTTTGATGAGAAAATAGCCAATATTTATAGTAATAGGCTTCTTCCAATTAAAAAAAAAAGTTTAATTAAGGTGTTTTTTGGCTTTTATCTTACTTGGAAAAATAAATCGAAACTTATAATTTTTTTTAAATTTAATTTTTTTCTATTTTGAAACCAGTTTTTGACTAATTTCAGATCATGAATGATCAAGATTTCTATAGTATTTTTTAAGTATTTTTAGATAATAAAAAGTAGTTGATATGAATTTTTTTATCCAAGAATTTGAACCAGAAGTAATGCGCTGTGTGATATTAAAAAAAAAAAAAATTAGGTGAAGAACGTGTCATCCAACTAACTTAACGAAAAAAACAAATATTAGGTCAAACAATATCCTTTTTAAGTGCCAATCTTTTTTCGGCCAGAAAGGGCCCACTAGACGTAGACTCTTGGAATCTTCTTTTAAGGCCCTTGTGGACGTTAGCTTGTAGATGTGTAGTAGATATTGAGCTACCTTGCCTTGTCAGCATTTAAAGTAAATTCTGTTTCTATAAAAATATATTATATTTTTAGGAGAAATTTAGGCCTTTTTGCATTTTGTTTCAAATATTGATTGTATTCATACCCCTGCATTTGCTTCATTTACTATAATAAAAAGAAAAAAAAATAAGATTTTCTATTTTTCAGTTTTAAGTTTTAATTAACAGAGATTAATTTATGATCAAATACCCTGATCATTAACAAAAGAAAATTAACCCAAAGGTTGATCAGGGTATTTAAATTACTTGAGTGAGTCGAGGATTTTCCTTTGAGTTTAATTTCTTGTAATAGGCTAGCTAGATATGTTATTTATTTTATGTTTAGTAATATAGTTCATGATGTTTTTTAAAAGTATTTTTTAATTTTTTTTAAAAAAAAATTATTTGATTTTTATACGAGTACATTATAACAAAAAAATATGAATTTAATATTTTTTTAAATAAAATAATTTTAAAAACACTTTTAAAAAAAAATCCAACTCTCCAAATCCCCTTCGGTTTTGCCTGCCCGTTTTGAAGACATATATATATATATATATATATATATATATATTAATTAATTAATTAAAGGTGCAAGATATTTCTGTAGAAAGGGTGAATTGATAAAGATAATTTATTACCTAGCTATAACTAACAGTGTGCATGATTATCCCTTGTGTTTTCTTTTGTCGATGCCTACCCCGATCAAATACCCAAATTGTTTTTATGAATTCGCCGTTTCTACAGAAATGTCTTGAACCTTTAATCAAGAGGTCTTCAAAATGGGCAGACAAGACCGAAGGAAATGTGGAGAGTGGGATCGAGAAAAGAAATAAATAAAGAACATATCTCGCAGATTACAAGGAAATGCACATGGGAAGTGCTAGTAACAAGGTTTGACTTAAATAGGAAATGTAATATTCAATTTTACATAGAAGAGAAAAAAGAAAAAGGAAAAAAAGCCAAGCAATCACGCGTAAAAATGTTGGCTAGCTCTCTTTGATGGGGAAAAAAAAACAAAGAAAAAGTGACAAGCTATCCCACATTTTCAGATGGCTGAAAAACTGTGATTAACAACCGTGAATCCTCCGTCAACGGCCAAGTTGTGTCCACTTATGTAAGCTGATTCATCGGAAGCGAGAAACAAAGCAGCTTCGGCTATATGCCTAGCCTTCAATACAATACCCTTCAAGTTGGCCAAGGCACAGCTATTAGCTTCAACTTCACTAGGTTGCAAATTATAAGCTCTACAAGAAAGTGGTGTCGCAACCCCATAAGGAGAAATGCAATTGACTCTAATCCCATAAGCCCCTAGCTCACTGCAAGCCGCCCTGACTAGACCAACCAGAGCGTGCTTCGAAGTGGTATAAGCATGGGGTCCTGTTCCAGCAAGCGAGGACGCAACGCTAGTCGTGCATATAATAGATCCCCGAATGTTTTTAGACACCATGGCACGGGCTGCGTGCTTAATTGTTGCTGCAACACCCCGTACATTTGTAGCCATGGTGTTGTCAAAACCTTCAATGTCAAGTTCTAGGATCCCTGTTAATGGGCCAATGATGCCAGCATTGCTGAATAAAACATCAAGCTTCCCATATTTATCCATGATGTATTTCACTGTTTCCTCAACTTGCTTCTCATCTCTTACATCGCAGTGGCGGTAAGTAGCTCTATCAGCCCCTATCGATGCTACTACTTGATGCCCTAAATCATCCTGGACATCTGCAGCAACAACAAAACCTCCATTCTCAACAAATAACTTCACTGCCTCCTCGCCGATCCCGCTAGCTGCACCAGTAATCAGTGCAACCTTGCCTTCCAACCTGAAAGATCAAATGCACAATTGAATACATGTGTAGTATATAACCACTTATAAGTAACAAATGGGCATTTATGTATCTGTAAATGCTTACTCGTAAGTCTTACAAGAGAAGGAAATAAATAAAAAGGTTCATGATGTGCTCTCTGGCAGATCTACGAGGGTTAAATTAAGAAAGAAAAAGGCTTACCTTGGCTTAGACATTGGTGAAAGTCTCTTGTTCCTCTTGATAAACGACTTTGCTCAAACTTCTAAATAATAAGACTCTTGGATCTGCTGTTTATAATGGTTTTAGGTTTATTAAGCTGCAGAGCTCGAGACAATGACTCGTAGAAAATGCACAAGTGCCGTGCTTCGGGTTATAAATATAATAGGTATATATTGACTATGATGAATTATTATTTTTATTCTTTATTTTTTATTTTTTGAAATCAATCATTTATTATGACAATATGGTAACCAAAATAAAATTTGTCAAAATATTAAAGTCAACTGTTCCTGAGAATTCTCAAATTCTTCTTCTAAAATGGGATCACATAATTAAGTCATGATTTACCTTTTTTTTTTTAATGAGTAGAATATACCTCTTTCGTATATATTAATTTGAAGATATATACTCCATCACATATATGTTAAACAAATATAGTTTTATATATATATATATATATATATATATATAGACACACATCAGATCGATGAATTAGTTCTACGAAAGTCAAAGCTATCCTATTCATGCATGTCGAGCGAAAAGGACTCCATATAATCCATCCATTGATCCATTTGTAATTCCACTGCAAGTTTTGTGGATCTGATAATTGAAACCAATGCACAGTACATGCAAGTTGTGAAAGCCAGACAAGAAAAAAAAAGTTATTGTGAAATATTTATGACTAAAGTTAAAAGTAAATATGAAGTAGACATTCCATGTCTATATTTAATTAATTAATTTAATTTAGTTAAAAATAAAATATTCTTAAAAAAAAACTAAATTTAATAAAGAACAATCAAAATCAATATTGAAGAATACTATAAGAAGCAAATAAAAAAACATTAACACGGTACAATCTCCAATTAAATAAATGTTGAAGGATAAAATCTAAAAATATAAGGTAACAAAATATCATGAAATGAGCATTGGATTCTTATATCTAATCAATTAATTTAATTAAATTAAAAAACAAAATATCTTTTTAAAAAGTTAAATTTAAAAAAAAAAGATCCAAAACAGCCCATGTTATTTTCAAAAACAATGAAAATCCTATAAAAAACAAATATAAAAGTTAGCGGAGCTTAATCTTCAATTTAATAAATGTTGAAGGGAGAAACTAAAACAAACATGAGCTTAAAAAAAGAATAAGAACAATTAGGCAAATTCGGGCAAACCTCCTACACCCATGTAAATCTTTAAAACTCGCAACTTCTAAAATCCTAAACCCGAGCTTAATTAAAAAGCTTAATTTCTAACTAATTTAATGTTAAATGATTAAATAAAAAAAATTAATTTTTTAAAAAAATTCCAAATCGAAAAAAAATATAGCAATCAAAATAATAAAGATCAAATTTGATAGGAAAAAAACTTAAAGATGATGAAACTGCAAAAAAAAAAATGTTTTAAAAATTATCTCAAATAAAACAAATAGCAATCAAAAGAATAAAAATTAAATTTAAAAGATGAAAAAATTAACTAAGGATGAAATTAAGAAAGAATTCCAAGTTTATAAATTATTCTAAATAAGATAAATAGTAATAAAAAGAACAAAAACTAAATCTGAAAGAATAACAAATTAAAAGGTTGCTTTGAAATTTTAAAGGGACATGAATAGAAATCAAGGAGAGAGAATTGAACAGAAAAGAAAAAAAAAATACTGAGATGTTTCAAACGCCGCCACAGAAAGCAATGTTTGGTCACCGGACATCCCTGCACATACTATCCAAAAAGCATGAGGGCCGCCCACATGTTGAAACCCGCAATGCAAATATCATCAACTTTTTTAAAATAATATTTATATTTTTTAAATTATAAAACTATTCTTAAACAAACCTGAAAATAACAAAAAATAAACTAACAACAATACCAAGATGCCCAAACAAATATTTATTTCTCATCAATATAGTAATAATATAGTAGTGCTTAATAAATTATTGTGAAAAAATCATATGATAGCTAGTTCAAGCCTTGAAGTAGCCAAGTTTTAGACGTCCGGGTTCTAAAACAATCCGTATACCATGAGTTCTTTGACTTATTTGCCTAAACTGGAGTTGTAGATTGGGAGTTACAATGAATGCAAGTGTGCTATATAAAAATATTAGACTTGTAAATTCTAGATAATTGAAAGCTTGATAATCTTTTAAGTCCTCTAAGTTGAATGGAGAGTGTTAGATGACTTCATATGTTATATAGCCTTAAAATAGCATATTATCATTTAATACTAATGAGAATTATTTTTCAAAAATTGACTCATTATTACATAATTTAATACTAAATTTTATAAAAACTAATTAATTTTATTTTTTTATAAAAAGATAAAATTAAAAAAAAAGATCGAAATGAAAAATAGTATCAAATATAGGTGACATGTTATAAGTTTTGCAAAAAATACACTTTGGTTCTTAAACTTTAAAAATCACTCAAATTATACAATTTTAGTACCTAAATATTTTTTCAATTCAATTTTGATACAAAAATTTATTTTTTTTATTTTTTTGTCACTGGTTGAGACTTGAGAGATGAGAGAGAGAGGTCACTGGATTCTCGCGGTAGAAAGAGAAAAATGTAGTTGACACCGATTTAGACCACCAAAACAAATGATATTTTTATCAAATGGTTCCATTTTAATGAAGAGGGGAGTTCGTATTAAATGTTTTTTTACTTTTAAAGTTTGTGAAAAAACATATTTGGACTCGGGTTGATTTTTGGATTTTGGTTGATTTCGATTTTTGTGGAGGTTTTTTGTGTTTTTTTATGCCATAAATAGGTTTATCACGATTCCAACGGTGTTTTATGTGTTTTTGGGTCAAAATGGGTTAAAAAATGGTTTTTTGGATAAAAAACTTAAGCTTTGATTTTCCAACCACCACAGTAGTTGTAATCTAGACAAATCAAACAACATGTCATTTGATTTTTTCAAAAAAATTAGGGCAAACATCATCTACCCTAACAAAATTATCAGGGGGGCTAGTCTGGCTTGCCAGGCCAAGCAACACCTGGCCTATGCTTCATTTTTTTTCAAAGTTTTTTTCTAATTATATTTTAAAATTAATGATTTTTTATAGTTTTTTTCTCATTTTTTTAATTTATATTTAAATTAGTATCTCTTTTTTCTTTCATTTTGTTTGGAGAATCTTTTTTAAATAATGATTATTTTTTTTAGTTATACATTTAAATTTGAAGAGTTTTTCTAATTCATTTATATTTTTTTTAATTTTTTTATAGATGAACTTAATTTTTGAAAATAAAAAAAATATTTTCAGATAATATTTCTAATATGTGCAGCCTTGCATTATTTTTTTCTCCTTTTATTTTATTTTATGAATTTAATTTGTGTCTCTATTTCTATTATCATTTGCTTAAATAAAAAAATTATTTTAATAAATAAATTTATCAAACACATCCGGTTAAATATCTTGATTTACATGTGTCTCTTAATTTTTTAAATTTTATTTTTAGATATCATTAATAATTTTTTATTTATTTATTTACACATAATTCTCAATATATTTAATTACATATATACATATATTTTTTTATTTGAATTTAAATTTTTTAAATTATAAAAACATATTAAAAAACTTACATATATAATTTTTTTTTTTTTGAAAAATAAAAATATCATACTGGCGGCTGAGTTGGCCGATCTAAACAATGTTGTAACGGGCACGTGAGAGTAACGATAGTTGCAAAAATATTTTATGTTGGGAGAAGAAAAATCTAACAAATACTATGTGGTGTTTCAGGCTGGCAAGTCCCCTTCTTCTGTTCTCCAGTCTCTGTAATAATAAAAACAACAGCAGCAATTTCTTTCAGTATACCTGTTATTGACCATGGCTGCTGCTGCTGCTGCTTCAACGACTGTTGCGCATTGGTCAACCCCAACTTCCCTCCACTTGTCAACTGCTAAGAACAAGAACGCAGCAGTCTTATTAAACTCCTTACGCACTTGCAAAATCACAGCATCATCGTCTATCAGTAAAGTCCAATATGGATATGGATACTCGAAGAGAAGCTCAATTCTTACTGGTTTCAAGCCCTTTTCTTCTCCAGTCATGGAGTTTCAGGATTGCACGTAAGATACCAATAGTATTTTGCTTTGCTTTTAACTAATTGTTTCCAATTTGTTGGGCTGTGAAATTGGAGGAATGCTAGGTAATTGGAGTTTGTTGTGATTGAATATGGGTCTTCAATGATCATTGTTTGTGTGATTTTAACCAAATTATGGGTTTTAAATGCAGGGTTAAGATGGAAATTGATGTGCCTGTTGGGTTGGCTTATAAGCTTTATTCAGATCGTGAATCAATTCCTCGTTGGATGCCCTTCATTTCATCTGTACAGGTGTGCAACAATTTTGATGTTTTTCTTCTTTTGATTTATCTAACGCCTAGGTAGGTTAAATAAGCACTACTGTTTTAATGTTAGCTCATGACTGGTTTTATCTGTGACTTTAGTTTTTCAATTTGAAGGGGGGCTATAAAATATGGAGCATTCATGATTTCATTTTACATTATAATGATCAAGAAAAAATCTCAACTTGTTTTAACATATTATAGCTATAAATGTCTGCGTTTAGGTTAAGTTGAAGTTTGGTTCTATTTAATAGGTACTCAAAGACAAGCCCGACCTATCACGGTGGTCACTGAAGTATAAAGCACTTGGTCAGGAACTTGAATATTCTTGGCTTGCTAGAAATATGCAGGTAATGATCCTTTGTGTTGTATGGAAACATTTTCACTAATCGTTAATGGATGCATAATGCTTTCGCTACATGATCAGAGGTGAAATCAGTGCCTCCTTGCTATGTTCCCATTCATTTTTATTCTGTGTTCAACTTGTTGCAGCCAACCCCCAATCAGAAAATTCATTGGAGATCTCTGGAAGGTCTTCCTAACAGGTAACTGGAAAAGGCAGGTAGCAAATTGTGCAGGATTAACCACATAATCTCAAGAATAGAGGATGCACCTTTTAGCCTTTGCATGATTGGTTAATGAGAATATGAGATTTCCTTTGCTAAATTCATAGTCCAAGATGTCCTAGACTGTATTCCACAGAAATATAATAACATCACAAGATTATGGAAATTTTCTTGCCTATTGTATTTGCTGCCTATGGTTAGAGAAATCTTGTTGACACACTCACATGACTTGAAATTAAATAACTTGCAGTAAATAGCTAATTATCACGTGTATGTGTGTGACTGTAAATTTCATCATGTGATAAAAATTAATTTCGGATTATAGTATTGGATGAAAACAATATATAGAATTAGCTCTGGCACCATTAATCTTCTTAAGTGCCTGGAAGATGCTCAGTAATGCTGAAGCAAACACATTTTTTCAGGCTTGCTATTAAGAAATTTCCCCTGAATATACTAGATAGAGGGGATGGTGAACAAGGTATGAGCATAGATGCATAGATCTAGTTCATTAATGTTGGTTCATGATATCAATTTGCTTCCACAATTACTTGCTTAAGTTTTTTTGTTTTTTTTTTTATTTTGGTGGGAATTTTCTTGTATTTCTCTTTCAATTCTCATTGCTACGTGTTGATGAGTTTTAGTGTTAAACCTGGTGCTGTTAGCTAACACCAATTTGAGTGAGATTTTCATGAATGTAGATGGGAAGCATATTTCATCTGCATTAACTAATAAAGTTTCAAATTGCTTGCAATAAATGTGTATGGTTGTTGACATTGTTGAGCTGATCCATGCCCATATAACTTAAGCATGCAATGAAAGAGTTGTCATGTGGTATTGCATTTGAGTGCCTTGCAGAATGTAATATCATTTCATTTTTCCTTAACATAATAGCAGAATGTTAATTAACTTTTTTCTTACATTGCAGAGGCTCTGTTCGATTTTTTCCTAAAGGTTCTTCATCATGTCTGGTAGAAGTGAGCTTCTATTTACAACATTCAGTTTGATCTTCATGGTTACAGCATTTGTGTTTTTCAATTAGTTAGCTATTATAATCACAGTTCATCACCCTAAGTTAGTGGATTAATTAGATTCTTATTAACAGATCAACTAAATATTCTGTCAAGATTGTCATTTCTGCATGCCTTCACCAACTTGCCAAAATAGTCTTATCTTATGTAATTTTATTTTTTAAATAGAACCATAAACTTGGAAAGAAAAATAATGTACAAATTCTCTAATTCAAATCTCTGACACTGTGTGTGTTCTCAGGCTTGTGATAGGAATGTGTGGCACTATAACAAGGAAAAGAAATGTGGCACTATAACAAGGAAAAGATAATGATGTATCATTTTTCTTACAATCAAAACTTAGCTCAGACCTTTGTAATTATATATTTTTTTCCTTTTCAGCTAACTGTTTCATATGAAGTTCCCCGAATTTTGGCTCCTCTAGCAACAGTAAGCATTCGTACTTCCATTTAGATGCTATTTTATTACTTTGAAAGGAGCACTACATGCTTAGCCTGCTCAAGTAAAAAATGAACAGTAATGTGCATTTAAGTGATGTGTGCAGTTGCCGTGTCCAAGCTGCTTGTTTTCAACAGAGAAGAAGATATAAATTGTCTTGTATAAGAATATGTCCTTGCACTTGCAATACAGTGAATGATGAGTCCATTTTACTTTATTGTCACTTTTTCAGGCACTCCAGCCTTTGCTTGAGAGCTTACTCAGAGGGGGTTTGGAAAGATTTGCAACACTTGCGAAAAGCACTTTGGCAGACTGAATTCCATGCTTCAAATGGGGTAGCTGGAACTCATGTCTAATGATCATCAAC
>Ga0307518_10000821_pt1 | contig 23300 bp, 11 predicted proteins | sample 25_EM_MG_FD_203889 | JGI IMG/M metagenome (GOLD analysis project Ga0307518, IMG submission 203889) | Populus trichocarpa ectomycorrhiza microbial communities from riparian zone in the Pacific Northwest, United States - 25_EM | ecosystem: Host-associated > Plants > Roots > Unclassified | place...
ACCCTCAATGGTTTGATTTCTAATTTTGATTCTTAGTCTTTTTATCAAATTTTAATTTGTTTTTAATTTCATCCTTAGATCCATAATCTTGATTTTTTTTAGATTTGGTCCTCATTCTCTTGATTTTTAATTTTTATTTTGGATTCATTTGTTTTTTTTTTAATTTTGCCCTTCAATTCAAAATTTTAGTTTATCCTCTTAATTTTTTTTTAATTTTTTTTTCTCAAATGAGATCCTTATTCTCTTAATTGTTATTCTTGCATCCTTCAATTTTTTTTTATTTCATCATTCAACATTTGATTTATTGGGATTTGGTCTCCTAGGTTTTTCCCATTCTTTCCAGGCCCTACCCAAAAGTCAATTCAGGTTTTTGACCGTTTTATACTTGATCAATTCTTCCCCAATTTCTTTTGAAACTCGGTCTGGTCTAAGCCAAGAATCACCTGGGTCATAGGTCAAGTTATCAGGGTGAGCCAAGTTTTAAAATAGTTGCTTTCGAGATGCAGTGCTTCCAGTTTAGTCACTAACTAGGGTCATGAGTTTGAAAAGTTAACATGAGTTGACGTTTTTTTCTTTTCTGATTACATTCTTCGAGGTTGTTCATTTTAAAAAATAAACTTCATTATTTTCTTTGGTTTTCTTTTTAATCAAGTTCTTTGTGTCTCATGATCTAGGTGGAAGATTTGTCCAGGTGACCCAAGTTTTTTTTGTTGTCGCTTTTTTTTCTTTTGATTTTGTTCTTCAAGATTCAATTCCTTTTAAAATTAATTTTTTTTTATTTTGCCTTCTATTGAATCATCCTGTTTATATGATCTTACTTGCGGGTTTTGATAACCTTACTTGATTTTATAACTGCATTGTTTTTTTTTATTTTTTTTTTGTATGATGTGGAGTCATTGAATTTTTTCTGCTCTTTAACATAGAATGATAGCTCTTGATCTTTATTTTTTTACACTACAAAAAGTTCAACATGTCCCGCGACGAATCACGGGCCATCTGTCCATCTAGTTACAATGTAAAGAATAGGTCAAGGACATTTATTTCGGGCAGCCAGCCTTCCGCTAGTAGATTTAATTGCGTAGCCACTCTTCTTTCAAGCTCTGTGACCTCTTACTTGCCTCTTTGTTTGTTGGATTTAGCTACGTGGGACCGCGAATTAAAGTATTGAAACAGAGAACACAATATGGTCTTGAATTCTTATATATAAATTAAATTAAATTAACCACACATGACAACAATCCTTGGCTGTATCATTATAGGATCACTTGCCCTGAAAATGCATGTAATGGTTTTAATTAATAGCATGGAAAGCGATATGGGTTATTATAATACATGGTTGGTGAGGTAGCTATAATATTTAATACGAGGTTAGTGAACATGAATTTTATATTTTTTTATATGTTAATATTAAAAATAAATTTAAAAAAATAAAAAAATACAAATAAAAATCATACTAAAAAACAAACCCTGCAGTTCAAAATATCTCTTCAAGATTACGACAGATAGCAAGAATTCTTCTGTCACAGACTCGTTTTTGAATAATACCAAAATTTAAGATTCTGCCACGAATCATTCGATTCTGGAGACGTGTAGGATTGGCGTTATTGGGGATCTGATACTCTCATATTCCTAATCTCACCATTAATTTTAGGGCAAAATATATATATATATCCTCAAGCAGTAACGCAAATCCCAACTAGATCCCCACCTAGCTGACATTTCCCAATAAATCCCCTCCTTCAATATTCGTCATCTAGAGCAGACCATCTTCTGTTAAAAGTGCATGCTTTTATCACACGCACCATGGAAATCCCCAACCATTTACATTTCAATGCCGAAAAGAGTTAGTTTTAGACAATTTCGTGCCAAAATATATAAACTTTTTTTTGGCACGTGTTCCCATGATTGGATAGCTAATTTGAAGTATTTATCATTCTTGTTTATTTTATTTTATTTTATTTTATCATCAAAATAATATATTTTTTTTAGTTTAACGTGGGTGTCCGGGTCAGTTTGCGCGCATCTCGACTAATCCCACGGGTCCTGAAGTTAACGATCATGTAAGCCTCCAGTGGCCATCATATGAGCAACCACAGGGCTCGAACCTGAGACCACAGAGGGAGCAAATCTCTTGATCTCAAGTTTTTACCACTGGACCACCACCAAGATGATTAATATTTTTGTTTATATGGTAAGTGGTGCAATAAAATTAAATGTTCTTCTTTACTTGAGGATAGTAAGTGGTCCAATGTCGGTAGAGATTTAAATGTATGGCGCATGCCAGCAGGAGTGCTGTGGGAGGTTGGATAGTGTAATGGCTAGAAATGCGAGTTGGTCCGAATGCAGCCTGACAACCCAACAATTTTACTTATTTTCTCAAGGTACGTTTGGCATGCCTCTTGCGAGGGTTGCTGGCTTGTTGGATGCTGCCCCTTGTGTTGTTTGTTGGGATAAGAAAGACAATATCCCAAATCACTTCATCTCGACTAATCTCATCAAGCTATGTTGACTACTTAAAAAATAATTTTTTTAATAATTATATATTTTAAATATAAAATTCGAACTCAAGATCTTGTTTAAAAAAAATAAACACCGAATTACTTAAACCAACCACCATTAATTTTTTTAGAATTTCACAACACGAACATATTACATCATGGGAAAATAATTGCCTTTTCTTCCGATTAAAAAAACTTATTATTGTTTATTGACACCATGATATTAGAATGAGATATGAAAACAGAGAAAAAATTATTAAGAAAGAAAAAAAATGGTAAAAAAAAAAAAATACAATGTAATAAAGGTTGTTGAAGAAGTGAATTACCAAAAGGAGCTCCAATAACGGGTAATAATGGCCGCTTACTGTATAATGATGTCGATGTTTGCTGAAGTTCATAGAATACTAGGTACTTTTTTCACCTAGAACAGGCAATCCCACAGTATTCATATATGGCGTGAAAGTTTAAGGGGCTAGGTAAGCTTAACATATAATTTATATAATTTTATAATATATTTTTTAAATAAAATATTTTTAAGTTTAAATTTTGTACATGTTTTTACTGCTTTATACTTAATTCTTTTATCAAATAAAATAGAGGGCACTGAAATTTAAATTTATAATTATTTGGTCAATAAATCTCTAATATCATGTTAAAAACAATTCAGTCTAATAGTTTAAATCATTAAATAAGACTTCAAGATATATTTATATAATTCTTTAACATATTATAATATAACGATTCTTCAAACCAAAATTATTAAACTCGATTCAGTTCAAGTTTCAAGTCATATATTGAGCATATATTGAGCATGTTAATCCAAGTTTGTTTAAAACAATATTGTTTTAAGATTTTTTTAAAGCTAAAATAATATTGTTTTGAAATTTTTTTATAAAAAAATCTAATTAAATTTTAATTGGATCATAAATTGATTTATCGAGTCAACCACTTCTATCCATGTCTATTTTTACTTTATTTATTTTAAATCTTACCTTAATTAGATTTTAAATCAACAAGCATTTTAATTACCCTAGATCCAGGCCGAGTTTTTATAATAGTAATTGCAACTATGAGATTACAGGACATGGAAAATTCTTTTTAACAATTTATATTATATTATATTTAAAGAAAAAATAATAAGTAAAAAATAGCCCCCTATGAATATTAAGGCCGGCAAATAAAAATTGCGGACAGAAAAAAACAATGATATATCAAATCATGGGGGGATATGGATTGGTTTCGAATTGTTTATGCTATTTTAATTTGTCGTCATATGTGAATCCATATGATGCCTCCCTCTCCCTTCTTCTTTTTTTCACGTTATAAAATCTTGGAAGCTGCGTTGTGGTTGAACCATAATTTTATAAATTTATTTTTATTTTAAAATAATTTTTTATATATATTTAAATTATTTTGATGGGATAATATTAAAAATAAATCTTTTTAATTTTAAATTAAGTTTTTTAGTGTTTATGAATAGTTTTGATATGTTGATATCAAAAATATTTTTTAATATAATTTCAAATAAAAAATACTTTAAAAAACAACTTTTACAATCATCCAAAAAATATATATATAAAAGAAAAAAAAACATAATAGTAATAAAAAGACTTTGAAGGGGCAATATAGTCATATAAGCGAAAAAGAGAAGCTTTATTTGTTTTCCTCTTTAAAGATGTCATCAGTAGACACCAGTAACTGAGTCTTTTCTGTCTCTTCATTTTTATCTACAGAAACCCGTGCCACTGCCACATAAAGAGAGTCTCCTCTCCGCTCCGCTCCTCTCCTCTCCTCTCAATGTAACTACTCTATTCTCTACTTCTCGCTCCTTCCTATCTGTTTAGTATATTTATTTCACGCACACATGTGAAGTTGCCTTTTCTCTGGAATATCTCTCTCTCTCTCTCTCCATACTGCAATGGCTACTGATTCCTTCACCAAGGTCAGAATTTAGATCTCCTCGCTTCATTTTCTGCTTCAGAAGCTCTATTTTCTCTGTTTTTTTGTTAACAACTTGGCTGCTACAACTTCCCTTTTTGCTACATTTTAGTTTTAGCTAGTTAATCACGCTCTTATTTTTTGTTTTATTTTGCTGGTTTCTACTTCTTTTAATTTATCTTTACTATTTTTTTCTTATTTTTTTTCTCAGTAACCAAGCAGATCTTCCCTAACGCTAGTTAATTTGTTTTTTTATTTTTTTTTTGTCTCATGAAGGAAAGCGAGTACTTTCCAGCTGCGAATTTTGATGGAAGTTGCGATTTGCCTGTTGGAGACTCGTATTTCCAGTCACTAAAGCCGAGTTTTGACGAGGTCACCCAGCATTGTTCTTTAGGTAATGGTGTTTTTAGTGAGCTATTACGTGATTAATTGCTTTAAATACATGTAGCAAGCTAATGGAAGCCTTTTTTTTTTTTGGTGTTGGAATATTAGATGCTTTGCCTATAATCATTGATGAGGCGTCGTTTCCGGTTGAAGAAAAATGTGCCTTTCGCAATTCACATGTAAGCTCGTCTTTGCTAAGATAGTAATTGGTATTGTCTGGCCTCTTAAGCCTTTTTTGTCTATGATGGTTTGCCAATAGGAGCTCTACTATGATCAATCAGTGTTACCTCCCGATCATCGATCCTTGAGCTCAGAAATCCACCTCTAGTGCTAACTAATTCAAAACTTCTGACAAGATAACAATTGATGTTCAATAGGATGGCCAAGCGGTGAAATGTTGCTTCGATTTGCTCTAGCCAACACATTTTCTTTCATAATAATGGTAGAATGTCATTGATGGCAGAAAAATCATGCCATTATAGTAATCTTTCTAAAACGTTGTTCTAATGCTGAGTAGTTGACGCTAGGGGACTGGATATAATTTTCTTTGTATATTTGCATTTTATAGACAAATTCATATCTATGCTGTTGGAACAATGCTTGTGTGATTCCTTGGTGATCTTTCCGACATTACTTAGAATAGTCCGTTATAGAAAATGATCTAGCATTCTGCAGTGCAGTGTCTATTTGGCAGGTTGATTGAAATACGTACATACAGATATGCAGACAAAGAGTCCAAGGATTGCAACCCATATACTGCTCAATATGGTGAATCTAGAAATTCTATAAAAGGAAGAATCAAGGAAACATCGATTCCTGTTCTTAAATGAATAGATCTTAATCTTATCAATGGATCAAGACAACTGAATGGTACTTAATGTTTGTTCTATTCTGTTGTTGGATGAAGACTTGATTGAGGCTAGACTCCCTACATATTATTTTGTACGATTCCTAATCCTTATATCCTTGTCTCAGAGGGTGATTCCTCTGAGACAGTTTTGTTCTTTAGATTGTAAGTCCTGTTAGATTTGAACTAATGAATACTATGAGGATGATCAGGATCATCATATGTATAAACGATATGGCATACATTTGTCTAATTAAGTTTGTTTAGATTGCAATCTTCGGTTTTTTAAACTAATTGATGAAGAGGCTTGTACATGATATGTATGGTCTTGCAAAATTTTACACTAGGCCAATAAGGAATTTGAAGACAATATTTACACAATTTTTTGCTACTAGTGACTCTTTTCTGTCATTCCCAAATCAAAGTATTCTGTACACAAGAATACTGTGATCCTAACCTTAACTGCTTGAGTTAGCACTCCCTTTTCGCTCTTTCATGAAGAACCTTGTCCCTATTGAAACTTTCATTTCTTTTTCATGAGATGGTCAATAATGGTCATTTAGCAGCCATATATGATTAAAATTGTGCATATCTTTTGAAGTTTTTTCACCTTTGTTTAGGGCCAAGATGTCTTTGATTTTTCGATGCTGTCCGAGGAAAGCAAGACCACTTCACAATTTACATCTCAGCTAGCCTTTCTAAGCTTTGTAGAGCTTCCTTTACCACCGAAGAAGCAGATGTGCTTAGATGCTCAATTCAGTTGCCATAACTTCATTGATTTACAGATGGAAAGTGAAGATTCTTATTCACCATGCGTTGTGGATATAGATATTGAGATGGAAACTATTGCAAAACCCAAATCTGGTGGTATAACTGTTGGAAGTATAGAAAACGAAGATCCATTAACTGTAAGTTCCATGGATGGTCTGCTATGTTTTGTTTTATTTCAAGTGCTTGCTTGTTTAGCCTCAATGTGAGATTTGTCAGTCTTCCTCTAATTTTGGTATTTGTTTGCTTACATCATTATGCAGGGGGTGGTGCAGAGACAGGCAAACCTGAAAACATGTGGGAGATTCATGCAACTTTTTACAAATCATGGATCATCATTGCTGAAGTTAATTTCTAAAGGCATGTAAGCATATTCCATTACATCACTGCTGTTCATCTAATCCAATTGGATATGTTCATGATAGTCTATTCACATACGATTTGTTACCATCATTCTCTTAAAGAGATGTCCCAACTAGTTTGGGATTGACACTTTGTTGTCGTGTTATTCTTTTAAGAGATGCAAATTGTTTATCACACCTACTCCTGCTTGTGGCATCTTGTCCCCATGATTTTGCATACGCCTCTTTTCATATTTAGTATTAATCCAGCAGAATTTGCTTGCATCAATAATGAGAATCTACTTTGTGATAGTAATTCCTTTCATTTAACAGACAAGTCATTCACTGAGAGAGTTCATGATACACCAAACAACAGATGGAGAAGATATAAGCGTGCATCCTCATTTGATTCAAGAAAAATTGTTCTCCTATTCTCAATCATGTAAGCTCTAAATTCAAAAGCTAATTATACAGCAAAGTTTTAGTTGTTGCTTTTTCTTTGCTCCACCTCAGTGCTTCATTAATTCTATTAAGTTTTCCGGTGCCTCCCATAGTTGTATATGCATTGCCAACATGCATCTAGTAAGGTGGACTGAAAATGTGATAGACAGTAATTAACTTCAAACTCTTTTTGCACTGATCATCATTTACTGACCATGTTCTGCAATTAGTAACTCATTTTTATGTTTAAGATGGATACTTCTGTGGAAATCTACATGAAAGTAGGGCTGCAATCCTAATTGGACTTGTGTAGATAAGCTTGTTTAAGGATAAAATTAGACTGTAATATCACTTGTCCAATGTAGGATCATCAATCATCAAGAATTGGAAAGCTTGTGACCTGATGTTTAAGGATAAAATTAGACTGTAATATCACTTGTCCAATGTAGGATCATCAATCATCAAGAATTGAAAAGCTTGTGACCTGAAGATTGTTTGCCATTGACCATTGATTACCATGGTATAATGATGGTTTAACAAAAAAATGGTCTTGTCCTTTATTTCATTGCACTATTATACTATGTGTAACAACATTTCATTCTGAATGGCAATAACAGCATCTTATAACTGTAAAGTCGTCCATTTTAACTTTAAAAAGCAGAAAAAATCATGTTTTGCTCCAGTCTTCTGAGTTTGTTTTTCAAAACTAGCACAATGCCCAAATGTTTTTGGGGAAATAGCACAATAGGAAACTTATTTGGGGAAATAACACATTTAGTCATTGCGACCAATTTAAATTTTAAATGCTTTAAATTTGAAAAAAAAGTTGCTGTCATTCTCGCGCATTTAATCTTTTTTTTTAAAAAAATTGTACTTTGCATTAATAAATATGTTTTTTCTTTGCATTTCTCAGATGCTATTTTATTGTGTTTCTTGCTTGGAATGAATACAATGAAATATCATTTTGGTTATGCATGGGAATCTGTGATTTCTAATTTGTGAAGTGGGAACAAATGATTTTTCCATGCACTTCAACAATGAAATTTATCATTTTGGTTATGCACTTTACAAAATGATTGTCCCATGCACTTCACTATATGATATTTCTTTCTGTTCACATGGTCAAGGCAAGAAACAAAATAAAATAGCTCTTTTGTGAAGTGCATGGGACAATCATCTTTATTAATGTAAAGAACAATTTGTTTTTTAAATTTAAAGGATGTGGCAATGACGCTGCCGCAACCTTTAAAATTTATTTTGGTCGTGCCGCAGCTCAATGAATTGTGTTATATCCCCGAATAAGTTTTTTACCATGCTATTTCACCCAAAAAAATCCAGGCACTGTGCTAGTTTTCTGAAAAAAAAAAAAAAATCTCCAGTCTTCAATTCTCTCGTCTTTCTCAACCCCTTCATGCAAAAATCATAAAAAAAAATCTTATCATGCTTGGCTATTGATATTATAAATCCATCAAATCCTATAAGACTTGCAGATTTTATGCCCTCTCCACTTCATATTTGATCGACATGGCCTTTCATGCATAGTATGCGCTTAATTTCACATCTCTCTCTGCATGTTTCTTATCGATGAATAAAGTTGGGTTAGCGATCTACCTAGTTGGTTGGTAGCCTAGACCGGATGTACAGTAACAGGGAAGCACAGAAGCTGTTCATGTCTCTATCAGGGGAGCTGCCATCCATCTCTCCTTTCCACGAACACCTCTCTCTCTCTTCCCTGTCTTAGTAATGTTCATAAAACAGGAACTGAAATTTTCCTTTAATTTTCAATCGTGGACTAACCATCTTTTTTTTCTTGCTTCTTTTCTTTAATCCAGGTCAAGTTTGGGTACGTTGATATTGATATATCTAACACTGAGAGTGAGGCAGACGGTTGATGGGTATGTCAATGTCTAATGGATTTACGCCTTTGTGCTTCTAGTTCATGCTTGAACTTGCCATTTTAAGTTATCTATTGTGAATAACTGGTGCTGGAGTTCTCTTTTGTGCCTTTCCTTTCCCTCCCTTTTTAGGGTGTCCCTGTACATATGTAGTGATTATATTCCAATTTAGTTGATTTACCGTCTACTGCATTTTACAACCAAAGGGGGCTATGATCGCCTATAATATTTTGTTGCCTTTCACAATTTTGAACTCAGTAGTGTTCATAAGATAAGCATGGAAGCAACAGCTTTGTTATTGGCAATAATCAGTCTACCCTCTCAGATATAAGGCAAACAGTTATTTTGGGGTGTAGAAAAATTTGTTTTTTCTACCTATCAAAATTTGTGTTATTTTTATTTTATTTTTACATAAAAAATAAATTAGAATTTAAATAAATGATATGAAAAATAAATGGTCATTACATATTTCTTGGCCAATGGAAAAGATATTTAAGATTATCTTATTATAAATATAAGATTTCATAAATAAAAATTAATCAATAAAATAATCTCATGTAGTATCTGCAAAAGACCTGAATGTCCTTAGAAATATAGAGCTTCACACACAAAAAAAAAGGAGATATCTTCCTTTATATATTCTAGAAGCAAAAATCTTGGATATACAAAATTTTTTTTTAAGACAAGCTATTCAAGCAAAATTGCTATTTTAAAAGCTCTCAAGCTTCCTTGTGGACATGTAATTGTATTGAATGATCTCAGGATATCTAACTAATGATTCCTTGTGGACATTTGATATATTGTTAAGAAAAAAACCAGCGTCTTATTTTTTAAAGTACATGAATTCATTTATAATTGTTCTAAAAACATATTAATTTTGTATTTTTAGCTGTCTTTTTAATCAAATATATTTTTATCTTTTTTATATTTTTTTCTTCTATTTTGGGACATTAACCACATGCTTCTGTAAAATTCACTTAATTGTTTTTTATTAATCTCGAATTTTAGTGAAGAAATCATCTACAAAATTGCACAAATTAAGATAGTCAAAAGAACAATAAGTCTTTTACATATATTGTATTTTCTTTTCCTACAACATAATGTATCATTTCAAAAGTTCAAAAGTTTTCTCTTATGATCATATATTTCAAATTTTCATATATACTAATAGTTATAATATAGAATAAATTCTCCTTGTAACAAACTTTGACAATTAGATCATGCAACATCTTAAATTTAAAAAAGCATGAAGCCTTTAAAAATCTGTCCAACACTTGGATGGAAACATAAAATTAATATTTTTATCCACAATGCATACAAAAAGAGAAGTTTATTTTTGAAGACTTGAAATAAATCACTTAGAACTCAATATTTTTTTTTCATTCTTTCCTCTTTGAATATAATAAATTTATAAAATAAGTTGCATAAACAAAAGAAATTGTAGTTAATTTCTACTACATATGAATGAAAAATCATGTTTCGATGAAACAGTGTTTGTTTTTGCAGTCCAAACTACAAAAATTTAAATTTTTTGACCCAAGCGTGCGAGTCTGGCATGGTTGCCAGGCGCAGGTGCTTGGGTCTAGACCTAAGTGACTTGGGCTGACAAACCATTCCAGAACCATGTGTATGGGTGTGGCAGCCATGCCAGACTCGTGTGCCTGGGTCTGCCAGACCCGTCGTGCCTTGGTTTGACAACCATGTCATACTCGTGTCTTGGTATGATAAACATGCCTAATTTTATAAACAACAAACAAAGATGACAATTGTGCACTTTAGTTGTCAGGAGAGACAAAAGAAAGAAAAAATGCAAACATTCGAGCATCGACTACAATCCAACCATTATCTGTCTACACGTGCCACACCATGTGTAATAGGGCACGACTGCACATCCAGTTAGATGATGAATTTCCAGATCTGGCCACCGGAAAGCGTCATACGCGTCTCCTTAATGGCGCAGGTGCCGCTCACTCGTTGGAATGTAAGAAACATGCGCCCGCAACTTTTCAAGTGAAAAATAACGAATACATCGTGAAAATACTAAAACGCTCTCATGGTCCTTTTAATTACACAAAATGCCCATGTAAAAATATAAAAATATCCTCCAAGGCAAAGCTTTTTTTTTTGTCTTTTCTGAAGCTAAAAACGTTATTTAACTATATTTGAAAATTGAGAAAATCTGAATAACCTTGTGGAAGAAAATTAAAGAAACGTTTATCCACTCTCGGAAAGATGAGAAATTGAAAGTGAAACTACTATTACAATTTATAGTAAAAACTCTCTTGATTTATAATAATTTTCCCATACCATCTAACTTTTATATGCCAATTTGAATTTAGTATAGCGAACTTAATATTTTAGGGAGGGATATCCCTATGTGTTAGTCGGCCTCTTGTTCAAGAAAGAAAAATAGTTAGCACAAATTTGACGAGCTATCCCACAGATTTATATGATTTCACCCGTTCAAAAGCTAGCATCTAACACACTCAATTGGCAAGGTCAATAATTGAACTTAATGTGTTATTTTCTTTTCTTTTTTCTTTTTGTGTTCTTTTTAATTTTAAGCTGTGATGAACACGATCCATTCTTTTATTTGAGGTTTTTTTTCTCTCCGGGCCGGCAAAGACAATCCGATGAGACTGCTTTTACAACTGTGCACCAAAGCTTTTTCTGTCTTTAACTCCTTGTCTTTTTATTTATTTGGAAAAAGTTTGTCAACTTTAAACCGCACACATACCTAATCGAACCCAAGGTGCGCATGCACTCGGGTCTCTTCCTGCTCAAATTTCAACTGAAAAGAAAACAACACAGATATGTTGACAGATCATGACCAACTAGCTAGGTTCCATGGAGTGGACTAGTAACATTTTGGATTATTATCTCTCTGTTCTTAGTAAAAAATCTCACTTCCTCTTAGGATTAATTATGTACTTGCAGAAAAAACTATATGTATCTTTACCACCTTATTTTTCGACCAACTCCGAGCAGGAAAAGAAAAGGGAAATCCTAATGCAAAATGGAAATTAGGGTTTTATATATAACAAAATCATGAACCCAGATTTCAGATTTGGTAACCCTGCCTGAAACACACACAGTAATTGCCCTAATCTTTTGAAAATCTTTCCATGGCTCCTGAGAGAAGCTGCTGCTGCGGGTATATTAAATAGCAGACATTGATTCGTCTTCTTAATTTTTCTTGTCCAGGATATCATTTCCGTAGTACGAAGATCCATCAATTGTAAAGGGATTTTTCTGAAAGAGCTAGCAAACGAGAGAAGAACGTACAAGTTGAAGAAGAAAATGTTAAAACGGTTCTGCAAAGACTGACGACAAATCTTCTAAGGCTTAGCGAGATGAATTTTGGTCTCTTTATCAAGGGTTGAATGAGTCATTGCAGCTCTTGAGTTTATTTTTTGAGGATACATTTTAGGTTCTGGAATGAATTTTGTGAAGGAAAGGCTAAGGTGCCGTTTGGGGAACTGTGTTTTGTTTTTGTTTAAAATTAATATTTTTAAATTGTTTTAATATGTTTGTGTTAAAAATAATTTTTTAAAAATAAAAAATATTATTTTAATATATTTTTAAATAAAAAAAATTTAAAAATTAAATTGTAATAGAAACTCGCTGTGGAAAAGGTAAGCTGATCGGCGGGTCAAACAGACCTTGCAGGCACAGTTGGTCCAGGAGCAGATTAAACTCAGGCGCAGTAAATTGATCATGATATTGCAGATGATAAAAATTAGGGTAAACTGTAACTTATACCCGAATGGTTTATAGAAAGTAATTAATTAGTCCTTGTAATGTCAGAGATAATTAACTAATTTCTTGACTACAATTGACTATCACCTCAATGTAATTTTTTTTGTTTAAGAAATGTAAGGCCCTGTTCAATAACCAAAAAAATATTTTTTTTTAATTTTCTTTTTTTCAGTGGAAAATAAAAGAAAAACATTTTAATTTATTAAAGTCTCAGAACAATTTTTTTTAAACCAAAAAATATATTTGTATTGCATTGTTTTTCATTTGAAGAAAAAAAAATAGAATATAAATCGTGCTCAAATTAAACTTGTTTCTTATGATTATTTTTACATTTACATAAATTAATATTCTTATCACTTTTTTAACACAAATGGATATTGTTCCAATTGAGTATTCAAAAGTTTCTCATGAATCGAAATCCATGCAAATATAACCACAATTCCTTTCGATTCACCTTCTTTCCTTCCCCAGTAAACACTCCCACAACCAGACATTACCATCGCTGCTTCTTCTTCAAGACTTGTTTTCCTCTCTCTGTAGTGAAGAATTGAATTCCAAGAGAGAGTAGGAGCAAAAGTCTATATATATATATATATATATATATATATATATATATTGGATATAGTTGAGATTGAGCAGTTCTAATGCATCTGTACCGACAGAGTTTCTACTCGTACAGCGTACAGCATTTGCACGGATGCGATGGTGATTTCAGGCAACCCATTAACGGATAAAATGGATTTGATTAGCACAGTAAGCACAAGCAGAGTTTCACCTCCTCTCAATAATTCCACACACCAGAGTTAGAGGACAAGTGCTGGAAAGTAACATCCAGGATGGAGCCACACAATAATTCATTGGTACTAACTCTGATAAGTGTAACACAATTAATTTGATCTTGGACTTGTAATAACTCTGATAATTTAATCTTGGACTTGTAGTTAATGTAATTTAATTAATTAGATCTTAAATTTACTTCTCGGAGATTACTAATTTAAGTTTCCAAACTTTAGGGTTATTAAAAATTTAAATAATTGTTAATTTTAAGGTCTCGAGAGATTAGTTAAGGTGCAGGTAAGTTGATCTAGACACCTATATTTATAAAATAATAATAATAATACACTGGTCCGGTACACAAATGCGTGGATGAAAATTGACTATTCAATGCCAACATTCTTTTTCCCATGAGCTTGAGCGATCTCTATCAGAATTCCCTGAAATCCCATACTTGCCTAACAGTGCTCCTCCCATACTAGCCACAGACTCACATCTCACATTTATGATCGAGCCCCACTTTCTCCTTTCATGTCCTCGCCATTAAATGTTCGGTGCCCTCACAGCAATGCCGTACATCCTCATTGTAACCATGAAGAAGTCCCTTCTTGTAGTTCAATCACAAAGCTCAGAGAGTGATTCTGATGGCACTGATCAAGCTCACAACCAGAGCATCGTAGTTCCGACTACAGTCATTGCGATAGCCGATAGCATCCAAAAGAAAGATAACTCATGGTATTACTTAAATCAACCATGATACAGCCCTACTGCTTGCTAGCATGACTAAATTAATGTTAGAATATCCAGGCAGACATCTTTCCTTTTGGTCCTTTCCTTGTTTTCAAGCTGCCTGTCTCTCTTGCTAATGTTTCTCTGTTTCTTTTCCGCTGACGGGATGGCGCAGGGTTGTTACTTCCCAAATCGCTACAGATCTATCGATTCAAGTTCAAGACGTCACTTTTACTGTTCACAAGGTAACTTACAGCTCGTGTAGAGTCATTTCCCTCTCTCTATCTATGTATCAAAACACTAGACAAAATTATAACTAGGTCTGTCCATTAACTAGAGTTACACACACAAAGAACAGGAGATAGATTTACAACATGTGAAGTTAAGAACACGCCATGACTAAAGTGACTTCATCTATGCTCACCAGAGTCAAACATAATAATTCCCTTCTGTTCATCCAGTTGATTTATGAGCAGTGTAAACATGTAGAAGATTAACAAATCAATTCTCAAGGCATGAACACATGCTAATTATGGTGAACTCCCTTTCTTTGTACCTGACAAGGTTAAAACCTATGGCTAAGACAGAGTTAAATAACACACTGATGGATCTAATACACTCACTGCCTGTAAGGAATGAACTGACATTATTTGCGAACTCCTCTGTTTATCCTGATCCAGTATCCCTTGGTATCAAAATGTGGCTACATAGGCCGCCTGGAACTTCAGCCTTCGATTTCAAATTTTGGGTACGAACTCAAGCTTGAAAACTTCCCAGGTGGATCAGAAGCATTCAAAATCATTCTAAAATTCTGTTATGGTCTCCCGTTAGACTTAAACCCTAGCAACAGTGCTCCACTACGATGCGCATCAGAATTCCTAGAAATGAGTGAAGAGATTGATGATGGAAATCTCATCTCAAAGACAGAAGCTTTCCTCACATTTGTAGTCCTCTCATCGTGGAAAGACACCATCACTGTTCTCAAATCATGCGAAACTTTATCTCCATGGGCTGAAAATCTTCAAATAGTTAGAAGATGTTGTGACTCAATAGCATGGAAGGCTCCTAGAGACAATTCAATGGTTAATGATGAAGGATGGTGCTTTGATGATGTGGCTTCCCTTCGCATTGATCATTTCATGAGAATTATAACTGCAATAAGGGCAAGGGGAGCAAAACCAGAGATCATAGGTAAATGTATCATGCGATATGCAGATAGATGGTTGCCAGGCATGGATGCAGAGTTAGAAGGACTAAGAGGGTATGGGTATGGAAAGAATGAACTGCAGTTCAGTATTTTGATCGGAAGGAAGGAGGACGAGGGTATTGAACATAGCAAGGAGCAAAAATCTATTATTGAAAGCCTAGTAAGCATACTTCCTTCTCAACCAGAAGCAGCCCCATGTAAGTTCTTGCTGAAGATGTTGAAAATGGCAATGGTTTACTCTGCATCCCAAGCTTTGATTGCAGAGCTTGAGAAGAGAGCAGGGATGATGTTGGAGAATGCCAATGTGAATGATCTTTTGATTCCTAATTATAAAAGTGAAGATCAGGGGAAAATGGTCAAGTAAGTATTCAACTATCCCAGTCTCCTTAAGATTGCCTAACCTTGCATAAAAAATTGTGGCAAGTCTTTTCACCCTCGCTAATTATCATTCATGTATATTCATATAGGTCACTTGAAAAACAAACAATGCACAACACAGATGTGGTACAAAGAATGGTGGAGTATTTTTTGATGCATGAACAAGAGAAGCAACAACTGCCACCGACATCAGGGAAATCAAGTGTTAGCAAGCTTTTGGAAAATTACCTAGCTGAGGTAGCAAAGGACCCTAATCTTTCCATTACCAAATTTCAAGTTTTGGCTGACGCCCTGCCAGAGAGAGCTCGGTCATGTGATGATGGTCTTTATAGAGCCATTGACACCTATCTCAAGGTTTGCCATCAGTTGTCTTTCTGGTACTCCGTCCTTTTAGATAAACAATAAGTCGAAGCTAAAAACTCTATTGTTCTTTCCAGACTCATCCTTCGCTCTCTGAGTACGACCAAAGAAGGCTATGCAAAATAATGAGCTGTGGGAAGCTATCACTTGATGCGCGCATGCATGCAGCACAAAATGATAGGTTGCCTCTAAGAACAGTGATTCAGGTAAAATATACAACCATTTTCCACTATAAATCTATGATATCCAATTATCCATCAGCAATAAATCAAATAAATATGCCTGCCATGTACCCAAGCTGTAAATTTAATGTCTTCTTTCAGTCATTAAATCAAAAGCCATAAGAGAGGCCACAAGCCACATGGCAAGTATAAAAGAGGATCATGGGATCTACAATGGTTAACAAAGGCTGTAGCAAACTGGTAGTTTAGCTATTTAGAAGGCAAGGAAAAATCTAAGAGATGGTGTTAGATCAATTTAGCCCCGTTTTGAGAAGCATCCCAAGTGCCAAAAAAACACAACGCATTTTGCAGAATCCGATACTCTCTCAAAAGTTTCTGACCAACAACAGTTGTATTCCCAGAGCATAGGGGTCTGTTATCTGATTTTACTTTACTGTGCCTGAGATATCACTAACACATTTTTTAACACCTTGAACTACATTCTTTGCATTCCACTCAAGCTGCCAACTGCCCTTACCATCATCAACACAAAGAAAAACCATCCAATTAGGTTATACTCTACTTGATCTTTACTAACTTCATCTTCTTAAATATACAGTCTTTCCAGCTCTATCTCTCTGTAAATTAAAAGGGGCTCTGGATCAAAAACAAGATTGGTGGGACGAACTCAGTGAATGACACCTATTTACATAAAACCTAAAAATAACCCAATACACGATTCTGAGATACCATGAAAATGCTGCAGTTAAGGACTTTTGGACACCAAAGCTACATGGTATAATATGTACTGTCCAAAACAATCACATTTACTACCACTGACTTCCATTTTAGCCATAGGATCCTTGTGATCTATGTAAATGCAAGTTGCACTATGTTTGTTGTTGAGCTCAACCAGAACTTTAAGTCTGTTTCTAGGAACTCCAAACTCTAATAATTTCTTTCAGATTGTTTATTTGAAAGACTGCCAACTTTTATACAAGACATAACCACAACAATTGAAGAAACTTTAAATGACTAATTGACTAGCTTTATTGTTAACCCCAAATTTCCACATGACAAAATTGCTGATATTGTAAAAGCAGAGCGGCAATACACAATATTTCAAAACATTAGGTTAAACCAAAAACCACTCCTAACAAAAGCTGTTAACACTGCGTCTGCATGCCTTTGAACAGATATTCTCAAAACAAATAACTTGAGGATAGGCCTTCTAAATTTTTCTTTCCGTGTGAATCACAAACCTTGATAGCATGATGTGCAAATGCATGGACCAAACAAAGTGAAAGGCAGACTTTAATGTTTCATCAAAATTAACATTTCTGATCTAAGATGGGATGGACATGCAGGTGTTGTTCTCAGAGCAAGTAAAGATGAGGGCAGCAATGCAAGGAAAAGAACCAGCAGCAAGTGATAACAACTCAGAACAGGAAATAACTCAAACATCAACAAAAACTGAGATCATGACCTTAAGAGCAGAACTTGAGAACGTAAAGACGCAAATGACAGAGCTGCAGAGGGACTATTCTGAACTGCAACATGAATATGAAAAGCAAAACAACAAGCATAGAAATGGATCAGCTTGGAATTTTGGGTGGACAAAGATCAGAACATCAGCTCTTTTCCATAGAAAATTAGATGGGAATGAAGGTGGAGAAGGACACCAGAGATCAAATTCACTTGGTAGCAAAATCAATTTCAGAAGACGACTATCCATATCATAAAATTCTAGTCACCAAGCCCAACTCCCACCCCCACAAATTCTTGTTTGATATCAATAACACTGTTTTCTTAGGGTAAGTTCACCTGTAAGAACAAGCTTGGGTACATCTTGCTTGTCAAAGCATATAATCAACTAAGTTGTGGTTTCATCCGATGTAAAAAAAAGGCTTGCAAGGAATAGAATAATTCCAGTACATTACGGCAGCCTCGTTCCTAACAATCCCACTCACTAAAGCATATTACCATATCCATAATTCAAAACAAAATTTGTTTCAACAAAACTCAACTACCAAAACAAAAACTTTGCTTCGCACTAGCATTCGACAGAGCACTGAATATAAGAACAACAGCTATACTTCTAATTAATTTAAAAACTATTATAATTACCATTTATCTGAAAACATTCTTGTTCTCATACTATATAATTTCCAAGCAGTTCTAATCAAAATAAGTCTAATAAATTCCAACACAATTAACACGATAAACCCTAATTTACCGAAATCAAGGCAATACTTCTCATTCCTCAATTAAAAAATAAAAAATCCAAAAAACAACACCACCTAGAATTAGCAGTAGCACTCCTCATGGAGCTCCATGGAAACTTGGCCTTCTCCGCCACCACATCACCACGACCACCACGCCATCCATGCCCGCCATCGCCACTGACTTCTATTGTCCTCAGAAAAACTATTCTCCGGTTTCTTCTTACTCATTCGCTACCTCTCTTCCTCAATAACTCTAATAGGAAACAAATTGGGGGAAATGGAGAGCGGATTTCTAAGCGTGATGTATGCTTTTTTATATTCAGGCTTGGCGAGGAGTAATCCGCCGCGTCTTTTTCTTTTTCCATTCCATGTTAAGAGGGCGTACCTTTTCGACTTGGAAGCCTTTGAGTGATTAGAGGACGCGCTTGATTTCGATTTTGGAAGCTGAAGGGATTGTTTTCAGTGCAATTTCGTAAATGTTCGTATATGTTGTTGGCATTAGGATCTTTATTGGAAGGTTTGCGAAGTTGATTACTCTTCTTCCCAATCTGTGTACCATTTCTTTGCTCTGATGAATATGTGATGAAGTATCAAGAATTCAAGTAGCATAGTAACCAGGTTGTTAGGTTTGATGACTGGTTAGTTAAGTGGTCTCAGTATTTTTATAATTTTTTTTATTTATGTAATTAATAAATTGTATTTGGTGCTTGATAATTAATACTTGTAAAAAATTCTTTTTGATCATTAAAATTTTTAATACATATAATGATTTTATGAAATATTTACTTATTTAATTAAATTTATTTGTTGATAAATAATTTATTTATAATTTTTATATAAAAATATATAGAATTGATAGGCAAAATATATATAATATGTTTAAACAAAGAGTTGTTACATAATTAATATAGAAGTTGTATAAAGATATGATTAATAAGTTATGTTATCCATATAATTTAATTTATTTTGATTTGTTGAATTATGTAAGGTCATATAAATTAAATGAGATCATATCTCATCAAGAGATCTAAGCGAGATTCTCTAAATTAACTATGATAGCTATTAATTTGTAGGGAAATAGTGGAAGATCAAATTATAATTAAAGATCTTATTTAAATTTTATTATAAATATTTATGCATGAAACCAATATTTGTTATCTTTAGATGAACAAGTTAATAAATTATTATGAGTAAAAATAAATGTATCCTTACGTAGCATACTTGATGATAATAAATTGACTGAACCAAAATTTTTAGACTGGTATTAAAATATGAGAATTGTTCTAAAAAAAGAAAGAATATTGTATGTTCTTGAAAATCATATTCTTCTCGTTATTAATAAGGACATTGATGATGAAGTTAAAACTGAATATCAATGTCATATTGATGATAATAAGCATGCTATATGTGTGATGTTATCCAACATATCACTTAAACTTCAAACATAACATGAGAATATAGATGCTCAAATAATAATTATGCATCTTAAAGAGTTGCTTGATGCACTGAGAGGTATGAAACCTCTAAGAAATTGTTTCGTTGTAAGATGATAAAGGGTTTCTTGGTAAATACTCATGTATTAAAGATGACTCACTCCTTTAAGAAATTGGGTCAATTAGGCTTTGTCATAGACCATGAGTTAAGCATTGATTTGATCTTGCAGTCCAAGTATAGAAGCCTACTTGGGGCATCAAGAATGACAAGTGTACTTGTCATCATTATGACGAGGAAAACCACTATAAGAGGAACTACAAAGACTAACTTACAACCATGAAGGTTAAAAAGCTTATTGAAGCTTTTGTTTTATGTGTATTTATGATTGAATAAAGGTAAAGTGAACCTATAAGTTATCAATAAAGTAGGAGTTGTTGCATTAATTTTTTCAAATGAATTAATACTAAAATTTGATAATTGTTATTTTATTTTAGCACTTTTTAAAAACATAGTATCCATTTCTGAATGAATTTGAATTTATTATTAAGGGCAAATATTATTCCTTCTATAATAATGATGTTTACTGTGGATCTCATACTTATATAAATAGTTTGTATATACCTGATCTTGAAATGTCCAAGTTTAATATAAATTGCAAGAAGAACATATTAGATAATCAATATTCATATTATTTATGGCATTGCAGACTAAGTCATATCAATGAAATAAGAATCACTAAGTTACATAAATAAAAATATTTTTATCCTTTTGATTATGAATCGTATCAAATTTGTGAAACTTGTTTATTAGGTAAGAAAACCAAAACACCATTTGTTGGAAAGAGTGAAAGGTCTAAAAAATTGTTAGGTCTAATACATACATATGTATGTGGACCAATAACAATTAGTGTCATAAATGGATTTACATGTTTCATCATTGATGACCATATTGGATATAATCATGTGTATTTTATGAAAATCTAAATTATTTGAAAGGTCTAAAAAATTCAGAAATAAAGTTGAAAAATAAACTGGAAAGAGTATTACTATACTTTGATTGGATCAAGGGGATGGATACCTCAACAAGTATTTTTAAGATTATCTAAAAGGGAATGAGATTATCTCATAATAGACACCTTCTGGAATACCACAATATAATAGAGTTTTTAAAAGGAGAAATTGCACTTTATTGAATACGGTATGTTCCATGATGAGTTATACAGACTTTTCATCTTCTTTCCAAGGCTATGCCTCTATAAACTGCTGCTTACATTTTAAAAAGGGTTTTATCAAAATATATTGATAAGACTTCATATAAGATATGAAATGGTAGGAGACCAATCTTATCACACTTAAATATTTAAAATGTGATGCTTCTATGAAGCGTTTTGTATTTGAAAGACCGGAAGCTAAGTCAAATAAATATAAGTTTAGGATATCTATAAGAAATTATTGTATAATATGTATATCACCTCATTGAGCAAAAATGATTGTATTAAAAGATGGCATCTTTCTAAAGAAATAATTTGTTCTTGAAATGAGCAAGGAGAGGAAAATAGAACTTGAAAAAGTTCCAGAACTACATATCGACATCCAAATAGAACTTGAACCTGAGGCTACAATATTTTATATTCAACTTGAAGCTCAAGAAACATAAAAAAAAATCCTTAAATTTGGTAGGACACGTCATGTGCCAATGAGATATGATATGAAATTCTCATGGAAGCTGAAAATAACGAGTTGCCCATACTTGATGAGCCTATCAATTACATAGAACCAATATCTGATATTGATTCTAAAAAATGAATTGAGGCCATGAAATCTAAAATTAATTTCATGTACACCAACCATGTATAGACCTGGTTGATCCATTAGAAGGGATGAAACTCATTAGATGTAAATGAGTCTTTAAGAGAATGACTAGCATAGATATCAATGTACAAATATACAAAGCTAAACTAGTTGTCAAATGTAACAGATTAAGACAAATAGGTTGACTTTGATGAAACATTCTTTGTCGATAATTGTGTTAAAATCTAAAAGGATTTTGCTTATTATAGTTGTATATCATGATTATAAGATTTGAAAAATGGATATAAAAATTATATTTCTGAATGGGAATCTTCAAGAAGATGTTTATATGACATAACCTGAAAGTTTTGAATCTAAGAAATTTTTCAATAAAGTATGCAACCTATAAAAATCCACATACGGGTTTAATTAAGCTTCAAAGAGTTTGAATATCCATTTTGATGAAATAATCACATAGTTTGATTTCATTTAAAAAAAAAACATGGATGTGCCTTGTGTTTATAAAAACGTTAATGGGAGTTGAGTTATTTTTCTAATACTATATGTAGATGATATATTATTAATGGAAAATGATATTTCTTTACTCTACTTAGTAAAGATCTGATTGTTTAATAATTTCTCCATGAAGAATATAAGAGAAACAACTTATATACTGAAAATAAAGATCTACAAAGATATATCTAAAAGGTTGTTTGGATTGTCTCAATCCACGTATATAGACAAGATGCTAAAATGATTTAGCATGGAAAAATCCAAAAAATAATACTTATCTATTTCATATAAGATACGTACTTCTAAAGATATGTGTTTTAAAACACAAATTGAGAGATATATGATGAAAATAATTCTTTATCCTTTGAAAATGTTATGTACAAGATCAAATGTATCTTATGTTTTCAGCATAATGAGTAAACGTAAATCTAATCCATGTAAAAGTAATTGGAAGATAGTTAATAATAATTTGAAGTACTTAAAAATAACCAAAATGTTTTTCTAGTTTATGAAAGAGAAAAACTAGTAGTTCATGATTATTTGAATGCTAGTTTTTAATTTGATATTGAAAATAAAAATTTAATTTGATTATATTATATTCTACATAATAATGATGCTATGAGTTGAAAGAATTTTAAATAAAAAACCAAAATAGATTTTACAACTAAAATTAAATATATCTCTATATTTGAAGGAACAAAAAAAATTATTTGGATAAAAAAATTCATCATGTAATTCTAATATTATTGATCCAGTAGCTATGTTTTTTTATTTTATTTCCTTTTCACTTTCTAGAACTGCATTTGGACTTCCACCATCATTGCATGGGTGGAGGGAGTACATCAGCAGAAATACGAG
>Ga0307518_10000822_pt1 | contig 23279 bp, 27 predicted proteins | sample 25_EM_MG_FD_203889 | JGI IMG/M metagenome (GOLD analysis project Ga0307518, IMG submission 203889) | Populus trichocarpa ectomycorrhiza microbial communities from riparian zone in the Pacific Northwest, United States - 25_EM | ecosystem: Host-associated > Plants > Roots > Unclassified | place...
CTATTCAAGTCCAAGTCTTTCTCTAGGCTCAAGCGGAGTCTAGCCTGTCTATCCTTCATCTCCCATTGCTTCTGGACATCAGGAGCCCCCTTGCCCCTTTGCTGCACCAATCTCTAGGTGTAGTATCCCTACTTCAGTCTCAGTCACCTCAATCCCCGCTTTGACACTTCCTAGGCTATAGGAAGAGTCCAGACACCTGTCCCCTTCGTCTTCTATTGCTCCTGTACCTCAGGAGTATCCTGTACCTCTGTCTGCATCACCCTGTTGGTGTAGATCCCCTCTCCCCCTCCTCAGCACATCCTCTCTGGACACCGCGGAGGCAAACCACCACTTGCACTTTTTCGTAGTCCTTTGTTGGTGTTGTGTTTGGGTTATTACTCCGACCCAAATCCACACTTTGACTCACAACGGACGAAAATGACAGTGCAGCTCCACCTTTCAACTGTCTGCATTTCAGCTGGTATAATAGATACACCACAAAGGTATGCTACACATCAGTAGGGGCGCACACTACCTATTCTCACTCTGGTCTACAGGGCACATTCGCTCCAAGCGATAACCATCCATACGAGCTCCACTTCAGCAATGCAAGAACGAACATATGGCAAATGTTACCATATGCATTGAAGGACATGGCTGAGTATGGACAATTATTTGATCGTTTGGTTCTAGCTTTCCAGGAGGTTTTTATGTGGATTGAAAACGTGGTAAGCCCCTCTTTCCTCTGGAGAAAACAACTAGAATAATATCACATAAGCTCCAGGTCCATCTCCCTGACAACTATGAGGCCCTCCTGCGAATAGCAGATAGCCTACCAGAGCACGCGATGTCCCCAGTAATGCCATTTGTCTCCCTAGTTGTGAACATCAATGTTAGAACAGAGGCACACCGAGATAAGTGGGACAAGACCCTCTGTTTAGTTTTAGCTGTTGGTGATTTCTCAGGTGGTGGCCTGGTGCTTGAGGAACAAGGGCTTATTCTGGAGCTCTGAAGTGGGGATTTTGCTGTTTTTTGGTCTAGTGAAACAACCCACTTCAATATGGATTATACTGGCAGGCGGGCGACATTTGTCATGCAAACAGATGTTGAATTTGATAAATGGTGTGAGGAACGCAATGGCTGGGGCCATAGCAACTTTTTCCTTTGAGGCTTTGCCCATGTATGCTTGTATTTTAATCACTTTATTCTAGCTTATTTGGCTTTATGCTCGCTTAGTGGACTTTGCAACCATTTATTTTGGTTTGTCGTTTTCACTTCCTTGCACTTCCCTCACTCTCATCCATGGTAAGCTGCTCCCAGGGCACATCCAGGCGTGCTACTGCATCGGCTGGAAACCCTCCAGAACACCCTGGAGCCAGCGGAAGAGCTGCTCGCTGGGCAGAGTGTGAGCGCCGCCAGCAGGAGCCTAGCCATGCTGGCTCTGCTAGCTCTGAAAAGAAACAAGGTGCGCCTCCAGAGCTTGCTTTCTGCTATGCTCCTTCTAATTGTCCTCAGCCTCCAGGAAGAAAGTTGCATCCTTGATGGCTTCTCAGAAGAGTAAGGACACACAGCCACAAAGTGTTTTGCAAGGACAACGCAAGGACAGAAGAGGTATGGCTTCGCTATCTGCTGCAGGACGATGCTCACCCCTTCTACCTTTAGCACCACACCCATTATCCGATGATTCCCTTGACCGGATGTTTGCACCTTTGGAGGACAAGGACAAGGATGGGGAGCAGGAAATGGAAGGGGAGCAGGAAGAGGAGCGGGAAGAGGAATGGGAAGAGGAGCGGGAAGAGGAGCAGGAGCAGGAGCAGGATGATGATGCTTTTACTGACTTCTCGAATGGCGAACCCCAGGAAGCAGGATCGGAGGAAGAAGGGCAAGACCTCGATGACTTTAATGATGCCGCCTGCCCTTCAAAGAAGAGGAAATCTTTTTGAGAACATGGGAAGCAGCGGAGGGTTAAAGCCTGTGTACACGATGACAAAGTAAGTTTTGACCTACTGAGACAAAGACTACTTACTCACTCCAAAAGATTGTCGTAGGCTCATCTCCCAACAATAAGCCATTGTCAAAAGATGCTGGTGTCCGCTCTGGGAGGGTTAAGCTCTCCAACTTCACTGACCCTGCTGTTGCCAAGTTCGCAAAAGCGGGCCACCACGCTATGCACCAATATGTTGCCATCACTGAAGCCTTTCCATTGTCTATCAATAAGGAAGACCTAGCTTGGGAATGCCTTGTCAAGGCCAGTCGGGGAAGCGAGGAAATGACAGCAACTCTGGAGTCCCTGGAAGGGAACTCCTCGCTCAAGAGTCAGCTAATAGATTATGTGAGTTTCTGTTGGCTAGCTAACTTATATCCACATTCTAAGGCACAGCTAGGTATGGGGTGCAGGGTCCCAGCTGAGAGGAGAGCTTGTCTACAAAGCACAAGTGGCCATACCTGGTGCATATGCCCTCCCAGGGAATCTGAACGACGAGGAGCTGTACAAGGTCCTCAACTGGCTTATACAGGACATGAAACTTATCCACCCCATTATTGACATCAAGGTAAATTTTTATTTGAGTGGCTTGCGTATGCTTGCTTACTTATTCACAGGCTTGTACCTGTTCTGAGGATAAACCATGGCAGAACCCTATCATATCGCAGCTGATTAAATCTCAATGGTGGGGTCACAAGGGCGAGGCAAAGAAGCTAGGAAACACAGAAGAGAAGAATCCTTTCATCAATCCACCTATCGCAATGATTGCACTGGTAGCTACTGTGGTGAGCCTTTCCCCCGACCTTTTGATATACTACATGGTTGACATTGAATGTTCGACCAGATTGACTGTGTGCTGACGGGCCTGTTCACAAGTACACCCATTGACTTCATGGACAGCATTTTCAGGGACAGGTGAGTGATGACATCTTATGGAACTGGGGCTTACGTTTTTCTCAAATGCCAGATGGGTTCGCTATCACAAGTTGCTCGAGCAATTCAGCGAGCAGAGTCCTAAATACTTAACTAAAGTAAAGAAGCTGATTCAAGATGCCACGGGGTAAGCATACTACTACCAAGGAAGCTGCTAATGTTAAGCAAACATTTGTCAGGTATGCAGCTGACACCAGTGTGTCTCTCCCAACCGTGTCCTACAATTTCAATGCCTTGGAAAATGCTGTAGAATGAGTTTAGCACTCTTGTTTTACTTATCGTTAGAATCCCTCTCAGCTCTTGTGTCTCTTGTCCCATTTATTTCAGACATGCCTTACATGCTTGTTTTTCAGTGCTTCTCGGCGAGGAACCTCAGCCTGGAAGCGCGGCGCAGTTGCTTATGTAATCGTCCTGCACTTCACGGAAGTTGGGCTTTTAATGGCCCGGAAGGTGCTGCTACAAGGCTTTATTTGACTTTTATAGCTTCACATCTCTCACAGATTGCCCTAACTACGAGCAAGAGCAATTTTTCGATGAAGAAAACGACTCGCAGAGCAATGTGGACGGTGGTGGTGGCGGCAGCGTTGGGGAGGGAATGAGACAATACGTCTGAGGAAACCAGGTGAGGTGCGTGTTCACAACTATGCTATGATGGTTATCCCACTTATTTCCCTGGTTCTTGATTCAGCTTTGAGGAGCAACACAGTAATGGAAAGGATCACTCGTGGTACAGGTGAGTGTTCCCATTCATCGTGTGGTTGCTAAATCAACCATCTCACTAGTTGGGAAAAAGTGGAGGGCTTCCCCCGAGATCGATAACGATAAACGGAAGAAACTGTCCGTAGTCCTCCCAGCTTCAACCCCCCGCCCCCTGAGCGTCATTATCACCAACATCAGCAGTGACAGGGATATTTTGGCAGCAAATGATGTCGCCCCTATTAATACCTTAGCAGATACCCAGGATAGCGAGCCAGAAGAGGACAAACTGGATCCTTCGGAGGACATGGATTACCGTATGGTGAGTGTGAATGATAATTTGCACAATTGCATTACTAATGGCACCATCACAATGGAATAGTCTGAGATGGGCCAGGAACCTGACGAAAATGAAGACCTAATGTAACGATCCAACTTTTTATCTTATCTAATCTGTGATTAGATAGCATCTTATCTTATCATAGTGTACAGCCGTATCTTATCTACCTTAGTCTAGACCTGTGCCTCATGCTGTACACGCTGCCTCCCTTGATGTCATCCTGCATAGCCTTAGCTCCACTGTGACATCACTAGCATAGCATTGCACAGTACATAGCCTCATGGGTAGCCTTGCATAGCCCTCATGTAGAGTAGTATATATACAGTGCAATCCAGCACCCAGAGGCTCTCCATTCGAGCTCATCTTGGGTCTTTGCCCTAGCTTCTCAACTCCTATTCTCTCAGAGTCTCTGCGTGTAGTTGGGTCCTTGGTGTTTTTGCCTAGGGTCATCTCACCTAAGCAAAGAGAGATGCATCAATAAGAGGAAAGACATCATGAGCGTCAGCTCAGATGTCAATGAGAGCCTGGCAGAAGTATCGTGCCAACTTGCTGCGAGCAGCAGTGGTGATGAGGTATGTCGTAATCTGGAATCTTTCTTATCTGATCATATGTCCCAAGGTCGTGTTTTCAGAGGGAGTGATTGCAAGCAAGCTTCCACCAAAGGTCCCGGGTGCCAGAGACAGCTGCAAGGTTCTGCTCCGTGATTTCAAGAACCTTGATGTGAGGTCTCTGGCAAAGGCAGGTCAACTCAAATTTCGTCATTATATCGCCGTCGTCGAGGCATTCCTGTTTCCGAACAACAAAGAAACAATCTGTTGGAAGTCAGTCGTTGAGGCCACTGCAAAGTCTGAGACACTACAGGCCATGCTGGATTTGATTGGAAGGGACATTTCCATCAAGAGGGATCTTATTGATTATGCAAGTTCTATTGCTTTCCCCTGCTGTCAGAACCGGTTCCTCCGACGAACTCCGACAAGAGTGGAGATAAGTAAGAGGTGTTGTCGACGACAGGCGGAGGAGATGCAGAGGTGTTGAGGACTTTGGCTTCAGCGTATGTGCTGCGCCCTTGCGATACCTGTGTCCTCTTATTTCGGAGGACTTAAGGACAGAGTGACGGAGGTCCAACAAAGGTCGGAGTTGCCAGAAGGCAGAGGAGACAGAGGAGAACAGAGGGGAGTTCACAGGAAGTATTCAAGATGATATTTGAACTGAGGGACAATCCCCTCAGCGTGCGGAGTACTTATACTTTACATCGGATATGTATAGTAACTGAGAAGCGGAGGAGAGACATAGCAGAGACGTAGCTAAGAGTCTGCGGATGACAAACGGATGAGTAACATACACGGAACGGAGATCAGTGATAAGCGTAACGGATCAAAAGGTTAACGGAACACAGCTATGAGTAATCAGATCTAATCTAAAACGGGAACAAGGGAAGCAGGAACGGAAGCGGAACGGAAGCATACAATAACCGGAGGTGTAGACGCGGAACTATATACTAAAAGGAGACAGAGTGTCAATTGTCGGAGCGGAGATGGATACGTAGCGTCGGAGGTGTCCGATCACGATCGGACTTGAGTCTACAACAGTCCAGAGGCCTTGCGGAGTCACGAGGTGTCACGCGGTCGTGACACCTGCCTAAACTCATCGGTTCCATTTCTAGGTGTGGACAGGTGCCTCCCAGGTGAGGGGTGAGCTCATGCATAAGGCTCACGGCATGGTTCCCCTTTCATATGGACTGGGGGGGATGGTAAACGACACACTGAAAATTAGCAAGGTCGTCAAATGGCTAGTCAAAGATCTCAAGTTCATCCACCTGGACATTGATATCAACATATTTTTTTTGTTTTAATGAGACTTTTTGCTGAGCGCATTGGCAGGCAATGACTTGCGACGAGCGCAAGCCTTGGCAGAATTCGATTTTTGGCGACTTGATTCGGTCGCAATGGTGGGGACCGAAAGGAGATGCCAAAAGGCTTGGCCCCTCTTGGGATAACATGTATAATAATGTTCCTATTGCTATGTTGGCATTGGTCGCCAGTGCAGTAAGTCATTTTACATCTTTTATTTCCTCCTAGCATTCACCACTGGCTGGCACGTCTTCCAGGTTGACTGCACACTTACCGGTCTCCCCATTAAAGGCAACCTGGATTTTAACGATGGACAGTACAGGGCAAGGTATGCATCACCAAACGCTTCCTCATCACACTTACCCTCGCAGGTGGAACTATTATTCAAGTATCTTAGCGGAGTTCCATCAGAAAAGTCCCAGCTATATTCGCAAGGTTGCACGCAACATTCAGGAATCAACTGGGTGAGCATTATCACATTTTCTTTTTTTTCTTCCTCACCAGCAGTCTAGCTATCCTACTGCCAAAGGCCGATCAAACAAAGGACAGTACAATTTTGATGCCTTGAAAGAAAGTGCACTCGCAGAGGATGTAGAGTAAATTTGTTGTTTGTACTGTGTGCATTGACGCTCTGCTGTATACAACGTGTTGTATTCTTTTGTTCATCCTAGAGGGTGAAATACCTCTGAAAGGCAACTAAAAGCCATCTATAGGAAAGGGTCTGGCAGGAGAAAGGTGTGCTTTCAATTGAATCTGAGATGCTGTACAGCCTATAAGGTCATTATATGGTGCAATAGTCTGCTTGAATATAGGCCTTAAATCAGATTGGAGTTCCTGAAGGCACTTTATAGACAACAGAAGGAGGCTAATAAATGGCTTATAGTAGAATCTAAAGAGCTATATGTGTGCTATAGATGGGAAACATTGGTAACATAAATAAGCTATAGATTGCATACAGTTTGTTATATATATTGTTGGTGAAATTAATATTGATATAGATGTGTCATAGATTACCCTTTGATGTCATTTTTACCCTGTAAACAGGAGACTTTCCTATATATGACTTTGGAACTTTCGATAAATTAAAGGCACATAAAGCCACCTATAGTGTCAAGATCACAATTAAGTCTTTGTAATGCTATGGGGGTTTTTCCTGATGCATGACCACAATGACCAATGCCGATGGCAATGCAGCCACCACCACCACCAACGTCGATGGCGATGCAGCTACCACCACCAGCGTCAACAACGATGTGGTCACCACCACCACCAGCGTCAACACAACCACCACCCACCTGCGTTGACAATGCGGCCACCACCAATGACGAAGGCCACCCCACCACCAGTGTCGACAACAACAACGATGGCCCCATTACCAGTGATGACGACGACCACCTTGATGTGGCTGCCACCACTGCCCCCACCGCCAGGGTCGACATCACAGCCATCAACAATGATGATGACAATGGCCCCCCCACCACCTCAATTTACGCCTGAGTCTACCTCATGTATTGTTCAAGATCACTGTAAATCCATGGCATCACATTAGCATTGCATTCAAGCGCAAGCTAGGGCAATTTGCAGAAGATCTCTTGGAGCTAGATGAGAGTGACACGGTGGACTCTCTGCAAGCTGGACATACGCAAGTGACAGAAAACTGAGTATATGGGCTGAGTCCAGATGCCATGGGTGGGGCAGCAGAGGACCTTCTTCCACAATTCTTGGAAGCAAGTGAGCGATGGCAAAAGATCCTGCACACAGTGCCTGGTGGTCTGGGACTACCCTACTCGAAAGCCTGAAGCAGCAAATTCCAAAACCTAGTCAAGGAGGTTCCAAAGGAAGGTATTATTTTGGAAGAAAAGATCACCAATGGGATCCTTGCCAAATTGGAGGACAAGATGAAAGGTCTAGAGGATCAACTGATAATGAGGCTGGTTGATGCATTGACACCAACCATCCACAAGGCAGTGCAAAATGCCATTAAGACGATGAGGGTACCACTATCAGGAGTAGTCTTGAATAACAACAGCATGGCGACTCATCATGGTGATATTGAAGATCTCTATGCAAATGAAGAAATAAAACATGGTGAGTCATCCAAATAGCATACACGTATGTTAAATTGAATGACCAAAAGTTACAGAACAACTACCAGGCAAGTATTAATAAGTGAATTAGCATACACATATGCTAAAATGGAATGATCAGCCACAGGTTTTAATGGCATGATTGAAAACACAAACACAAACACAGATGCTTCAAGAAATTTCTCTAAGTTCCTCATCCTCACTCCGTCTTCAACCACCACCACCAGTATCATCCCACCCCCCACCACCACCATTTGAACGACAATGACGATGACTACTGCCATGCGACCACCACCAGCATTGTCCCACCCCCCACCAGCATCAACGACCAATGCGACCACCACCTCCCAGCATCATCAGACAGTGATGACGATGACGACAACCATTGTCCCACTCCGCAGTGTCGACGACACGACCCCCCACCACCACCATCATCAGATGGCAATGACCCCCACCCCCAGCGTCGATGACTGACATGACCACCCCCCCACCACTGTTGTCACCCCCCACCTTCCAGTGTTGTCAGACGGTGACAACGTGACCACCACCACCATCGTTAGATGACAATGATGATGATGACAATGCGACCACCACTGTCGTCAGACAACAACAATGCGACCACCACCATTGTCAGACAATGACAATGACAACAATGACGACACGACCACCACCATTGTCAGACAACGATGATGACTACCACCACCACCACCATCATTGTCACCCCCCCACATTCCAGCATTGTCAGACGGCAATGATGCAACCACCACCACCATTGTCAGATGACGACGATGACGTACAACCACCACTGTTGTCAGACAACAATGACAACAATGACAACATGACCACCACCATTGTCAGACGACAACGACAACGACGCGACCACCACCATCATCAGACGATGATGATGACAACGACAATGACAACTACCACCACCACCACCGTCGTCCCACCCCCACCTTCCAGCATCATCAGCTGGCAATGTTGATGATGCGACCACCACCAGCAAACCACCCTGTAAGTACCTATCACCATCACCATCACTGCTACTAATGTTGACTACACCCATACCCAGCACCACTACTGGCCCCAATGTAATGATAGTACTAATGAGTCCTGTAGCACATTTTAGTTGTAAATTTTGTATATTCTACAGTAAGATTATGACCTATTTCAGTATTGATAATAAGATCTGAATAGTCTGAGAGTCTGATATTCCTGGGAAACAGTTATTTTGCAATACTGATAGTCTGGTAGTTGGAAAATAAGTGACAGTCTGATAGCCTGGTAATCTGGTAGTCTGAAAATAACTAGTAGTCTGAGAATATCTGACAATCTGATGCTCTGAGCATCTGACAGTCCAGTAGCCTGGTAATCTGATTGTCTGGAAGTCTGAGAATGACTGGTTGCCTGAGAATAACTGACTATCTGATGGTCTGACATCTGACTGTCTGGTAGTCTGGCAGTCTGGTGGTCTGAGAATCTGAGAAGTTCTGAAAATAACTGGTGGTCTGAGAATCTGGTAATCTGATATCAGAAAAGCCCATTTCTGAGTGTCTGACCAACTAGTGGTCTGAAATTTTCTGAGAAGTTCTGAAAAGTCCTGAGAAGTCCTGATATCAGTGTGCAAGTTTTTTTCAGACCTTCAGAAATTTTGTTAGGTTGCTGATGTGACAAACCATTCTTAATGTCCGATCCTTTGAAGCCTGAGTTTCGACTAGTATTCAGCCTTTTCATCAACTGGTTTAACCCATATGGGATGAAACAAAGTGGAAAGCATGCCTCCTGTGGTGCAATATGCACAGTCTGTCATAATCTGCCAGTACACCTCCATTACAAGGTGGAAAATGTCTATATTGCTGGAATCATTCCTGGACAATGCGAGCCATCATCTTACCACCTCAACCATGTGTTGTGTCCTCTTGTAGATGACCTTCTTCAAGCCTGGTCACCTGTGTTCCAATTAAACCACTCTGCATTTCATCCATTTGGTTGCCTTGTCCTCTGTGCTCTTATCCCTCTCATATGCAACCTTCTAGCGGCTCAGAAGTCTGCAGGCTTTGCAGGGCTTGGTCAGGTGGAAGGGAAGTTCTGCTCATTCTGCCTCCAGACTGCTGCAGGATTTTCTAATATTGACCCTTCATCTTGGAGACAATGAACATGGCAAGAGCATCTTGCAATTGCAAAATCATGGAGGGAGGCACAAACAGAGACTATTTGTGCACAGATATACCAAAAGTTTGGTGTCCGTTGATCTGAACTCCTGTGTTTATCATACTGGGAGATCCCACTTGATTCACAGTGATTGACACCATGCACAATTTATTTGCTGGGGACCTTCAACATCATTGTTGCAACATCCTTGGCATGAGTGCTGAAACCAAACTGACTGCAGAAGCCAGTGTGCAGCTGCATTCACCAGATGAACAACAGCATGAACTTGACATTGCTATCAATGCAGTTCAGATTGGCTCACAGACAGGTCTCATGCAGCTTCAAAGGGGTTATATTTTATCTCTTGCACATGTAAATAATGTGTCACCCAAGAGTAAAGTTGATAGCAACCCACTGACACAGTTAACTCAAAATGACCAAGCAGTTGGCAAGGGAGCATGCTGATGCATTGATTGATTGGGTGAGCTAATGAGTGATACTCAGCAGTATTGCTTGGTTGACTTTTTATTAGTACAGGGATGGTCAAAATCCCAAAATACGTTGCTCTCCAACATTTCCTCAACCCATGGTGGATCTTTCCACAGCTTGGGCCAATGCACCAACCACAATTGTATTGGATTGTTCGGTACCATCTGAGGTTTGGTCCAACATTGCCAAAACTACCTTACCATCATGGGTTGCTCAACCACCTTGGAACCTTGGTAGTCGAAACCATGGGAAGCTCAAGGCTGATCAATGGTGCACAGCATGTTTGGTCAATTTAGTCATTACATTTTGTAGAATTTGGGGATATTCAGATGCCAGTGAGAAGGATCAAACTCTTCTCCAGAACTATTTATCACTTGTCATTGCTGTCCGTTGGGCTACTACTCGCTCAACATTGCTGTGCCACATAGAAATTATTGAACAGCATATGGCATACTATATTCACAGTACACTGGAACTGTTTGGACCTCGTGCATTGGTTTTCAATAACCACATGTCATTCCATATTCCAGAGTGCCTCCATGCCTTTGGACCAGCACATGGATGGTGGACCTCTCCTTTCGAGTGATTCAATGGGATTTTGCAGTGATATAATTTAATTTAAGGCCTGGTATGTACAATAACTTCAGTGATGGTGCAGTACTCTAATGACTGGCAGGTGAGATGTAATACACCATGCTAAAGGCATTCTGCCATAGCAGAAATCTGAAAAGTCTGCTCACATCGGGACAAACATCCAGTATCATGAGCGAACTCCAAGGCGTATTCTGGAGATTCTTCAGATCCACGTTTTTGGGTGCTGAACACAGCGACATCAGCACTCAAGAACCTACTAGTAATGATGTTCCCCATATCACAGAAACCCCTGACAAATTAGTGGAGCTCCCACCAAACACATATCATGACTTACTCAATTGCCTCAATGAGGGGCTCATACCATCATACTATCAGTCCAACAAAGGAATTTCTCTGTCTATGCAGGTCGTTCAATTGTGCATGAAAGATATACAGATGGTTAAGCTCAATGGGGTAACATTTACTAGCACTTCTAAGCATGTAGGAAATGGCCACATCTTATTCAGTCTTCCTGGCCACACTTCACTGTGTGCTGGAGAAATTCAGCACATATTCATCCATGAATGGCATGGACTCCCCCCAACCGATGTCACACACCAAACAGGTTTGGTACAGTGAACATGGAAGATAACATCTATATCAAATGATCCTTATGCAAAGGATAAGCACAACAGACCCTCATTGTAGCCATCTATCACACAAGAAGACTATCCTGATGCAAGAGATGAATGCCGATGCTGACAGTCATCCCACGCACAAGAACCACCAAGAAGCAGAAGAACCAAAGGAATAATGACTATTATGGTATGAGAAAGGAATGCACACTATCACAGTCCAACTCCCATACCAGAACAAGTGAAGAAGCTGAAGAATTGAAGGAGAAACAAAGGAAAGAAGAGAAGAAACAATTTTAGCACCCAAATGTCATTTTTTGGCGCCCAGCACTGGCATTCCGATATTTTGAATAGCTCTGCTGTTTCTGAAGCTATCATGCACATGACTATACTGTCAGAGAGCCCAGAGTGTGGTCTATCTGCCTGTCAAGTTCCAACGTAAATCTGTTCATTTTCCATGAAGATATTCCCCCCACAATCCAGACACTTGTCTCATTGCTCACTATGGAGTCCAGATTTTCTCTGGATCATTTCTCTGCTATTGCTGCAGATCTCCACTATGTCCTGCTCTTAGGACAGCCTCTCCCTGAGTTCCCATGCACTGCCTGGCACATATCTTCCCAGCCTGCTCCCTCAGTCCCCCTCATTCTTGGTCAGTGTGTTCTCCTCATCAGTCCTGCATCAAGGACGTACTTTGGTCATCTTAGGTCTATTGTCAAGCTTGAAAAGTCTTCTCTGGTTGTCTCTGTGTCCCCTGAGCCCTCTGCCTATGGTCCCTTCCTCCCAGATCCCTGCCATGTCCATCTTCCTTTGTTGTTCATCTCGCTTCACTGGATGTGTTGAATTCAATACTCTGTCCGCTTCCCTACTTTCAGATGGTGTCCCCCAGCACCACAACAGTTATGCCCCCACTTTAGAGTGCTATTAGGAAGAAGAACCCCCTCTCGTTCTTTCCCAGAAGAGAGCTCATCAAGGGAGCCCATGGTTGTGCTACAGCGGCGCTAGAACACATGCACTATACCTCAGTGTATACTGACCCCCCAAAGACCTCTGGACCACTGGTACCCTTCTTGTGGCTGTTCTGTCTCAGATGAATCCCCCTATTAATCCCAGATCTTCCCCATTGTTGTCCCATCAAACTTCTTAGGCTGTGCATTAATGACTCCCTTCTGCTGTGCAGTGACTCATCCCTTGCTTACTGATGCTCTCTTGTCATCAGTATTACTCTATCCCTTTCGCATCTTTTGATATATTACTCAGCCTGTGACTCACTCCCTTACCAATCAATCTTGTCATGCAGCTTACTCATTCCTTTACTCAGCAGCTTATTCATGCTCCCTATGCTTACTCATTTCTGCTTATGCCTTGCTTACTGATCGCTTACAAAGCCCTTACAAAGCTCTTACCAATCCCTTACCAATCCTTGACAAATTCTGCTTACTCCCTTCTCTTTTTGTACTTTAATACTGTGCCCCCCCATGTATTTAAACCCCTGGGCTCAGCCCAGTGATCATAGAGCCCAATAGTATGAAATTATCCCTCTCTCAGACTCTCCCAATCAGTATCCCTCCAGTCCTTGAGTCCTTGTAGGCTTCAGTGAAGGTCTAAAGGTTCAATATCTTCAAGTGTATTCAAGTTATTCAAGATCTATCCTACTTACTAGGCTCAAGTGGAGTCTAGGCTTCATTCTAGTCAACTTCCTTTGCCTCTGGACGTCTGAGGCATCCCTGTCCCCTTGCTGCACTATCCTCTCTGTGTAGCACCCCCCTTTCCAAACCAACTCCTGTCTGGATTCCGTGCAGGCAAACCACCACTCTTTCTTTGTCTATTGGTGTTGTGTTTTGGTTGTTGTTTTGACCTAAACCCACACTTTGACTCACAATGTGTGGTGTGGTGGTAGAAGATGGAGAGGAATAAAGACTTAAAGAAATTTTAGAAGTGTGTGTATGTGCACATGTTTGTGTAGATGATTATATCAGCATATTAATAGTATTTACAATGTCACTACATGCCTTGCCCACAGCCATGATCACCACCACCATGTTGACGTGACCACCATCAGTGATGACAGTGACCCCGCCACTGGCAATGGGCAACAGCAACAGCAACAGCAACAGCACTGACCACCACAACCAACATTGTCGACACGACCACCACCACCAGTGTTGTCAATGACCCCACCATGGACAACAGCGACAACACCAACCACCACCACCAGCATTGTGGACATGACCACCACCATCAGCATCAACAATGACCCCACATGCCATGGTGATGATACCAACCACCACCAGTGTTGTTGACCAGACAATGACAATGATGGCTACAGCACCGACCACCATTACCACCACAACCTGTGTTGATGATGCGGCCACCACCAGCATTGTTGTCATGACCTGACAATGATGACAGCCACAATGGCCACCAGCGATAATGACCAGCAGTGTCATTAACCATACCAGTGTGCCGACAACCACCAACACAATGGTCCCAGCGACGACACCCACAAATGCAATGACGATGGCCACCAGCGTGACAATGACAACACCACCACCACCGCCCATGGCATTTATTGATTAGCTTACTTAGAATTTATGTAGTACAATACAATTTGATCTAATAAAATTTAATTGACTTAACTTGGTGTGATTAATAGTATATTATGTACTCTACTGGATTGACTGGAGTGTCTGTGATAACTGTGCAACACTGGGCCAGTCTGTTGTTGCTGTGTAAAGCCTGGGACACACTTGCTGAGCTGGGCACTCGGCTAAGCAAAAAGGCTAGTTTGCTGATGCATGACCATCAATAAATCTCAGGGCCAGAGTGTCAAATATGTAGGACTAGATTTACGTACATCTGTTTTTTCACATGGTCAACTTTATGTGGCTCTTCCAGGTGTACCCACCCTCACTGTGTTAAGGCCATTTTTCCTCAAGGACAGAATAGTACTTTGACTACAAATGTTGTATTTACTGAACTGCTTAGAAATTTGATTTGATTCAATTTTTTTGTGATTGAAATTGAAAATGTTTAAGCTTGAATGTCTGAAAGGTATTGTGGTTTTATCCTTACTATATGCCTGGAAAAATAGGATAAGCATTGCCCGGTGCTGCCTGCCTTTGGCAGGCACCAGCACTAGCTGGTAATCATTTGTACAGTGATGGGATGCACATAATGTATAGGGAGTGTATTTGTACCTTTGTACTATGTAATTATGGTGATGACCACTTGTATAAATGGAATCCAAAACAATAACAGTCTGATGTGAGAAAAGAAGTAGTCTCCCATTTGCACATTTTGACTATTTGACGATGCTGACAACTATTTGTGTAAGTAAGTAGGGACCAAATCCAGAGGATAAGATGTGAACAAATCAATGGGGTACATGTTTTGCGCATTTTTGACATGTAATTACGACCATAATGCTTTGGATGAATGAATAGATCCCAAAAGAAGGAGGGTCTAATGTGAGCAAATCAAGGGGGTGTATGTTTTGCACATTTTTACTATTTAATTATGGCGACCACCTTTTGTATGAGTGAATGGACCAAATCAAGGAGGGTCTAATGTGAGCAAAAGAAGGGGTGCATGTTTTGCGCATTTTTACTATTTAATTATACTGGCAATGAATTGTGTAATTGAGTTTGGACCAAAACAAGGTGTGTCTGATGTGAGCAAATCAATTGGACCCATGATTTGCGCATTTGGCCTATGTCATTACATGGTCCTCAGTATAATTAAATAGTAAAAATGCGCAAAACATGCACCCCCTTCTTTTGCTCACATTAGACCCTCCTTGATTTGGTCCATTCACTCATACAAAAGGTGGTTGCCATAATTATATAGTAAAAATGCGCAAAACATACACCCTCTTGATTTGCTCACATTAGACCCTCCTTCTTTTGCAATCTATTCACTCATCCAAAGTATTATGGTCGTAATTAGGTGGTAAAAATGTGCAAAACATGTACCCCATTCATTTGCTCACATCCTATCCCCTGGATTTGGTCCCTACTTACTTACACAAATAGTTGTCAGCATCGTCAAATAGTCAAAATGCGCAAATGGGTGATTTGCGCATTATTATTCCATTCACTTGTGCAAACAATGGACCCAGTCAATTTGCGTGAAAATATGGTACAAATATGTCATGTAAATCAAAGATCTACATGAATTGTGGGATAATATTGTACATATGTACTGAGCAAATCATCCTTGGTCATGATTTGTGTGATGACTTCAAGTCGAAAGTTGCCCGCCTTTGGAGTTTACTCTAAAGACCACTTCCCACCTTCGTCTTTATCTCATCCCCAGTAAACCTGGCATCCCATTGGCACTACCCCATGTGGTGTACTTCCCCCCTAACCCTTGTTGAAGCAATACCTATATACGTAGAGGAACTGCTACTCCAACTCACCTGTTGGGTGGAGTGCACAACCTGAGATGATAGCGGTAGCTGGTCAAGAGCTGTTCTATTATATAAGCAATGAACACTGTTTATATACAACAAACATTGTGACATGTGACTGTGACATGTGACATGTGACATGTAACATCTACTCTAAAGAGGACTATTACTAGGTCTACACTAATATGGGTCGCAGTCTTGTGCGCACTTCGTCGACGGTTTACGCCAGGTGCACGTGTGACTTCAACAACCCTAAGTATCTGCACAGCTCACCTTCCACCAATGAGGAACATACCGCTGCTTGCTGTCGACCCGAGATCCCCCCTATGCATGCTGCCCCTTGCAAAATCAAACTCGTCCTCTGGATTGGCACATCCCCATGCACGCTCAGCCAAACAACTTGTGCGCAGTGCACATTTGTACAAAGTCAAGCTGTTTCATCACCGACGCAGTCTGGGCAGTTCAGACTGATGGATTGCTGATCAAAAAAATATACACAACGGTGAGGATGTGTTTGCTATCGGTGGTGCTCCTGCTGCTGCTCTGCCATCGTCATTGACATTGTTGTTGTCACTGCAAGGTGACCTGTGGGATCCTCCAATGCCATTGAGGAAACTGTGGACACCCCCCCTTACTGTTGGCACCACGATGGTGTACAGGGGAAGAGAACAAGGACAGTGATGGGTGGATAGATACAGATATAGATGGGTCGGAAGTTGGCGTGAGTTCTGATGTTGCTCTTTATGATAGTACATAGGCTTCATTTTTACTTTATTATTCTCTTTTAAATTTAGGAATCATTTCTACAGAGGATGATCAATTGCACCACTTAGTTCCCCCATGCCATCTTCCTCAAATGAGGTAAATTCAAACGACTTCCCTTCCACCTCCTCTTATCCCTGATCAACTTCCTCCTTCTTCTAAGAACCATCTTCCTTTGCAAACAGCATTGAGTGCGTCATTGAGTTTGAGTTACACTTCACCAGTTTACCTTTCCTCAACAACCCCCATGATGGTAATTGGAATGGTCACCTCGGCCTGAACATGTCCTGTTTGACAGCTTGATGGATCTACCTGCGAGTTGCACAGGGTGACAACTAGCTAATGAATGCAAGGGCATGTGTACAAATTGTGTTAGGGTGCATTAATTCAGACTCGGTTGGTTACCAAATGGAATTGGAAGGGAAATGGAGATATCAAGAATGTTTGTTTGTTTCTGTTGTATCTCTTTTACATAGAGAAAAATGTATAATACGATATAATAATGTATGTATGCAATGTGGTCAAATCATTACCGAGATCTAAGACAGCTGCCAGTGGAGTGACTACTTTTAAAGCGAAGACAGCACCTTCAATATTATGTAATGTAAATGCCCTGTGGGGATGCACAGCACTGCTTTCACGAGGTGCACCATATAAGGAAATATAATATTAATGGTATGCTTTGCGAACAGTTTGCTTTGTCTTTCACTTACACTTGCCTGTTAATCTGTGCTGATAATCAAGTTCCAACATTCAACCCTTTCACTCATCTGGGTTTCTTTGTTGTCTCGATTCCAAACTACTTTATCTCAACTGAACACATGGACAGTCACCCATACTGCATTTCAATGAGCCCTAGCATTTTGGTCGCCATGGCTGACACCACTGTTGGTGTCAGGTCAGCAAAGGACCAGCCCTTAACACATACTTTTGCACTATTGCAAGAGCAAGTGAAGTCACCTCCAGAGTCTGAGAGTCTATATCTATCCACAGCACAATCATGGTCACCATCAACCATCAGCCTGAGTTCTGGCTCAAGTTCTGGCTCAAGTTCCCTGAGTGATGAAGAGGTGCAAGAACACAATTGTGCTGCTGCTTTCTATGTGAACGTTGATCAAGCATATTCATGCATCCAACAAGCATATTTGAATGTCCAACAGGCGCACAATGCAAGGAAGGTGATCGGAATCACGAACAAAAATTTTCAAAGTACACTGAAGAAATTTCACATTCAGATTGTAGTAGTCTCAGTGACTCCAAACCCATATTGCCATTGAGGACAGCAATGGCGCCAAGCACTCCTGAAGAAGAGGAGGGCAATGTTGGAGGTGTTAGAGGCACAAAGAGTCATTGAAGAAGTGGAGGCCAAAGCTAGGGAGCACCTATCAACAGAGACAATTTCCCGGATCCGCTCTGAATTTTATCATGCCGATGATTTCTCCACTGATGAGAGGCGCTTCATTGCTACAATCGCTAACACTGCCTTGACCGTACCTGCTGGCACTTTTATGCGGGGCTGAGAGTGAGTTTTGATGTCCTTTCAAGTTATCAGACCTGACAACAATAGTTAGATGCCCTGTTATTATACTCTCTGCTTGCGATTTTTTTTCTCTACTTTTATTCCAAGTTGCGTCAACAACTCGAAGGTTGTTTGGATGTAACTATTTTGCCTAGCTTGGTCTTGGTGTAGTTGTGGACTTGTACTCAGAAAATTGTATGTTTAAATTGTAGGAAGTTGGGAGTGACAGACAGTATTCCACCATTCACTAGTAATGGATCGGCACTTGCGCCAGCAAAATTTAGTTGGCTCATTATATTAAGACCTTTTTGGATAGTACTATTTCCACGTTGGTGCCATATGATGTCTGGACATTTGCAACAGATCACATGCTCATACCAAATCTGTATTTCATCTCAACCACCACCACCACTGCCACCACATACTCTCTACATTTTGTTTTATTTATTTAACTGTCAATGGCTTCCTTCACAAGACCAACTCCTGTTCTTCTTTCCAAAGTTGAGAGGAGTCACCACCCCTTCCTCAGGAAGGCGCATCATCTAACGACACCATTGTAGGCCTACAACACATCGTTTCAGGACTGGAGTGACAGAACACTTGTTCAGCAGCCGCTCACCTCCATAGGATTCTGATTGATTATCGGGAGAAGAGATATAACCTGTCATTTCCAGCTGTTCTGATCTCCCCATCGGATTCTTGTACTCTGGTCGATTATGACCATCTATCAATTGATCCAGCAGCTTCCCCTGTCCCTAGGCCAGAGTATTCTCTCTGAGATTCCTGGGCTCCGAGCTATGTGGAAGATCAGCAATGGACCATACTGTGCCCATCGAGTCTACCTTCCACCCTTTCTACTCTTCATAAAAGGGGTCCCTGCTTGGACCTCGCTAATTACCGAGAGGTTTACTGTAGCAATCTTGTCTCGGGAATTTTTCATTTGGCTGGCTGAACCGTCTTCTTTTGCCTTACCTTGCTGAGCATCTCAGGTAGTCATTGTGCCCCCCTCTATGCTCTGTGTCGCAATCAGACCAAGGGCTTTGATCCCCTTGAACCTGAAGGGTTCTATCATGCAATTCAAGCATATGGTCTTCTTTCTTCTATCATTGATTTTGACCGCTCCGTTCAGTTGGATGTCCCATATCAAGTTAAAACAGCTTTTGGACTTACTGATGTATTTTATGTGACTGGCATCACAAAATAGCATGGTCCTCTTTCTCCCCTTAAATCCATGCTAACTACCAGTCTTGGTAACCGATGGGCCTTTGATTGTTCATGGGATGAGGTCCCTCTGTGTTACTGCCCACAACCATCGTGATCCGCACTTACATGGAGACTCGGAATCACTGCTCGTCGCCATGGTTGAAGCCATGGATGATTCAGAACTCCTTGCAACCATCTTACCATCTCTCCAACAACCCTATCTTTGTATGGAGTGCTTTCAAGCTGCTTATGGATGGATTACTTTGTGGATCAAATCTCAGGTGTATGTTCATCAGGTGCCCAACCCTCCAGCTTCATTCCAGATGCCTTCAGTCAACTCTAATGATCTTTCATCCTTGGCTGTTACCTGGCAGTCCATTACAGTGGTGCCTGATTACTTAGAGTTTCTTCAAACCAAGGTCAATGTTCATCAATAGTTTCTTGTTCTTGATAACATGCCTCCTCTCATGCTCCACTCATTCCAGGTCCATTCATGCTGATGCCCTACTCTGTACCCGCCATCACATACTATCCTCCACAAAGTGGGGTGCCTGGCTGTGGAGTGCAGTTCTTTTACAAACAGCCTTTCTTAGCCCAACCATACATGGGTTATCCATTACCTCCACAACCAATGCCTCCATACATTCAGAGATTGAGTGCAGCAACTGGTAATATAGCTTCAGGCAATTCAACCCTGACTGGTGTGTTTGAAAGTGCACAGGGTGTAAGTCATTTGTACCCTCGAAGCTGGCGTTAAGGAAGGACCATAGCCATTCCTCCACTCACTACTCACCATATCTAGGGAAGCACCTCAGCGAATATCGGTGCTTGACGCTCGGTCTTTGCCATTGCCATTGCCTTGTCGTCATTGTAAGTCCCCGCTGAATCATGTATATATTACTGCTCATGGAAGTACTACCAGTGTCCCTCCACATATGGAAGTTGAGCTGGCCTCCAAAAAGGTTCTCGTGCGCAGACAGTGGGAAGGAGTAGGGACATGGTGGGTGGCATGCTGTCCAAATCCGCCTTTTGTGTGACTTGGACTCCAGCCTGGCAGTGTCTGTACCCTTGGATTTTATGTATTTCCCGACCCAGACACATCAACTATTTGAATCCATATTGCATACAGTCCAATCAGCTAGCTGTATCACATCCTGATCCAGACATAAAGTCACTTTTGCAGTGATTATTAAAAGCTGCCTCCAGGTTCAAGATGATTATCGGAGTCTGAGGCCATGCTCAGACAGAAGCTAGCACATTTTTGGGCAACATATCCTGCACCCATGATCCCTGGCAGTGTGTCCAAGCACATGAAGACATGCAGGTGTGTCAGCAGATAATACTCCTATCTGTGTTCCTGTCTCCCGAAGCTCCAACACCAAACTTGAGAAAAGGATCTTGAAGTTTGTCCCAGGTCCAGTGCCACCCACTTCAACTTCATGATGTTTCCTACTTGTGGACACCTCTGAGTCCTGGCCTGAGCATGGAATCGTTCATGAGTGTTGGTCATTGAAAGATGGGTTTATTCACCTTGATTTTGTTGTCGCTCTGTCTCTAACATGACTTCATTGACGGTTAGAGTTATACCAGGACAAGCTACAGAGACAGCTGCGATTAGTATGGTCCAGGTTAGAGATGAGGGCCTGAACTTACACTGGCCTCAGGCGTCAGGCTTCAAAACAGGCATAGTGATTAGGCTACACTGGTGGCCTGGTGAATGGTAATTTATCCGACTTCAGGGAAGAGCTGGCTTACTAGAGTTTGACTTTAACAGTGCTGGCTTCACCGATTATGGTGATATTACCGTAAGTGTTTCTTGTACCTGCCAGACGGAAATGCTGCCCCAGACACATTGTATATTGGAAATTACTTAACACTACTGTATGCAGTATGGCAGGCAAGTGACGTTTGCTCATGTGCTTCCACACAGGTTTTAGACCATCCTTAATCGCCATTTTGGGATGTGGCTAGACCATGTTTCCAAATAACTCTGCCTATTAAATAGGTGTTGGCGAATGTGCCAATGTCAGGTCAGTGGTTTGCTCATGTGCAGCAGCACAGTCCCCATGGTGGCATATGCGAAGGTTACCGATGACATGTAATTAATCACAGCTCCTCTGATAGGCTCATACAGCTCTGTCTGGCATATAAAAGGCCCTTCCCCTTGTTCCAAGGAGTCAGGGATTCTCCAGTCACTCTTCTCCCCCAATTTTTTTGTCCACTTCCATTCTTCGCCAGGATGCCCGCTGACAGAGCTCACGATCCTGATGATAGCGATAGCATAGCCACTGGTCAGAAGTGTGGACCCCCAAGTGCATTGCAACTGGGACCAAGAAAGAGACTGTTTGTATTTTGAATCTCGTTTTAAAACTGGCTGATTTCTTTTTCATCAGTACTACTCAAGATCCTCTTGTCCACCATGGGCGCCATTTTGGAAGGGCAATGCATGCATTCTGCAATGTTCAAATGCTCATCACCAATGGTCTGGCATACATGGCTGATGTTGATGAAGACCTTGCTACTGCTACATGAGTCCACTTTTATCTAGAAGAATGCTCTCATGCAGGTTGTGGACAGGGAACGGAAGGAGTATGCTGTGTTCCATGAACTTCTGTGTATGATTCCAGGACTCAAGGCTCAGCTGATGGGATCATTGGAGGAACAGGTGGTCAACATTGCCAACTTGGTGACATAACCCTGTTGAAGTCACACATGCACCCGGTGTAAACCGTCAATGAAGTGCACACAAGACTGCAACCCATATTAGTGTAGACTTAGTAATAGTCCTCTTTAGAGTAGATGTTACATGTCACACGTCACGTGTCATGCTATTTGTTGTATATAAACAATGTTCATCGCTTATATAATACAACAGCTCTTGACCAGCTACCGCTATCATCTCAGCTTGTCCCCTCCACACAACAGGTGAGCAGGAGTAGCAGTTCCACTACATAGATAGGTATTGCTCCAACAAACCCTTCCCATTTCTCTACACTCCCTGATTGATATACTCTGGTAGATCCAGAAAGGTGTGAATGGTGCCAGGGCAGACAACACCAAAGGTATGAAAGCTGCAGTCATTGACTGGATTACCCCAAAGGGACAATCCCTGAACCCCCACATTCTGCGCAATGCGAAGGCTGGATGTGCCTTCAACCATGAGCATACTGGTGCACTGCTTTGTCCTGCTGGCCTTGATTGGGCCAATACCAAGTACATCCTTGCAAAGTTACACAGTCGATTCTCATTTAACAAACTCCCTTATTAGAATGAAGACAAAACTCATGAATGGCCAAATCCAAGTGGCTGGTGACCAGTGGCCAGTATTCTTGTATGCTAACTACATGTATGATCCAGAGGACCCATGGAATGGGCTCCTGCGCAATGGTCTACTAGTATCGGTGAGTCCTTCAACTGTTGTCCAATTGATGCTGTGGTAATATTCTGGTAGGTGTTCAAGCACATCTTCACCTTGCCAAGTTCAGTTGACCAAGAACCCAAAGCAACGTGATCTGGGAATGCACGCATTCATGGCATGCGCGCTTAGAGTTTTAAAGTCCAGTCCAGTCCGGTTTTTTTGCCTTTTTTGGAAATGGACCGGACTGGACTGCTTTGGGAAGCCTGGGAATGGTTCATGGACTGCTTAAGGACTGGTCCAAAGCAGTTG
>Ga0307518_10000823_pt1 | contig 23272 bp, 20 predicted proteins | sample 25_EM_MG_FD_203889 | JGI IMG/M metagenome (GOLD analysis project Ga0307518, IMG submission 203889) | Populus trichocarpa ectomycorrhiza microbial communities from riparian zone in the Pacific Northwest, United States - 25_EM | ecosystem: Host-associated > Plants > Roots > Unclassified | place...
GGTTGCATTATTCAATAGTTTTTTTAAAATAATATTTAACACTTTTATTTGGAGAAAAAAAAACAAATATATATATATATATATATATATATTACAAGGAAATATCTTTTTATTAAATATATATAGATTTTCTTGCTCATTTTTACCTTCTACAAAGACACTTAATAATAATAATAATACTACATTGAGATAAAAAAAATTAAAAAGAAATTGAAAAGAAAACAAGAAGATCAATGGAGAAATTAATTAATGGGATATTCGCAGAGGGCCACCATGAACTTGTTCTTCTTATCTTAAACTTGAGGTACTGAAACCTTATTGGCAATTCAAGATAAAAAGGAAAGGTTTGTCATCTTGTTTATGCATGGATATATTTATAATATCATACAATCCATTTTATTCTTAATTCCAAGTACTAATATGGTATATGGTTAGTGTTGGTTTGTTAATATTGTGGTATTTTTACCTTTTAAATTATTATTTTATTTGAAAAAAAATATTAAATTAATATTTTTAGATGCTTTTCAATAATGATGATGTGTTAATATAAAAAGCAATTATATATATATATATATATATATATATATATTCAATTAAAAAACACTTTTAAAAAACATCTTACATTATATTACGAAACAAACACAAAATATCCTTTGTTCACTAAACTACAAAACATAGGCTTAATCTATATGTGTAAAAATTGGCTAAAAAATACCATTTATTAGTTATTATCACTCAAGAAATTAAGTTAATCTTATTATATAATCTCTTTCTTTTGATTAAATCAAAGAGATAGACTTAATCCCAATGTATAAGAACTAGGTCAAGGATATTACTTATATAAAAGCTAGCATGAAAATCCATAGTAATTGGTTATGTTTTTCCTCAAATTACTTTGGTTAGTGTTTTTTATTTAGAAAATTAAATTGATTATTTTTTGAAAAAAAAATGCACGCAAGAGAGATACATACATACATACATACATAATACACATAGGTGGCATAGGCATGGAATTGTGGTCGAGGGGTTGGGTCGAGTTGGCCGCACAACAACTTGAAGAGGCCTCTCAATCTCATCCCTCCTTTCCTTCCTCGATAAATAGGCTCTATCTTCGCCCCTCTAACAATCCCTTCATCCTCAAAAACCAGAAGAAACCAAGGCGAGAGAGATAGAGAGAGGATCCTTTAAGCCCCCATTTCATCTCTCTCTCCCCTCTTTGTTTCCTCTGTGTTATCCCGCCAACCAGCTGACTGGCCATTGCCCTTCAGCCACCATCTTCATAAATCTCACATTTTGCCCTCTTGGAACGCACAACATTGTCTCCTTCTTGCTTCACTCCTTGTAATCACCATCCTTTTGTCTTTCCTTTTCGATCTCGTCTTTTTTTCTTTAAGATTTCTTTTTCTTTTTATTTTGTCTCTCCATTTTCTGTCCATGAAACAGTGTCGGTTGTTTATTGTCATTTTACTTTTCGAACATTGATTATATTATGTAATATAATTCTTGCTTCAGTCTTATGTGTTGTGGCCAAAACTGAGAATCTCTTACCAAGGGAAATGTTTCTGATCGACATTTTAGATGCAATCCCGTAGGATAGGAACTGGGGTTTGTGTTTTTTGCAGTAATTCTTTGAATTTGGAGAATATGGCCGATCAGAACTACTGTTATTTGTGTTGATTCCTGAACCTCTTTTTTTTTCCGGGAATTATAATGTTATGATTTGGGATTAGCCTTGTAGTTTGTTTTTAATTATGTGAATGGTGACCTTTCTCAGGAGATCAGCGAAAATGGTTTTCTGGATTTTTGGCTATGGTTCATTGGTGTGGAACCCAGGTTTTGAATATGATGAGAAAGTGATTGGATTTATCAAGGACTACAGGCGTGTCTTTGATCTTGGTATGTTACTTGTTAATTTGAAGTCATTTTATCAATTACAGTAATAATCATGAATATTCATGGTCTCTAATTAGTTAAGCTGTTGTTAACAAATCTCATGTTCTGGATTTCAGCGTGCATTGATCACAGAGGTACACCTGAGAGTCCTGCAAGAACTTGCACGCTGGAAAATGTTGAAGGAGCTATTTGCGTAAGTTCAACTCTTTAGCAACTTTTATGCCTTTGACCTGGTTTTGTTGGTGGCGGTGATCGGCCTCCTTTTCATTTACATCTTTGTACTGTTGCTCTATCTCACTTTCAATAGGCTTGCGTTCTTCCTTGTTTTGTTTCTTATTCCTCTCTTTTCAATTCTTGTAGTGGGGAGCTGCCTATTGTGTACGGGGAGGTCCTGAAAGGGAAAGATTAGCTATGGAGGTATGTCCTGTTGCAGTATTTCTAGCTTAACATTGCTGAGCAGAGCTGACTTATGTACTAATTTGATGGGAGAAATGTAGGGGGTATGATCTAAGATGGAGTGGCATTACTAAAGAAATTAATTTGCAATTCATACGCCTTTTTACATAATTCAGCCACTTTCATATATTATTATAGTGGGAAATCTTTTCCCCTTCTTTTGAAAGCAGTTACTGAATTGTCATTTCTTACATGTATTGATATGCATTGATTTTTATTTTTTTGTAGTATTTGGAGAGGAGAGAATGCGAATATGATAAAAAGACCCTCGTAGACTTTTATAAGGTAAGATAATGGTTTGTTTTTGTTGAAGTGTCTGAATTTGCCAAATGATTTCTAGGTCTGTCTTTATGCTCATTGTCCTCGTATTTTTGATCCATTTGTGCTTTTCCTCAATATAGGAAGGGGAACCCTCACAACCTGCTTTAACTGGAGTTATAGTGTAAGTTAACCATTTTAACATCTATGAATTCACATTTATTTTAGTTAAAAGAGACGATGTTTATGACATCCATCCTCCTTTTTGGCATGATTTTCTTAAAGGAATGTGTTCTCACATGTGCAGTTTCACATCGACTCCAGACAAGGTGTCAAACAAGTACTTCCTCGGGCCTGCCCCTTTGGAGGAAATGGCTAGGTACGTTAGATGACATAATCCAACCCTTTATAACCATTATTGTTTCTGCTTGAATGAAGTGCAGCCCATAAACAGTTACCTTATAGATTCTTTCTCACCATTTCAGGCAAATTGCAACTGCTCATGGACCATGTGGGAACAACAGAGACTATCTCTTCCTGCTAGAAAAAGCCATGTTTGCTATTGGTAAGATTTAATTTCTTTTTGTACAGTGATCATTCCTCATGAATATACCATACAATTTATATCCATTTTGAATTGCTCTTGCTAACGATCGAGCACTGAAATGTGTACACAGGTCATGAGGACGAGATGGTGATAGAACTAGCCAAAGAAGTGAGGAAGGTTCTTGGAATTACAGGGAATGGTATTCCCACTGAGAAGAAGATAACTGGGACATCCCCGAAAGCGCTCATATCCCATATGCCAGTCCTTCAACTTCGTCCACTCCAAGAAGCCGTCGTAATGGACTCTTGAAAGTCGAAGACCTATACGTTAGAGATTAAACCAAGCTTCGTTAGCCCAACCTTTCTGAATCTTCCGTTGACCTTTCCAAACCAGAGGAAGAGCTGTTTTTTATAGTAGAGCCTGTAGCAGTCTATCTAGTCTTTTGACAGTGCCACATCTCTAACCTTCAATTAGATTAAGTTCCAAACGGCAAAAGATGTTTACTTGTTCTTATTGGCCAAATGACAGAAAAGTAGATGGAACAACTTCTTTTATTCAACCTTTTATTTCCAATGAAAATAACAAGGAATAATTCAATTTCCATTCTTTCATGTGAGTGCCAATTTATCTTCAGAAGCATGTCTTGAATGTTTGATTTTGATTGAATCAAGGGTAAGAATGTTTTGAGATGCCTAGCTTGCTTTCTTGCTGGAAATTTCCCGGGAGATGAAACAAGGAGGCCACCAAATTGGTCATTGGTCACAGGTCAATAACGTTGACGATTCAGGAGACTAGAAAAGCAGTCGAAGCTTTGAATATTGGTTGTAGAATTCTGTTGATCTTGTAATGGTGCCAAAAATTTCCAAGTTTTTCTTTGTTTTCCAACAGCATGACAAATTCCAAGTACATAGACTGCTATTGTTGAACCTTGGGGATAACTGAGCGTAGGGTCAGCACTCCTGCAGCTCCCAACCATAACCTAACTTGCGTGAGATTCACAGCTGAAACTATTGCTAGTCATGATAATGGTTAGTAGCGCTGAACAAGCGAGTCATCTGTACGAGGAAAGAAAAAAAAAATGAAGTGCCTTTGAAGAAAAAAAGGAAATCATTTAACTCGCTAGGCCTTCAAAATACCCATCCATTTATTTATTGCTGCAAAAACAAAGCAGTACTTAAATTCTGAACAAAGTAATAATCAGATTTAAAAAAAAAAACTCAAATCAGAAAAAAAAGGTAAACTTTTTTTTAATATAATATTTCTCCATCTAGAACTAAAAGATTAGTTTTTCAATTTTTCAAATTTCTATTAAGCTTGAAAAACCACACATGTTAGAGGTTATCCACATTCACATTTATTCTTTACAAGTTTTTGAGATGAGAAAAAAAGACAGCATACAATATAATTTTGTTAATGCAAGCAAAAGATTAAAATTATTTTTTTCACATTTTCATGTTTCAATAATATCATAAATTTAACTACAAATATTTTCTTGGTTTAAATGAAATAAAGTATTTAGATGACTGTTATAAAATATGATTTTTTTTATGAAAAGAACTTTTAATTTTGATGATTTTTTTTTAAAAAAAACTCATTTTTTTTTTAATAAATGAATATGTTTTTCAAATTTTTTTATTGAAAATGAAAAAGGAAAAAGAAAATAATTGATTTTAATAATGAACAGACCCTTAATAGCTTATAGCTTTCAGAAAGATTTTGTTTCCCTCCATTTTGGAAAGATTTTGATTTGAAGCGACTCGGAAACTTAGTCAAATAGACCAAATATATAATGGATATCATTTTTTTTAATATTTTTGCATTGTTTTAATATGTTAATGTAAAAATTAATTTTTTAAAAAATAAAAAAATATTATTTTAATATATTTTTAAGTTAAATTTATCTTAAAAAACAATCGTTAGTACGCTTTAAAACACTCTCCAAACCTTTTGCTTTATAGCTGCCATAAACAACCTGATAGGATACATAGGGGAGCTGAAGAAAAAGGTTTTGAAGTGTTGAAGGGGTATGTATCTACAAAAAATTGTCAAGAAATATGATTTCAAATTAATTTGACAAAATGGGGTATCTACAATAGCCAAGCAACCTGCGGGCACAAAAACAGAGAGCGCACATTCCTTCCATGCGAATTTGTGCTTGAGCTGTGAGTAACAACGGCTCTTTGGCACTTTCTTGCAGCAATTGGTGGTAAAGGCAGTTTCCTCCCGTTCACGATATGGTTCAAATGGGGCTGTTATTTGCGCTGTCATTGTGAGACTTGATGACTTGTTATTTCTAGCAGATTTTTTCTTCATTGCATTGCACACAGAGTTGCTCAAACTCAATCCTATTGCTCTTTTTATTCATTGTTTTCAAGGATTAACTCTGAGGGAGCGATAAGAAACTGTTACCCCGTTGACCCTCTACCACTGTGGCATGAAGAGTTAAATGCATCTGTGTTTATCCAATGAGCACATGAAGTTATGTTGCCAGTGATGGAATTCTATATATATCTTGACGCAACAGAGAAAGATACTCCATTTAGGCTAAAAAATTCACTCAAACAAATCCCAATCTTACGAAAACTATCAAACACATGAAAACACCCGAGAGGGCCTCAATCAATCGAACCAGTGAAGTATATGGACTGTGTGCAATTGACTGGATAACATTTCATTTTGTTTTTTTTGTTTTTAATTTGAGGACTAGAATGAACATCTCACATTACAAATGAGTTGTCCTAGGTGGCAATAAGTAGACCATTTTGTCCTGTCTTGTTCAGAGAAAGAGAGGGTGATATTTGGTCAGCAACAAGCCAACAACAGCAATGGCAATGGTAGGAGGCAATCAGGTCCACAACGTGTTCGTGTATGGAAGCCTTCTTGCTGATGACGTTGTTCGTGCCCTCTTGAGCCGCATCCCTCAATCTTCTCCAGCCATCCTCAACGGCCAGTCTGTATTTTTTTCTCTCTCTCTTTTTCGTTAAATTAAAATTGGCCTGTGATTTCATTTCAATATTAACTCTTCCTCCCATTGTATCGATTTCTTCTTTTTTCCAGTTTTTTTAATGCTCAATCATCACTGATCATAACCCACAATTTATTTTTGCTTGCTTTTTGTTGTTGTTGTTGTTTTGTAGTCACAGGTTTAGCATAAAAGGGCGTGTCTACCCTGCAATTCTACCTGTGGAGAACAAGGAAGTTACTGGAAAGGTCTGTTTCATCCCCCCAATGGTTCACTTTTATGTTCAAGTCCTAATTTTCTCACTTCTTGATCTAAGCAGAAATCTTTCTTATGTATAATCTCAAGTTTTGGTTGCTGCCATTTGGTTTTTTTTTTTTTTTTTTAAATATTAAATTTAATGAACGTGTTTTTTTAGTGATTTTGATTCTTGTGTCTTAGGCTGCATCTAATGCATGAGTTTTTGTTAGTGCAGGTTCTCCAGGGCATCACTGATCTGGAATTGTATATTTTAGATGAATTTGAGGATGTTGAATATGAAAGAGTCACTGTTGATGTTTCTTTGATGGTAAGTGAGTTCGGTTCAACAATCTTCAATGTTTTCTTGTCACGAATTTAAACGGGATGTTCATGCTTCATTGATTGCATGCCCTTGTTGTTGCTAAGAAGGTAAGCTGCCAATTCCTTCTCCGTAGGATAGGAATTGACTGTCAAGAACATTGTTGATCATCAACCATCTTTTTTTTTTTCTAATTCATGATCGATTGGTTAAGTGGCATGTCGCCCTTTTAGTTTTGTCATACTTTTCTTTGGACGTTTTGAATTTGAATAATGTCTCATGGGTGGATGCAAAAGAAGTATTGTGGTTTTGAGTCTGCATCTTAAACGAATGCATGGGCTAAAATTCAAATGAAAAGCCAGATACTCTTGAAAATTTATGGTCCATTTCAAGGGGAAGGTCTCCAAACAGATGAGAAAGATCGTCCCATGTGGCTCTCATGGAGTTGTACTATATTGTTGCAGAAAGTAATAGATGGTGATGATATTTTGCAGGACTCATCTAACAAGTCACAAGCATTTGCTTATGTTTGGTCAGACAAGAATGATCCCAACTTGTACGGGGAGTGGGATTTTGAGGTAAACATGCTATATTTTATTTTCTTGAAAATCTTCTTTGCATAGGTTGCTACTGTATGCTTTAATGTAGTGTCGGGCAAAAGATGTTCGAGAACGGGGGAAATGTTAGAATATGAATTGTGAACCAAGAGTCCCATTTTTGCTCTCAGCAAACTGCAAAAATCGGAAGGTCAAGGCAATTGTGCTTGGCTCTATTCGTACCCCTTTTTTTATGGTCGAAATCTTGATTGATTCAGCTAGTTTCCTCTTGTTTCACCATGTAATTAAATCAGTTAATTAATTGATCAGTGCCAAGGTCAATAACCTTGTTTGCAAAGTCAAAATGGAATAGATTCCACACATTTCTCATATCCGCACTAAGATAGTAATATCATCCAATAGACTGCATGTCTTTTCTTTTCCTTACATGATATCTATGTTTACTTTTTGCCCACTTGTCTTGAATTTACACAGCCATTGAACTTCCAAGCCTCCAACCAAGGTTTTGCTGTGCTTCGTTTCAATGTACTTTCGCTCTAAATCTGTGAGAATCAGGCTCTGGAAATCTAGTAGTCTAGAAATGATAAATCCTGTCATCTTACCTGTTCTTAGTCTTTGTTGTTCTGGTTTTGGAGGAGCATTAATAATAAATCCTATAATTCATAATTGAAAGTATGAGACCCGTCTCAACCACAGAATCATCAAGGTTATATTGCTTCATGCCTGGCCAACAACAGTATTAGCTGGTCAGGGTTAGCTATAGGTTTGCCATCGCTGCCAGCTAGGTTATGTGGGAAGCCACTGTGCTGTCTCAGCTGAAGTGAGCCCAACATGTAACCAAGCCCACGCCCAGGTTTCTTCTTTTCTATGTTTCTATTATAAAAGAACATCTAGGATTTTGCTGTAAATCTGTTGGATATGTTCTTAATGCTCCAGTCAATCCCACCTTTTAGCCCCATCATTTGCATTTGCTGTTTTACTTCCAATGCCTTCAGCCCATCATTTTCCTCAACTCTGTTTCTTGCTCGCTTATTTGTTTTTACTGTATTTGTCGAAAGGAATGGAAGAGGACTCAGATGTCGGATTTCGCCAAGATGTCTGCTGAATTTAGGAAAGATCTAGAGCTGCCCGAGTCGAAGACAAGAATAGCCACTTACGAATCCTACTATCAGCAGGATGGAAGCGACAGTACCCTCGCCCCCTGAAAGCAGACATTCTTTCTGCTGAATTTAGATTTACATTAATGGCGGAGGCGTTGTACTATGATTTTATGGTCAATTGTTCATAAAAGGCGAGTGGGGACTTATAATCCCAGACGTGCAATATAATGGATGTTGGTAGCCATTCCTGGACAGTATATAACCAAAAGAATCATTTGATGTAAATCTATAAGCTTCAAAGGCTATCCACCTTATTCTTTTTCTGATTGGAACAAGTATCTAGTCATTTTTGGAAACCCCTTTCGTTTTCCTACGTTGACAAATTTAACTATCAAGTTTAAATTCCCAGTAAATAAATCGACATAGAATAATTCTGAGGTAAAAAATAACTGGTGGGCGTCAGGCAATAAAACTGTGTGTCTTGGGTCATTAAACGATTCGTTTCCGTATTGATAAATTGCGGCGGTAAAAAACAGATGGCACAGAGGCGATGAAAACTACTGTACCGAGTCCTTCACATCAACTTCATAAAGGGATATCCCATCAGATTCTAATGCACACTGGTGAATCGGTGACAATTTTTGGTCTGAAACATGCTCTATTATTCGGAGGGGAAGCAGTTGGATTTTATAAATTAACATCCGAAATACAAATTCCTGGAATAATGATAATAATTTATGCAGCTGGATTGTGGTTACAGTTTACTAATACAGAAATGTTCTGTCTCTTAATATAGTAACCACTAACCACAATGAGAGACAATTGACTAAGTTATGGACACTGGCCGGCGAATTCTCAAGTATCCGAATTTTCCTGACCCAGGCGACGAACCCTCGAAAATAAATGGCAAATAGCCAGTTCCGCCTTTGTATCTGTGCTGAATCTGGAAATTCAAAATGACAGATTGCTCATTAACAAGTTAAATCCAATAGCAATTATAAAGGACCAAGAAAAATACTACTTTTTTTCCCTTCTAAATGATTAGCAGCGTTAAGCAGCAGGAAATACACTCATCAATCTACAATGGCTTGCAATTGTAATTACTTGTTAAATATGAGCAATGACAATAGAAAGCAAAAATATAAGCTCTAGTTAATTCGGTGTCCCAGGCCTATCATCAAGTGCAAGAGCATGAAATAAACAGGGCATGTATGAAAAGGGAAAGGAAAGTATCTCGGCAAATATCAAATTCAAGATTATTCTATTTGTAATTGGCCACCTCGAAGAACAACAAGAACATGTGCACGATGATAAAAGGAACAAATGCATAAAGGAGAAAAATTAACATTTTTCTATGATCATGCTGGTCTAGAATTACCTCCAGAATTTGTTGGCTGCTTCTAAGACAGTTCCTACCGATTACACAAACTGTTCCACCAGAACCCCCACCAGTTATTTTTGCTCCATATAAAGTCCCATCTTCAGATTTTGATGGTTTGCCATGTTGCATTTCCTGTACCAACCGCACAAGCCTATCTGTCCCATCAGAACCAAGCCCGCAAGCACTGTAGCTATAGTGACACTGCAAAATAACATAGCACATTAACAATACTTTTAATCCACTTTCATCTATTTGATAGTTCTCGTGTTGTCATGAAGCACTGTAGCTATAATGACACTGTAAAATAAAATAGCACATTAACAAAACTTTTAATCCACTTTCGTCTATTTCATAGTTCTCGTGTTGTCATGATTCCATTCATTGAGCAGGCTGTTATTATTTATTGTAACGTTGAAAAATAGTAAGATTTCTTTGGTGTAAAAGTTAACGATCAGGATGTTTATCTACTTTCAGAATAATGCTTAGTGTGGTCAATAAGTCAATAGTTCCTCTAAAGGAGAGGGGACATGGCACTGTCAACCAAACATGGCTGGCTTCACACATTAATAATGGTTTTTACAGTCACTTTATCATGATTACGGGACAGAAATATAGAGCAGTGAACATCTTTGTAACATTTCCTATAGCTGGATCATGAATATCTGGCAAATCAAATCTGAAGTTTCCAACAATGAAAATCTCAATCACAGTGATGTCAAACGAATTTGAATATACCTGATACAATAGTTCTCCAAGAGCTGTAAGTTGCTCATCTGAACTGGTGGAAGTTAACAATGCTTTGAAGGCCTAAACATCAAGAAGCAGAACAAAGAGGATTTTAGAAATAGCATGGACAACTGTATCCACCGAACATAATTTCCAAAGTTGTTCAATCCATATTTGAAACAATGAAATGAAAACCATTGCTGACCTTGACACGGAAGTTTTCATATATAGGATGATTAGCCGGTGCTCTCACAACATATGTGCGCTTCTCATCAATTATCGTGACAGCATCATTATGATCAATATACTTCTCCAGAAAGGTCTCTCCAAGGATGGATTCAGGAAGCATCTTAGCATAGAGAGCCTCATATCTGTATCATCAGATTTAACGTAAAAGTAAAAAATGCACGTACATTTACTTCAGAGTTGCAGGACAAGATTCAGATGTTCCATAACCATAATCATAAAACAAGATAATGGAGAATGACAACAGAAAACTAACATTAAGAAGTAAAACTCACAAAGAAATACAGCATTTGGAACGGAAAGTAAAGAGAACATCAAGTTAGAACCATCTAACACTGTGATAATATATTATAGAAGCGGGGAATCACCTGTCGATTGTGGAAGCATGGGGTTATGACAAGTAAAAACTGTTTTTCCTCTATTTTATTTAAAATGTGCGTTTCAACTATAATAAGAGGCCATGTTTCTTAAGCAATGTAAGAGTATTTAATTCATCCCACAAAGAGAAGAGAGGGAGTTTTTTTAATCAAAACAGTCACAGGGCTCTGTAAGATAACTACAGGATGTAAGGATAAAAACATTATCAACATAAGAGAAATTAATCAAAGCATCCCACACATCACATGGATTACTACCTACCTTACACAAATTATGGAATGGACCTCAAAAGACTGTTACCTGTGTGGATTACTACCTACCTTACACAAATTATGGAATGGACCCCAAAAGACCGTTACCTGTGTGGTGATAAGTTACACAAGTAATCCAATGAAGCTTCAGCTTTGATTAGATCCACACTATGATCCTCCAACTCGTCATGGATTAACCCATTAGCACTGGGCAGTGATCTGGACAAAGTAGATGATGCTATAGACTTAATCATCTTTTGACCCATGAAGGCACCTATTCTTACAGATCCATAATCTGCACCACCAACACTGCCGAAGAAAAAAAATTTACTACATTAAAATAGGAGCTAAGCAATGCCAAAAGATAAAGGTGCGTGGTTTGCTACAAAAGTTATCAAAGTGGTGAAATTACTACATTATCTAAGTCATTAGCAATGCCAAAAAATTACTACAATAATCCAGAAGCGAATGTAGCCATTAAAAGGAGCTTCATAGACCATTAATTTCTTGAACATGTAATAAATATTTGCTTGCACGAAAGTGAGCAAGTCAAGGGCCTGGCAAGAACAAGAATTAACAACCATTATGAAGTTCCATAATGCCTGATCTGTAAACAACTAATATGCCATGTCCAATAGAGATTGGAGAGGTTGGTAGTGAGCCACAACACAGTTTCTTTTACTAAAATGAAAAGATGCCAAATCCTCAAATCAAATAAGATAAAACATCCATGAAGACTTAACAATCAATTAGTGAAAGCAATCAAGAAAAAAACTGAAATAGAGAATATGAAAGAGTGCTTAGAATGAATGAACATTACATGCAAATGCCAATTTGTAAAATGAGTGGCAGGAGAATTAATTAAAAGCATTCAGGGGGCTGGATACCTGTGTCGTATTCCTGAATCAATTCCCCAGAAACGAATATGGCTAGGAATTTCTACAAGCCCAATAACCTCTGCAGGCTGCATTGATAATCAACACAGGTATAGCATTGTTTCTTATCCTTTGGAAAATCTTTATCAAAAGTTTAGCCAGCGACATGAATAGTCCTTACCTGGCACACCATTGCAAGAAGTTTGTTGGCTTCACCACATGCTGAAGTCATCTGATCCATTACACCACATGGAGCTCCAACAATGTGATTCTCTACCTATTGAACACTTCTTACGTCAGAACTGATATACATATTTTGCTAATAAGAAGTTTTCTTCTATCTGTTAAAAATCAAACCTTTTGGCAGAGCAAAGCAATATCTCTTGGACTGATACTTAATCCTGCAACATTTACATGAAGGTTGAACTTTAAAGTCAATTGTTTAACAACATCAAGAATATCAGTTCATGAATATCCAAGAGTATCCATGGTCCAGTGAAAAAATATATGATAGTGGCTTTATAGATGATAGTGGCTTTATACAACAGCTTACTGTAAGAAACAGAATTTTTTGTATGATGCAGGCAGTATTCTTCATAAATTGCTGGGATTCAATCTAACAAGACTACAGCTTGAAAAATAAGAACCAAGCCTTGTTAGATATTTACAGAGTTCATTAGCTGCAGATGTTTACAAAGTAGATTATTAGCTTCTGCAAGGAACATTCCTAACAAAAAAATATGGTGACAAATTCAAAGCTTTACATTATTTAAGCTTAGCATTTTGTTTAACGTTGGCAAGTTCTCCAAAGTGTCAAGGCATTTATTCTGGTAATTGGAAGTAAAACCAAATTAATTAATCTTCAAGAAACCCTGAAAAAGTCTCAAACAATGGAGAAAGATCTTCGTATCCATTGATTCAGGGTAAAAAATTACAAATTCACAGTTTTTATTTATTTATTTATTTCCTACCTAGTATTCTGTCCTAAAACTCATGTGCTTCCACTTAGCCATCCACTATCCCATTGATCTGTGGTTGAACCATCTTGATTATTTCAAAATACAGTTTACATAAAGGTCATTAGTCTTGATAATTAATTGGGCAGCTAGCGCAAGGACCAAATTATAACATGACAGATATATTAAAAGAAAAAATGAACTGCCAATGAGTTTAGGAGAATTAGAATAGCAGTTACCATGAGCAGCAGCTATAGCAGACATGCTGGCAACCTCCACTGATGCAGAAGAAGATACCCCTTTTCCCTCGGGGACTGCTGAAGAAACCTGTATTTCCGTGTAGGAATAATTAAGATCTGAAATGAGCAAAGCCCAGAATGTGCATGGTTATGGTACACAGATGATCTACAACGAAAAGGACAAAAAAGGTCCACATGCAACAGACAATAACCAGAAATTTAGCACAGTTTACCTAGTTCACCTTAAGCTTTGGGTCATTGTAAACCTATAGTTTAGCAGTTTTATGGTTATATGACAGCAAGATACATGAAAGCAATCTTATCGTCTATATTTTCATGCATATTGAAGTCAATGGGAAAGAGGAAGGGGAAAAAACAAAGAAAGCCAATATAGCAACAGATAAAAAAAGAAGCAATAGAATCTTCTAATGGCGAAAGAATGCAAGAAGGCAAGTCATACCAGCATGCTAATGCTATCCTCAAAGCGTACACCTAATTCTGTCATCAAAACAAGAATTGTCCCTGCAACATAAGCTGCCCACCTAAAAGAGGGACCATGAAGGTAAGATACAGAGTTCTCAATATATCTAAATAAGAAACAAAAGTGACAGTGACCTACTTTTGTGATGGATCTTGGGCAAAATATGTTTTTGCCTTGTCATATGATATTGGCATCTCTCCATCCATAAAATCAGATAGATCCATGTCAAAGGTTGGACCACGATTGCTTAATTCTGACCCATAGGATACCTGATTGAGATAAAGAAAGATGTTTACAATAGCAATTAAAGATCTATCTCACATATCAAGCTTTAAGCTGCACAAAATGAGTTCGAATCATAGTTATCACAGCTGAATTAACAGCATAAACCAACAATCTACATCGTATATGGAGAGTGACTGGAGGGGATGATGGATGGATGAGTATGTGTGGAAATAATGGTTCAATATTCAAATGTCATACTTACTATTTGAAGAACAGGTGTAGGCCCCTGTCCTTTTGCATTTTGCCGAGCCTGGGCATGTTTCCAGAGCCTATGTTTACTTGCATGGTTCCTTTGCACAGCAACATGACAGGCTTCTTTAATAGGCATCTATAACAAAAGAAACGGAAGATGGTTAATCAACTCAATAGTGACAGATCTGATGTGAAAGAAGTGGAGTTTTTCCTCACTATGACTACATTCATACTTGGTGCATGATAATACACTTAAGGATATAGGAGTGGTTTGATTCTCAGGACCATGGTCAACATTAGGATTCTTCTAAAGAAAACAAAGAGAAAGGAAGAAATAGTTAACATATGGAGGAAATAGGATTCAGATGTGATAGACAGAAAGAGAAATAGATAAATTGATTAGCACCAAAGCATTTTGGGAAGCCAAATTAATATAAAGTGTATTAATCCTTCACAAAATGGATATTGCTCAGGCACCCAAAGCAAGACTTGGTGAGAACTGTGGTGTTGCCTCCAGGCATCAGTAAGTTTTTGAAACAAAAAGGATAAAATACAGCGGTAAGGTTTAAGTAAATACCAAAAAAAAGGAACAAAGGCAGCACAAAATTTTACTGTGATGGCAAAGCTAAAAAATAGAGAAGTCTAACCTGCAACACAAGACTTCCTGAATAGTCAGCAATCCCTCCCATTACATCCAATCTCCCAGGTGCTCTTGCCACATAGATGTCTTCCTGTACAAATACAACATAGGCAAATAAACCCCTTCCATGTTTGTATCAAACACATAAAGTGGACCTACTTTAATTTCCAAATGACATTAAAATCCATCCATTTTGAAGATGATAGTGATTCATAGTGCAGGAATGCAACTGAATGAGAAGAAACTGCAAACCACTACAATGCCTAGAGTCAACCTTGTACATAGTTTCTATTAATGCTAAGCATTCTGGTTTGTGAAAACACTAAAAGACTACACGATTTAAAATCAATGTGTTTTATTGGACATGATACAGACCTCCCAATTAAAGAGTCCTGCAGCAGCCTTATGTTCCCGCATTTGGCGCTTCTCAGAGTTCTTCTCAGAGTCATATACAGTATCTAGCTCTGCCAAGCTCTTTAAGAAACTCTTTGTATCTGGAAGGCCTTGAAGATCTCCATGTAGAATCTCAAAATCATCAGTGCATCTGGAAAGAGTCGCATAAAAATGTCAACAGAATAAAGAATTGAATGTCTCATCAAAATTAAGAATCTGCCAAGTTAAATGGAGAAAGACAAAACTCACATGCTTGTTAGGGATCCATTTTCAATTATTTGGGTAGTTGGAGACCCGGTAGATTTATTGAGTTCATTTTCAGCACTTGAATACCATTCTGGGATGCTGATATCTCGTCCAGGGACCCTTTGTAATTGATAACCAAGGACAATGGCATCTCGCAATCTTCTTGCTCCACTGAACTACACTTTCACAAGGAAAAACAGAACAATTGTTTTAGACCATTCAAAGACAATGAAATGTAATTTTAATGTAAATCTGAATTTAGTAACTCAATTTTTTTCATAAAAAGTTCTACCATTTTAACAATGTACAAGGTGTTTGACAAAACAAAAATTGTCACAGAGAAAAGAATCAAGGCAGCTCAGCCATATGCAAAACCTCTCAAAAACTCAGCACAAAGGAATGAAAGGTTGAAAATTGAAGGAATACGAGGATTAACATCCATGGATTAATTATTCTTAACATTTGTCTTGTACATTTTCTTTGAAGATAGTTACATTATCATTACAGAAACCTTGTCCACAATGATGTTGATGCAAAACACATGCATTATCGATTACACCCCACATAAAACTAGATATCAAAACTTTGCTTACCTTATCTGAAGCATAGTTTTTACCAATAGCTGTCTCCTGCAAAATGTGAGCTGCCACCTACAATTTCAAAATATCCAAAAGCATATCAGTGTTGAGAAACAACATGTCAAGAAAATCACAGAAATCAGGAAAGGAAGTTAGTACCTCGCCTCCATTAATGCCTCCCTCATAGCATGGTTTCAAACTAATTGCACGTTCAAGATAAGGTTTCCAGTGGCCAGTGAGTAAATCTCTCCTAATCATCTCAACACCACACTGGTAATACTGTTTCAAGACATCGTATTTCACTAGTATCAAAATAATGTGAAAGGAGCTACATGAAAAGATCACAGAGAGAACTGAAGAATAAGATGAAGAGGAAGAAAGGAAGAAAACAAAAGATTATGATGACACTTGGAAACAATTATTGCACCTCAAGCATATTTCTCAAAAAGGGTTCTTCATTGAAATAATCTCTTCGCACAAAGACAAATGGTAGCTTGAATGCCAGGGCTTCACTGACAGTGCCATATCCAATTTTCCCTGAAGAAATGGAAATCCCATTAAGTTTCTGTTTCAAACCATTTAATTTAGTTCAGCGACCGAATGACTCTATGAAATCATGTCGATACTGACCAAGCATGCAGTCTGATGCTGCAATAAGATCAGGTGTGTAGGCATCTTTTGCAAGCTTTATGAAATTTCGTGGAAGCTCCTGGCTGTCAGAAGCACCACAAACCTGAATCAAAACTCACATGCTTCAATAACCATTATGAAAATGTGTTTTTATACATTACAAAGACATAGACATTGTTACTGAAAAAGGTACCAGGCAAAGCCAACCAGAAGGTAAGTACTCCTCCTTCAACTTCCACCCAGATGGCTGCACAAGAGGGAAAGAAGTTTGTAGTAAGAATGAAATTATTGTACATTTCCAACCAATGCATAAGGCATCAAAGCATATCAGGGACAAACATTGCAGTAGACATTCAATGGAGAAAGAGAAATATACTTCACGCAAATTTGAGCACACATATCAGATCTACAAAAACTTTTAATATCCTCACCTGTCCACCAAAGTTAAGGATTACCAGCTTCACATCATCACTGATGCCAAGTTCCTTCCTTGCCTATGTTAAGAAAATAGAAGACTTGGATCAACATCTGAATGATATAAAGAAGGGTTTCAACAGTGTTCAGAAGCCAAACCTCCTTGCGGGTTTTGTGCAACCTCCTCACAACAAGAGGTACATCAATAACATCCCGAAAAGCAGGCACTGAAAACAGAAGAGAACCAAATTAATATTTTGAGAGCAACCAAACAATGTTCCAGCACCAGATATGGAAATGAGAAAGGAAACACAGGGAGATTCGTCTTGAGGCTGTGTAAGAACCAACATACTTGGGCAATATCCTGGGAGGCGGATTAGGAATTCACAGTGAGAGTAATCCTCTGCTATCTGTAATAATTTCAAGAGCATAAGCAAATTTAGTACTACTAAAATCACACCAAAACAAGTTCCAAATCAAAAGGGTAAATCCTGAATGCCAAAACAGTGCAGGTACACAGAAAAAGTACAGCCATCCCAAATTTCATATAAATTCTTGAGATGAAGAGTCATTGACAATTGGTTTGACAGTAAAATCACTATATTGAGTATTTTCTATGCCTTGCGTGATTAATTGACTTAGTTGGAATTTTGGATACAACAGAATAAAGATAATGGGAGAAGATATTGGAATTATGACCAGAACATATCAAACAAAGAAGGCATTGGCAAAAGGTCACAAGAACTAGGGAAATGGAAACACTAATTGGACAATTAGTACACGAGGGGAAAGGAATTCTATAAAAACAATATGTCACCTGCCAAACTATTGAACGATGATGATTTCCAGCTGCCATGACATACTCTGCATAGATGAAGTCCCAACTGCAACAGTGAAAAGACAAAGATCATATCATAACAGGTTTTCATAAAATCACAAGGATTGATGATGTGGCTAGCAAAATTTCAAGCAGGGGCTTTAAATTTTCCATAAGTTATACCAATGACCTTGCACATCATATCATATTTTCAACCATGGAATGGTAACACAAACATCAAACCAAGTCTAGGGTTTATAACATGACCCAAGCGCTGTGTATCAACCACTCCAATAAGCAACTTCATCTAGAAAGAAGCATCTTTAGTAAAATAGATAATAGGATATAAGAAGCAAACTTTTTTTGTTTCACACTTTAAATTTAGACAAGGTCAGGCAAAATTTCACATCCAAGTATCTCAGTTAAGGTCAGGCAACCTTATGATCTAGTTTTAATTTTTTGACATGACAAAAAAGTAAGTTACAATAAAGAATATTTATTCAGTGGATAAAATTAAAATCTTTTCATGCAATTATGCTTTTTCACCAAACCAATATTTCTATATTTTTTTCCTTAAAAGGAAAGAAGAAGAACAAAAAGACATAAATTCTTGTGGAGCTATCCATTAAAACCTCTCGTCCTCCAAGGCTATAGTGCTTATTGATAACACTCAATACATTTACCCTCCAAGATAATTAGACTCAGATAAAAGAAATTCTAGAAACTGTAAAATGAACAAGAATGCTAGCAACAACAAGTTACCTGAAGTTGGTGACACAGACAGATCGAATTCCTGCATCAGCTGCAGCACGGCACGCAACTGGAACAACATCAGAAACCTGTTTTCATATGAGCAAAAAAGCAATTCATCAATTCTCTTCATTTTTCACCATTTTTGTCTTTTAATACTAAATTAAAGTGAACCCTTGACACCATAGTCCAGATAAATAGCCATTGCAGGAGTTCAACTATAATAACAAATATGAGAAAAACAAGATCAATACCACTAAGTCAGCTTTGATGGAGTTCAGCCACTCTATCTCAGTAGCCAAAATAGATTCCCGGGGCTTCACAGCCGTCTCCGAATACTAACATCCAGAAAAGCAAGAAAGTGTAATTAGCATAGCAAAAGAAAAATTCCATCACTTCAATTGATATTTAGGAAGTATGAGCCAGCACTTAATACCAAAACTATAATTGCGAAAAAAAGAAAGAAAAAGGGTAATAATTAGTGTTTTTATACCTTCTCCAACGACGCAAGGCGATCCACGGTCAATGCATCTGCCTGTACTGCTCCACAGTCCAATAATACCTATGAATTCAAACACAAATAAAAAAATTAATTGGAATTATCAATTTTCTACTTCCACATTCCCAAATAACAATAACAATAACAATAATAATAATAAACCTTGCGAATGAAGAGACGAGGCGACTGAATTTCAGAGGTGAAGACAAAATCAGGTGCACCAGTGACCACGTGCACATCATGCCCAGCCAAAATCAAGTTCCTAACAACCTATTCCAGCAAAATCACACTGTTTCAAGCTCAAACCCAAATTTCCTAAAAAAAATAAGAAATAAAACAGAAAAATACTATGCATGATCATCGCAATCACGCTATGATCATCAACATCAAGCTGTCTCGAAAATAATGATGATCTTTTTTTAAAAAAAAAAAATTGAGAACCACGAGGAATTGCAATATGGAGAAAAAATAAGAGCAGTGAAAGAGACCTCGACAACACGAGTGGCATGGCCAAAACCATGACCGGTAACATAATAGGCAAACACCAGGTGCTTTCTCGACGCCGATACTCCATCGCTTTCCTCTATTCGCATTTTCACCTCCTTCTACTTCAAAAGAAACTGATAAAGATGGAGACAAATTGCTGCCTTGGTTTCGGGAATTTAAGCCAGCAAAGTAAGCTGATGGCGGGTGTGATCAGGAGTGATCAAAAGAGAACGTTCGCATTTTAATCAAAACGAGCACTGTGCATTTTGGACCGTTGGAGTTGTTTACCTCCAGATCAAGAAGTTTAGATTTGACTAGCCACAGCTGTCAGAGTATGTTTGGCTGATGTGGCATTCTTATCTTTCTTTTTTCTTTTTTTTGACGATTTATTTCGTCATATAAATTTTTTTTTTCTGGCCTATTTTTATATGTACTAACAAGAGACTGAAAAGGACATTTAACAAATTAAGATGGACTAAAGAAAGGAGCAGTGAAAAATAAGAGCATATTAACGATACTTTAAAATGCATCGAAAAAGTTGTAGTTTTTTCAACATGTTTTTTTTTGTTTTTTCATTTTTTTTTTTCATTCCTCACATGCTTTTTCTTCTTTTTTTTTTTCATTTTTTCCCCAAAATTATCTTCTTCTTTTTTAAATTTTTTTTAATTTTTTTATGTTATTTTTTAAATTATCTTTACTAATTTTATTTTTTTACTATTAAACCGGTTGAGAATTTAGCTTTATAGTTTTTTTCTTTGAAACATTGTCGATTGCTACAGTATTTCTCTACATAGTTTTTGCTTTACTATAGTGTTTTTTTACATATTTTTTTCTAAAATTATTTTTGTTGAATTTATATTTTTAATATTGAGATGGTTAAGAATTTAGCTTTGTAGTTTTTTTAAAAAAAAACATTTTGGATTGCTACAGTGTTTCCCCACATGGTTATTATGTTTTTTTTTATGATTTTCTCTAAAATTATCTTTGTCGATTTTATTTTTTGAATATTGAGTTGGTTGAGAATTACAACTGTAGTTTTCCTCACAAAACATTGTGGATTGCTATAGTGTTTCTCTACATGAGTCTTTTTTCTTTTTTTTATGATTTTTGTTTGTTTATATGATTTTTTTAAAAAATTATCTTTGTTGCTTCTATTTTTTTAATATCAAGCTGGTTGAGAATTTAGTTTTGTATTTTTTTTCTTTAAAACACTGTGGATTGCTACAATCATTCACCACATATTTTTTTTTGTTATGAATTTTTTCAAAATTATCTTTGTCAATTTTATTTTTTTAATATCGAGCTGGTTGAGAATTACAACTGTATATTTCCTCACAAAACAATATAGATTGCTACAGTGTTTCCCTATATGGTTTTTTTTCCTTTCGTTTTTTTATGTTTTTTTTCTAAAATTATTTTTGTAGTTTTTTCTTAAAAACATTGTAGATTGCAACAGTCTTTTGTAGATTGCAACAGTCTTTCTTCGTATTTTATTTTATGTTTTTTTTTATAAATTCACGACAACACACAAGTATACTACAAGCCTGCAGCAGCGCGCAAGCATCACATTTAGTTTTATCTCTGAAACGAATGAAAGCATATCATTTATGATATTTTATTGATTATAATAATATCAAAGATATCTAAAAATCAATGCTCATACATTTAAATTTAATGTATTTTTAATTAGATGTATTTTCATAACTCGTATTTAATCAAGATGCAAATGATTCTATCCATGAATTCTTTGTATTGATAAAAAAAAAAAATATATAGTGTATGAAGTATTTTATATACAGGTGAGTAAGAGAATAAACCAAACAAAATTCTTATTAATAAACAGATAAGAAAGAAAAAAAAGAAATAGGGTGATGTAAAACGATAAGTAAGAGAGTAAAATAAATTATTAAGATGATTTAACTTAACAGAAAAGGAAACTTAATTTTGGCTGAAACATTCAAAATAATAAGAAAAGAAAAGAAAAATAGAAGGTTGAGATTTTTTGGAGTCCAACATTGATTGATGGTAAGATGATCGAATGGTGCACAGAGGATGTTAGCACGCTTCAAATATGTTAATGTTCTCTTATTAGCGAAACCAGCAGGGAGGGCTATCAATGGCGATTGAGATCGATAAAAAATGGCGTGTTTTTACATTATTAATCCCAATCCATGTCATGCTGAGTCGACGGTGAGTAGGAGGCGTTGCTCACGCGTTGTTAATAGATAACGACAATAACCGTTTCTCTATCAAACAAGGAGAAAATAGAGAGTGCGTGTCGAGGCTTTTCCTAATATTTTCCAAACCAGCTTAATTGAAAACTAGCATATTACTTAATATGTGCAGATAAAATCTCTATGACTTAAAAAGGCCGTTTGAGTTTTAAAAGTATTTAAAAAAAAATAGTTTTTTTTTTATTTTTTTCTTTATTTCAGATTAATATTTTTTTAATGTTTTTAGATAATTTTAATGCGCTGATGTCAAAAATAATTTTTTAAAAATAAAATAAATATTATTTTGATATATTTACAAGTAAAGAATATTTTGAAAAACAACCGCAATCATACTTTTAAATAAACGCTCTTAAACTTCAATTTTCTCAAGCAAATTAATTTGTGCTCTCAAAAGTCAACATGCATGTTGTATGAAGAATCAATGGCTATAAAATAAACAAAAATAATCCAATAGCTATTAACATATAGCATAAAAAACAGAGAAGAAAAAAAATGTTAAAGGCACGTCGAATTTCTGATAATAATAAATTCATAGAAAAACCACCTTTGAAGACAATAGTTATAAGACCCGTTTGGCTCTGCGGCTGCGTTTTTTTTAAAACGCAGTTACAGCCGTTTGGTTACAAAAAAAAAAAAGCAGTATACTATTCACTGGGTCCCATATTTTTTATGTTGGAAACGCAATATTTGCAAAGCAAGAATTGCTTGCTTTTTTTGCACTGTTCACGTAATTGTACTGTTCAATGAACAGTGCAATTAACATGAACAGTGCAAAATGATGCACTGTTCATGTTAAAAATAGTGAACAGTGCAATTCTCTTGCACTGTTCACTTGCACTGCGGTGGTTTTTTTTTTTTTTGTTAAGTTTTTTTTTGTTAATTTTTTTTTAAAAAAATTAGTTTAACGTGAATTTTATACATGATAATATTTTATCTAATTTTATTACACGCTAAAAAATTATGGAAACTGTTGTTATTGTCAGATAAATTTTGTACGTAATGGAATTGTAGATAGTTTAATAGAACAATAAATTTTTTTTATATAAAGTATGATTTATTTCATAATGTTACCGCAATAGTTAAATCCACAATATTTAAATTAAAAACTATCAATATTAATTTATATTTTTTTAAATTATTTTATAACCTCAATTTCAAAAACATTCTTAACCAAACACATTAAACTACTTTTTCTTCAACCTCAATTTCAACCACAGTTTTAACCAAACATCTATTTTTTCAAACC
>Ga0307518_10000824_pt1 | contig 23268 bp, 24 predicted proteins | sample 25_EM_MG_FD_203889 | JGI IMG/M metagenome (GOLD analysis project Ga0307518, IMG submission 203889) | Populus trichocarpa ectomycorrhiza microbial communities from riparian zone in the Pacific Northwest, United States - 25_EM | ecosystem: Host-associated > Plants > Roots > Unclassified | place...
AGCCGGCCGCGAGCAGGCCAGGCTGGCGGGCCCGGAGATCGAAGACCTCCTCGAAGGGCAGCGGCCGGCGGTCTACGTCAGCCCGTACCTGCGGACGCGGGAAACGTTGCGGCTGATGGACATCCGTGACTCCTGCGAGCGGATCGTGCCGGAGCCGAGACTGCGGGAACAGGACTGGGGCAACCTCCAGGATCCGCAGGAGCAGGAGGTCCAGAAGCAACGCCGCCACGAGTTCGGGCACTTCTTCTACCGGCTCCCGTTCGGCGAGTCCGGCGCGGACGTGGACGACCGGGTCGCGGCGTTCCTCAGCGAACTGGCGGCCTGCGGCGAAGATCACCCCGAAACCGTGCTGGTCGTCTCACACGGGCTGACCATCCGGCTGCTGTGCCGTCGGCTGTTCGGCTGGAGCATCGAGCTGTTCGAGTCCCTGTCCAACCCGACCACCTGCGAATACCGGGTCGCCGAGCGGGTGGGCGACAAATGGACGCTGGACCGCCCGTTCCGCCAGTGGCGGGACTCACCCGACGGGGAGACGCAAGACTGAGGGAGCGAGGAGCACCACTCTCGTTCCGAGCCCCGGACTGGATTCGATCCGCGCGAAACCGCCGATCTCCGCCATCCGCGCGATGATCGAGTTCTCCAGGCCGAAGCCACGCCGCCGGTCACCGACGTCGAATCCGGCGCCGTGATCGCGCACCGTCAAGGAAACCCCGCCGGCGACCTCTTCGACGCTGACCACGGCCCGCCTGGTCCCGGAGTGCTTCAACGTGTTCCGCAAGGCCTCCCTGACCGAATCGTGCAGTGCCACGGCCGCTTCCTCCGGGAGTTCCGGTGCGCAGTCGTCCTGGATGACGACCTCGGCGCGCAAACCCTCCGCGGCCATTTCGGCGGCGAGCAGCCGCAGCCGCTGGTGCAGCCCGATCCCTTCGGCGGGTTCGTGTTCGAGGCTGATCCGGATGCGCATCGCCTGGGCGCGAGCGGTCCGGCGGACGCGGTCGAGGCTGGCCGCCGGGTCGAGTTCGTCGGCGGGCGCGGGGATCGCGAACGACTCCATCACCTGCAGGACGGTGTCGTGGACGTCGCGGCGATGCCGTTCACGTTCTGCTTCCCGGCCCTGCTGCTCCCCGAATCCGAGCGCGAACCGCATCGACGCGCCGACCACGCCGACGATCGCGAGCGACGCCAGCAGCGCTGTCGTGAGAGTGAGCAGGAGACCGAGCGTGGAACCGAGGGGCAGCACGGTGTGCAGCAGCACCGCGCCCCCGACGGCCGACGCCCCCGCGAGCGCGCCGCGCAACAGGGCGCAGATCATCACCGTGCCCATCAGATGGGTCCAGGTGATCGACGTGATCGCGCTGTCCTGCGTGAACGGCGCGGCCGCCAGGACGAACAGCGCGGCGAATCCCGCGTCCGCCACGGGAACCAGCCGAGTCCCGGCCGGAGGACGGCGGAAGATCCAGACGGCTTCGGCGACGTTCGGCACCAGGTGCAGTAGCACGAACATCCACAGCACCGACCCGCCGGTGCCCGCCGTCCACAGCGCCTGCGCCAGCATCACCAGCCGGAACGCCACCGGGACCAGGATGAGCCAGGGCAACGTGGTCTGCACCAGCCGCGGCGGAATCCCGGCCCGCCCTCCGAGCATCAGCACTCTCACGCCGCCCCTCCCCCGGATCAGCCTTCCTGAAATGGCGACCAAGTCGCATTCATTTCAGTTTACCGAGGTGTCAACGGGCGACGGGTTCGGCGACCTCCTCCCGCTTTCGCGCCCGCGCCGCGGCCACCGCGGACGGCACGATCAGCGCGGCGGTCAAGCCGACGAACAGGAACGACACCGAAAGCGACGTCACCTGCGCGATCCCGCCGATCAGCGGCGGCCCGGCGAGGAAGCCGGTGTAGGCGATCGCCGTGACGAAGGCCAGCTCGCGCTCGCCTCCGGTGCCGTCGGGGCGTTTCCCCGACGCTCCCGCGAGGCTCAACGCGATCGGGAAGGCGGCGGCCAGCCCGGCACCCGCGAGCGCGAAACCGACGAACCCGAACACCGGGAGGCTCGCCAAGGCGGCGAGCACCAGACCCGCCGCGGCGATCCCGGCGCCGACCGCCAGCGCACGCGTCGCGCCGAAACGGTTCTGCAGCCAGGCACCCGCGAGCCTGGCGAGTGCCATGGCCAGGGCGAATCCGGAGTAGGCGAACGCCGCGGCGCCGTCTCCGACCCCGTGCACCGACGTCATCAGCAGGGCCGACCAGTCCGAACTCGCGCCCTCCGCGATCGCCGAGAACAACGCGATGGCGGCGAGCAGCCAGAGGACGGGACGCTTGATCGGCGGCACCCGCGGCTTCTCGACGGGTTCGGTGTGCACGGGCCGCGCGCCGGGCACGGCCGTGATGACGAAGGCCAGCACGACCAGCGCGGCCAGCGCGGCGACCGTGAGATGCCGCCCCGGCGACCACTGGTGCGACGCGGCGAATCCGGCGGCGACGGATCCCGCCAGCGCGCCGAAGCTGAATCCGGCGTGCAGGGTCGGCATGATGGCCCGCCCGGACCGGCGTTCCACCTCGACTCCCGCGACGTTCATCGCGACGTCCAGCGCGCCGACGCTCGCGCCCAGGACGAACAGCGCCCCGGCGAGCAGGACGACCGACGTCGAGAAGCCGATCATCGGCAGCGCGGCGCAGGCGATGATCGTGCTACCCGCGACCACCGCGCGGGCACCGTGGCGTTCGATCAGCCGCCCCGAAACCGACGCCGCGATCAGCATGCCGACGCTGGCGCCCAGCAGGGCCAGCCCGAAAACGCCCGGCGAGGCGCTCACCCTTTCCGACAACGCCGGAGTCCGCGGCGCCCAGGAGCCGAGCGCGGCCCCGTTGAGCGCGAACACGACGAAAACGGCCGTACGGTCACGCATAGACCCCAATCTCCCTTCGATTCCTCTTCCCCCAGAATGACTTAAGCGCTTCAGAAAGTCCACCGGCATCGCTCGGGACTACACTGCGCCGGTGACCAGCACGCGACGGCGAAGGCCGACGTTGGACGATGTCGCCGACGCCGTCGGGGTGTCGCGGGCGACCGTGTCCAACGCCTACAACCGGCCCGATCAGCTGTCCGCCCAGCTGCGGGAAGAGGTGCTTCGCGCGGCCAAGAAGATCGGGTACGCGGGGCCGAACCCGACCGCGCGCAGCCTCGCCACCAGCCGCACCGGCGCGATCGCCGTCCTGCTCGACACGAACCTTTCGACGGCGTTCTCGGATCCCGCGTTGTCGGTCACCCTCGACGCGCTCACGACCGTCGTCGACCCCGAGGGCCACGCCCTCCTGCTGCTCCCCGGCGACGGCGAGAGCGGCGGCCCGCGCGCGGAGCGGATCCTGACCGCGCAGGCCGACATCGCGGTGGCGTATTCGCTGGCCGACGGCGCGCCGGCGTTGAACGCGGTCCGGGACCGGGGGATGCCGCTGGTGGTGATCGACCAGCCGCATATCCGCGGCTCGGCCAGGATCGGCGTCGCGGACCGCGCGGGAGCGGCCGCCGCGGCCCGGCACCTGGTGGAACTCGGGCACCGGCGGATCGGGATCTTCTCGGCGCAGTGCCTCTCGGCGCCCCGCGGCGGGGAATTGAGTGTGGCCGAGGCCGGGAACAGCCGGTTCCACGACAACCGTGAGCGGATGGCCGGCTACCTGGAGACGCTGGCCGAAGCGGGGATCCCGGCGGCGGACGTGCCGATCTGGGAGGCGTCCGGGCTCTCGGTCGAAGGGGCCCTGCCGAGTGCGTTCGGCCTGCTCGACCGGCACCCGCGGCCGACGGCGCTGCTGTGCATGTCGGATCTGCTGGCGCTGGCGGCGATCTCGGCGGCCAGACATCTCGGCCTGTCGGTCCCGGGTGATCTTTCGGTCGTGGGCTTCGACGACGTCCCGCCCGCTCGATGGTCCGAACCACCGCTGACGACCGTCCGGCAGGATCTCGCCGCCAAGGGCCGGGCGGCCGGCGAGCTGGTGCTGGGCTTGCTGCGTGGGGAGAAGGTCCCCGCCCCCGCCGAGATCCCCGCCGAACTGGTGGTCAGGGACTCCACCGCGCCCGCGTAGCAGCCGATTTCGGCGAGCACAAGGCGCTCCGCCGATATGTGGAAAACTCGCCCCGATCGAGCGGCGCACAACTACTTATCCACAGAAGTAGAAATGCGGGCAGACAAACCCTTCCCCGCGCGCCATCGTGGAATCACACATTCACCGACGGCGATCAAGCCGCCGATTCACGGGGGAGAACCCAGCCATGCAACGACGTTTGACGAACCTGCGCGCCCGCCTCCCGCACGTACTCCTGCTCGCCCTGGCAGGCCTGCTGACCAGCGCCGGAGTCGCCAGCGCCGCCACGGTGCCGCCCCAGCCCGACTGCCAGAAGGGCGAGTTCTGCGTATGGGGCGCGGAATCGTACGGCGGCGCGGTGCACAAATTCGACCTGCGCACCTCCAATCCCGAGGAATGCATTCCCCTGCCCGAAGGCTTCGACGGGCATTCGTTCGTCAACCGGCTGAGCCGTGACGTGACGATCTATCAGAGTGAGGAATGCACGACGGAGGGAGATTTCATCACCTATCCGGGTGGTGGCACCTATGTACCCCAGGGACCCTTCGTGATCCGCGCCCTCAAGATCTGGGACTGACCACCCCGGCGGTTCGTGCCGGTCGCTCGCGAAAGAGTCGACTCGCGACCTGCACGAACCCAGGGGCCGCTCCCCCGAAGCGGCCCCGGCCCGTGAGCGCGTCACCCCGCGTCGTGACGCGCTCACGGGTGTTCCAAAAAACGGTGGGCTCGACCTGAAACGATCTGGCGGTGTCGAACGATCGACAGGTTGGCGACGGCTAAGCTGCCGATGCTGGGCGACACCCAACGTCGCCGACGTCGGCCCTCGTAGCTCAGCTGGATAGAGCAAGAGCCTTCTAATCTCTAGGTCGCAGGTTCAAGTCCTGCCGGGGGCACGTCGCAGACAGGGAAGCCCTGGTCACACACAAGTGGCCAGGAGCTTCTCTTCCCTGACCATCAGGGTCGCCCGTCGTCAAACCTTTGGTTGTGAGGGCGCCTGCCGTGTCTCCAGCGGCCTGAGAGGGTTGTCCGGACCTCTGAGCACGCTCCCGCGCGTCCACCTCCGTGACCCGGATCACTGCTCCAAGCGACCGATGGCTTCATGGTCAAAGCCCGCCAAGATTTCCCAGTCCATTGCCAGTAATTCACCCATACCGCGTGCGCGTCTTTGTTCGACGATTCCACCATGCGCATTTCGTTCAGCCGGCCACGATCCGCCAGTCGACGACCACGATGACCGAAAAGACCACCACACCCACAGCGAGCCCGAGCCACCGCGACCTACCTCGCCGGCCAAAGTGCGCGACACACGACCAAGCGAGAACGATCGACGCGACCCACCCGATGAGTGGAAGCCAGAACGCTACGTTCTGGCCAGTGCTGGTACACAAGAACGACTTTTCACCCGGTCGGCACGAGTCGCTGCTCATCGCCCCGCCCACACCGAGTATGAACGCGATCAGCCCACCGACCGCCGCCAACACCACGCAGACCATCACGAACAACGCGCCTGGCGCGGACGATGCGTCGTCGCGGCCGAGTCCGAACGTATTCACCCGGTACCCGTCACAAACGCCTCCCCGCCGTCGGTAACCGTTTGCCACCTTACGACGGCGACGCATAGTCACTCAACCCATCGAACCGACCGTGAACAGCGAAAACAGTGCTTCGAGCGGATCTACGCAAGGCCAGGTGGAGACCGGTCTCGCGCGGGTTCCGGTGAAGTCGTCCATCCATCTCGCTGGGCGCTATAGGTTGTGCGCATGTACGTGCCGACGCCGACACAGCGCGACTCTCAGCCGACCGCGCGGCCCTGGTGGCTGCTGATCGGTCCCGGGTTCGCCGCGCTCATCGGTTTGTTCCTGCTCACCGTGATCTACCGCTTCGACGGCGAGTCGCCGCTGCGGATCGATCTGGGCATCTCCAGCCAGACCCTGCTGCTGAACGGTGTCGTCGCGTATGTCGTCGCGGCCGCGCTCGCCTTCCCGGCGGGCCTGCTGCTCGGCGCGCGCTTCCCGACGTCGGTGACCGTGCCCGCGCTCGTCTTGATGCTGCTGGGGGTGGTGCTGGTCGCCTTCATGCCCAGCAGCGGCCTGCTCCTGGTCGGCCGGGTGCTGAACGGGCTCGGCGCGGGGGCCGTCCTCGGCGCGACCGTGGCGCTGATCCGACGGCTCCAGGCAGGTCGCGGCGTCGCGGCCGGGGTGACGGCCGGTCTCGGTGTGCTCGCGTTGGTGATCGCGCCGGTCCTCGGCGGCCTGCTGTCGGACGCGACCGGCTTCCGGGTGGTCTTCGTGGTGGCCGCGCTGTTCGTGTTCGTCGCGATCGTGGTCGCCGGGGTCCTCGGCATCGTCGCGCTCGCGAAGCCGAAACCGCTGCCGTCCGCCTGACCTTCAGTCGCCGAGACTCCGCAACGCCACGAGCACTTCGTCCGGCACGTCGAGGCCGGCTTCCACTTCCGCCACCTTCGCGGCCACGCGCCGGTACGTCGCGCGGCCACGGGCGCTGAGGTGGACGAGCACGCGACGTCTGTCGGCGGCATCGACCTCGCGGTAGGCCTGCGCGGTGGTGACCAGTTTGTCGACCACCCGCGTCAGCGTGGGGGCGGTGGCGAGCGTCCGGTCGGCGAGGTCGGCCATGGCGAGGCCGCCCTTGCCGCTCAGCGCGTCCAGCACCAGCCACTGGTCCAGCGTGAGGCCTTCCTTGGCGAGCACTTGCTCGACCCTGGCGGCGACGGTCCGGGCGGCGCGGGTGAGCGAGCCGGTGAGCGACGTTCCGGCGGTCGTGACGCCGCGTGTCCCCATATCCCGTCCCCTTGCCAAAACCGGACACCCTCGCAATACTTCCAGGTGAAAGCACTTTGACCTTACCGGGCCACCGCACGGAGCGCCATGCCCCTACGCCTCGCCACCCGGCCCCGCGACGACACCTGGCGTGTGGCCATGGTGGTCCCGTTGCAGGGGCCCGCCGGGCTGTTCGGCCCCTCGTGCGAGGCGATCACGGAGCTGGCCGTCCACGAGCTCAACGAATCCGGCGGCATCCTCGGCAGGCAGGTCGAGGCCGAGGTGGTCGACGGCGGCGGCACCCCCGCGCAAGTGGCCGGCGACTTGCGGCGTTTGGTCGGCACAGGGCGGGTCGACGCGGTGAGCGGCTGGCACATCTCGTCGATCCGGCACGCGCTTGCGCCGGTCGTGGCCGACAGGATCCCGTACGTGTACACGTCGCTCTACGAAGGCGGCGAGCGCCGGTCGGGCATCTTCTGCACGGGCGAGACACCGCGCTGCCAGATCGAACCGGCGTTGCGCTGGCTGCGCGATCATCTCGGCGCCCGGCGCTGGTTCGTCGTCGGCGACGACTACGTCTGGCCGCACCGGTCGACCCGCGCGATCCGGCAGTACGCCAAGGATCTCGATCTGCGCATCACCGGTGAGGCGTTCGTCGGCCTCGGGGCGGGCGATATGTCCACAGTGGTCCGCAAGATCGAACAGTCCACAAGCGACGGTGTGCTCATGTTGCTGGTCGGGCAGGACGCGGTGCGCTTCAACCGCGCCTTCGCCGCGCACGGGCTCAGCGATCGGCTGGTCCGGTTCAGCCCGCTGATGGAGGAGAACATGCTCCTGGCGAGCGGCGCGAACGCCACCGGCAACCTCTACGTCTCCGCCGCCTACTTCCGTTCCATGGTCACCGCCGACGCGATGGACCTGCTCGGCCGCTATGTCGATCGCCACGGTCCCGGCGCCCCCGCCCTGAACAACGCCGCCGAATCCTGTTACGAGGGCCTGCACACGCTGGCGGAACTCGTCCGCCGGGCGGGGACGTCGGAGCTTCCCGCGCTCAACGCGGCGATCGACGGCGTCGCCTACCACGGCCCTCGCGGCACGATCGAGTTCCGCGGGCGGCAGGCCGATCAGCACGTCCATCTCGCGGTCGCCGACGGCTACGACTTCGAAGTCCTCACCAGGCTCTGAATCCACCCCCTTGACTCACCCCGGCAGAGCACATACTTTCATTTGAAATTATTCCATGTGACGTCGATTACGCGGAGGTGAGCGTGGGCAACGTGGGCCTGCTCTACGTCGGCGCCGCTCTGATGATCAACGGCCTGATGCTGCTCGGCCGGATACCGCCGCGGTCGGCGGCGGTGCTGAACCTGTTCGTCGGCGCGCTCCAGTGCGTCACCCCGACGGTGCTGATCGTGCAGGCGGGCGGCGACCAGGACGCGATCCTCGCCGCGTCCGGCCTGTACCTGTTCGGTTTCACCTATCTGTACGTCGGCATCGCGAACCTCGCGGGCCTGGCGCCCGAAGGCATCGGCTGGTTCTCGCTCTTCGTGGCGGGCGCCGCCGTGGTGTACGCGGGAATCGCGTTCTGGCACGACGACGATCCGGTGTTCGGTGTCATCTGGCTGTCCTGGGCGCTGTTGTGGACCTTGTTCTTCCTGGTTCTCGGCCTCGGCAAGGAGCAGCTCACGCGGATCACCGGCTGGACCGCCCTGCTGCTCAGCCAGCCGACGTGCACGGTGCCCGCCTTCCTCGGCCTCACCGGCGTCTACCCGTCCTGAAAACCGTTCCGAGAAAAGGAGTCTTCATGCGACACGGTGACATTTCCGCCAGCCCGGACACGGTCGGCGTCGCGGTGGTCAACTACAAGATGCCGCGGCTGCACACGAAGGCCGAGGTCCTCGCCAACGCCCGCAAGATCGCCGAAATGGTGGTGGGCATGAAATCCGGCCTTCCCGGTATGGACCTCGTGGTGTTCCCCGAGTACTCGACGCAGGGCATCATGTACGACCCGAAGGAGATGTACGAGACCGCGGCGACGATTCCCGGCGAGGAGACCGAGATCTTCGCGGCCGCGTGCCGCGAAGCCCAGACGTGGGGCGTTTTCTCCATCACCGGCGAGCGGCACGAGGACCACCCGGACAAGCCACCGTACAACACGCTCGTGCTCATCAACGACCGCGGCGAGATCGTCCAGAAATACCGCAAGATCCTGCCCTGGTGCCCGATCGAGGGCTGGTACCCCGGCGAGGAAACCTACGTCAGCGACGGCCCCAAGGGCATGAAGATCTCGCTGATCATCTGCGACGACGGGAACTACCCGGAGATCTGGCGCGACTGCGCGATGAAGGGCGCCGAACTGATCGTGCGCTGCCAGGGCTACATGTACCCCGCCAAGGAACAGCAGATCCTGATCGCCAAGGCGATGGCGTGGGCCAACAACTGCTACGTCGCCGTGGCGAACGCCGCCGGTTTCGACGGCGTGTACTCCTACTTCGGCCATTCCGCGATCATCGGCTTCGACGGGCGCACGCTCGGCGAGACCGGCGAAGAGGAATACGGGATCCAGTACGCGCAGCTTTCCGTTTCGGCGATCCGTGACGCGCGGACCTACGACCAGTCGCAGAACCACATCTTCAAGCTGCTGCACCGCGGCTACACCGGCGTGCAGGACGCGGACGAAGGCGACAAGGGCGTGGCGGACTGCCCGTTCGACTTCTACAAGCTCTGGGTCACCGACGCCAAGAAGGCGCAGGAGAAGGTGGAGTCGATCACCCGCGACACCATCACTCCTCGGCACCCATGACGAGGACGGTGAGCCGGACACCCCGTGACGTGTGGGCGAAACTCAGCGCCAGCGGGACGAGGACGAGCGCGAAGTAAGTCCACAAAGGCCAGTGGTACAAGTGGTTCAGATGCCACGTTTCCTTGAGGGCGATGAAGAAGGCGCCGCCGGTGACGATGAACCAGCCGCGGGCCTTGTTGGCGAAGGTGGCCATGGTGCGCCGCTGCTCGGTCGTGAACGACTTCATGACCTCGTGGTGCACCTTGCGCCGCCGTCGCCGTTCCTTGGCGATGGCCACCGGTGGCAGCAGCCACCACCAGCGCGAAACGGGCTCGCCGTACGAGGGCCGGGGCACCTCGACCGAACGCAGGTCGCGGAACCGCTCGCCCTCCTCCCGGAGTTCGAGCGCGCCCTGGTACATGGGCCCGGCGACGAGGAGCCAGCCGCCGAGGAAGGCCGACCAGGCGACGAAGTACTCGATGTGGACCACCCCTCCCCGGGACCACCGACGTCCGTGATCCGCGATGATCAGCCTATCCGCCCTAGACTCGGCGCCATGGACAGGATCGACAGCGGCGGCCGCGTGATCGCCGCGCCGCCCGGCGACGTCTACCGGGCCTTGCTCGACCGCGAGTCCCTCGAAGCCTGGCTGCCGCCCGAAGGGATGCGCGGCCGGATCGAGCACTGGGATCCGCGGCCCGGCGGCGGTTTCCGGATGACCCTCACCTACCTCGACGCGTCCGCCGCGCCCGGCAAATCGTCGGACGCGACGGACGTCGTCGAAGTCGGGTTCGCCGATCTGGTGCCCGGCGAACGCGTGGTGCAGCAGGCCGTCTTCGAGTCGGAAGACCCGGCGTTCGCGGGCACCATGACGATGACCTGGGACCTGGCCGCCGCGGGTGACGGCACCGAAGTGACCGTCACCGCGACGGACGTGCCGCCCGGTATCGGCCAGGCCGATCACGAGGCCGGGATCGCCTCTTCCTTGACCAATCTGGCTTCCTTCGTCGAAACGCGCTGACGCCCGGACGCGATGACGACCGCGGCGAGTACGGCCATCACCAGCGGCACGACCAGCGCCGCCCGGTATCCGCCGAGCGCCGCCTCGGGCGAACCACCGGTGCCGAGGGCGGCGACGTTGACCGCGGTCACCGCGGACAGCCCGAGCGCCGCGCCGAACTGGAACGCCGTGTACAGCAGACCTCCCGCGAGTCCCTGTTCGTCCTCGGCGATCCCGTCGGTGGCGACGATCGTCAGCGGGCCGTAGGCGAGCGCGAAGCCGAGACCCAGGATGATCATCGACGGGAACATCGCCGCGTACGTCCAGTCCAGGCCCAGCGGCAGGAAGAGCGCGTAGGACACGGCCGCGAGCACGAACCCGCCGAAGATCAGCCGCGTGTTGCCGAACCTCGCCACCAGCCGCGGCGTCAGCGTCGGCGCGAGGATCGCGTCGATCCCGACCGCCAGCAGCGCCAGGCTCGTCTCCAGCGTCGACCAGCCCCGCAGTTCCTGCAGGTACAGCGTGACCAGGAACTGGAACCCGAAGAACGAACCCGCGAACAGCAGGGCGCTGACGTTAGCCCGCACCAGTGGCCCCGACTTCAGGATGCCGAGGCGCACCAGCGGCGCGGGCGAGCGGCGTTCGACGGACACGAAGGCCATCAGCGCGGCCACTCCCCCGGCGAACGAGGCGACGGTCCAGCCCCAGCCCCGCCCGGGGTGTTCCAGCCGGACCACGGCGTAGGCGATCAACAGCATCGCCACCGTGACGGTGACCGCTCCGGCGAAGTCCAGGCGACGCGGCCCGCGTTCGTCGCGAGCGGGTTCCTTGATGAGCCAGAGCGCGGCGAGCAGGATGACCGCGGACAGGATCACCGGCGTGAAGAACACCCAGCGCCAGTCGATCCTGGTCAGCAGGCCGCCGATGACGAGGCCGAGCGAGAAACCGCCCGCCCCGGTGCCGGCGTAGAACAACAGAGCCTTATTGCGCTTCGGGCCCTCTTCGAAGCTCGTGGTGATGATGGACAGGCCCGCCGGGGTCATGAAGGCCGCGGCGACGCCGGTGACGAACCGGGCGAGCAGCAGCATCCAGCCTTCGGTGGCGAAGCCGCCCAGCCCGGAGAAGACGAGGAACACCACCAGCCAGCCGACGAACATGCGGCGGCGGCCGTACAGGTCGGCGGCGCGCCCGCCCAGGAGCATGAACCCGCCGTAGCCGAGCACGTAGGCGCTCACCACACCGCTCAGCGTCGCGGTCGACAGGCCGAGTTCGGCCCGGATGGACGGCAGCGCCACGTTCAGCATCGCGACGTCGATGCCCTCCAGGAAGATGGCGCCGCACAGCACGAGGAGCACGCCCCAGGCCCGCCCGCCCATCCGGTCGGCGCGCGGAAGCGTTCGCGAGTTGCTCAAGATCGGATCTCCCTCGGTGAACGGGAACCTACGGTTACTCATCGGCCGGTCGGTTCCCTCTTGTAACCAAGGGGATCTTCCGTCACCATCGATGACCATGGAAGAAGGCACTTTGAACTCACCTAGTCGTTGTGAACTCACCGAGGAGGACTACGAGGCCTTCCAGTGGGACACGCGCGAGGACTGCGAGGTCCGCCAGATCCTGGACCGGGTGGCGGACAAGTGGTCACTCCTGGTGATCGCGCTGCTGGACCGCAACACCCTGCGGTTCACCGAGCTCAAGTACAAGATCGACGGCATCAGCCAGCGCATGCTCACCACCACGCTGCGGCACCTGGAACGCGACGGGCTCGTGAGCCGGACCGTCTATCCGGTGGTGCCGCCCCGGGTCGAGTACGCGCTGACGCCGCTGGGCATGACCCTCCACAAGACCATCCAGTCGCTGGTCACCTGGACCGAGGACCACCAGAGCGAAATCGCCCTCGCGCGCGCCCAGTACGACAAACGCGTCACCGCTTAGGGAGTCGCATGGCCAGGCTGTCCGGAGGGGATCCATCACTGCTGCGGCGGCTCAACGCCATCGCCGTCCTTCGCGCGCTGTACGCGGCCGAGGAGCTCACCCTCGCGGAACTGGTCAAGGCGAGCGAGGTCTCCCGTCCGACGGTCGAGGAGATCGCTGCCGACCTCGGTGAACAGGGGCTGGTCGAGGAGGTCCCGCTCTCCCCCGGCGCGCCGCGGCCGGTGGGCAGGCCGGCCAAGCGGTACCGGTTCCGCCAGGAGTCCGGGCATATCGCCGGCCTCGAAATCGGCCCGCATCAGGCGTTATGCCTGGTCGCCGACCTGCGCGGCGAGGTCGTCGGACGGGCGATGGCCGGGCTCACCCCGGAAACGGCCGCCGGGGACCGGCTCGGGACCGCGCACCGGGTGCTCGCCACCGCCGTCGACGGCCACACCAACCTGCGGGTGCTCGGCATCGGCACGACCGGCGTGGTGTCCGGCGGCAAGGTCGTCCACAACTACCGGCTTCCCGGCTGGACCGGCGTCGACCTGACCGTGGAATTCGGCGGCGGCTGCCCGGTGCTGGCCGGGAACGACACCGAACTCGCGACGCTGGCCGAACACTGGCGCGGCGCCGCACGCGGCCTCGACGACGTCGTCTACGTGCGGGCCGGGCCCGCCGTCTCGCTGGGCCTGCTGCTCGGCGGGAAACCGCACGCGGGCCACCACGGCGCGGCGGGCGAGATCGGCGCCCTGCGGCAGGCGGGCGGGTACGTCGAGCTCGTCGCCGCCACCGTCCTCGCCGTCGACCCCGAGCTGGTGGTGATCGGCGGCTCGGACGATTTGTTGGCGGCGCGGCTGCGCGTCGAACTGGCCCGGCTGGCGCTGTTCCCGGTGCGCGTCGAAACGTCGGCGCTCGGCGAAGACGCGGTCGCGCTCGGCGCGGTCCGGCTGGCGCTCAGCCGGGTGGAACGCGAGCTGTTCAGCGTCGCGGACGGCGCCTGAGCAGGCTGATCACCACGATCAGCACGGCCACCGCGCCGCTGGTGAACAGCTGCGTCCGCGCGTCGGCGTCCGTCCACATGAGAACGAGGACGCCCGCCATCGCGAGCAGCGCGACCCAGCTGAGCCACGGGAATCCCCACATCCGCACCGGCAGTTCGGCGGCCGTGCCGTCGCGTTCCGCCGCTTTCCGCAGCCGCAGCTGGGAGACGGCGACGAAGATCCAGACCAGCAGGATGTTCGCCCCGATGGCGTTGAGCAGGAACGGAAGCACGTGTTCGGGGGCGAGGAAGTTCAGCACTACGGCCACGAAACCGAAGGCCACCGACGCGAGGACCGCCGTCCGCGGGACGCCCGCGCCGGACAGTTTCAGCATCGCGCGCGGCGCTTCACCGCGTCCGGCCAAGGAGAACACCATCCGCGAGGCGCCGTAGAGGTTCGCGTTGAGCGCCGAGAGCAACGAGGTCAGCACGACGAAACTCATCAGCAGGGCCGCCGACGGCACCCCGATCTTCTCCAGAATGGTGACGAAGGGACTGGCGTTGGCCGAAGCGGATTCCCACGGCAGCAACAGCACCATCAGCGCCACGGAACCGATGTAGAACAGCAGCAGCCGCACGATGACCGTGCGCGTGGTGCGGCGGATCGAACCCGCCGGGTCGTCGGACTCCGCGGCCGCGATGGTCACCAGTTCCATGCCACCGAAGGAGAACGCGACCGCGAGCAGACCGGTCAGCACCCCTTGGAGGCCGTTGGGCAGGAAACCGCCGTGCCCGGTGAGATTGCTCAGGCCGACCGGCGTCGTCCCCGGCAGGATCCCGAACACCGCCAGCGTGCCGAGCACGAGGAAGGCGACCACGGCGGTCACCTTGATCGCGCCGAACCAGAACTCGAATTCCCCGAACGAGCGCACGGCGAACAGGTTCACCACGGTCAGCACCGCCATGAACAGCAGGACCCAGGTCCACTGGGGAACCTGGGGCAGCAGCCCGTTCGCGATCCCCGCCGCCGCGGTCGCCTCGGCGGCGACCACGACCACCAGCAGCGACCAGTACAGCCAGCCGACGGTGAATCCGGCCCAGCGGCCGAGCGCCTTCTCCGCATACACCGAGAACGAACCGCTGCTCGGCTCGGCGGCCGCCATCTCACCCAGCATGCGCATCACGAGCACCATGAGCAGGCCCGCGACCACATAGGACAGCAGGATGCCGGGGCCCGCGGTCTTGATCCCCGCGCCGGTGCCGACGAACAGCCCGGCGCCGATCGCCCCGCTGATGGCCAGCATGGTGACGTGGCGCCGCCGGAACCCGGTGCCGAGCGATCTCGTCTCGATCGCGGTCACGGGTTCGGCGGGACCTGGTGCGGGCATGGCGGATCCATTCGTCTGCGGTACTGGCGAGCTCAACCGCGGGACAACTCTTCCAGCCGTTCGTGCAGCCGGTCGACGTGGTCCTCGCTTTCGGGCTTCATCAGCACGCTACGCAGGATCCTCGCGCCGTCCGCATCCGCGTCGACCCCGGTGTGACGCAGACCGAACTGCGCCTCGCCGATCCGCAGCGTGCTGAGGAACACCGGCTCCCTCGCCGCGGCCATGCCGGTGCGCAGGATCCGCGCGCTCTCCTCGTCGATCCTCGACAGCGAAAGCGGCTCCGTGCGGGGAAAGTAGGTGACGATGTCGAGTTCCGGTGGCTGGTACAGGTCGAATCGCTCGGAGTCCTCCAGCAGTTTCGCCCACCGCAACGCCGCGCGGCGCCCGGCCGCGAGCACCCGGCCCAGACCGTCGGGCGTGGGCGGCAGCACCCGGAAGGTGAGCCACAACGCGGCGGCGGCCGCGCCCGCCCGGGAGCATTCGAGGCTGATCTCGCCGAGATGCAGGTCTTCGGAGGTGAAGTAGGTGTACGGCGAGTCGTGCAGGAAGAACCGGCCAACCCCGGGGTCCTTGAACAGCACCGCGCCGCAGCCGTAGGGCTGGAGTCCGTGTTTGTGCGGATCGATGACGATCGAGTCGGCCTCGGCGATGGCCAGCCACGGGGCTTCGGGCAGTCCCTCGGGACCGTCCAAACCGGACAGAAGCCGGAAGAATCCCCCGTAGGCGGCGTCGACGTGCACCCGGACGCCGTAGCGTTCGCGCAGCGCCAGCGCCTCGTGGATCGGCTCCACCGTACCCAGCGCGGTCGTCCCGGCGGTGAGGACGACGGTGCCGATCTTCCCGGTGCGCAGCAGATCTTCGAGCGCGTCGAGGTCCATCGCGCCGCGCGCGTCGACGGGAACCGTGTGGCCCTCGACGCCGAGGACGCCGCACATCCGTCCGTGCGTGTAGTGCGCCTCGGCGCTGTACGCGATCCCCTTGCCCGGATGCGTTTCGCGCGCGACGAACAGCGCCTCGAGGTTCGCGATCGTGCCGCTGGTGGTCAGATGCCCCAGATGCTCCGGATAGCCGAACATCGTGGCCAGGGCCTGGACGACCTCGCGTTCCATCTCGGCCGTCGCGGGACCGCCGTCGAGCGCGTGGTTGTTGGGGTTGACCAGCATCGCGGTCAGGTAGCCGACCACGGCGGCCGGATGCGGCGGTTTGAGCATCTGGCCGGCGTAGGACGGGTGGAAGAACGGGTAGTTGTCCTTCAGCCGCTCGGTGAGCTCCTCGAACGCCGTCTCGAACCGCCCGTCGGAGATCTCCAGTGACGGATGCGGCCGGACGGGGGTGAACGTCTCCGCCCACGCCTCGTTCGACGTCAACGCCTGACCGAGCCAGTACCGGAAGTCCATCAAGGGCGCCCTTCGCTTCGTTCGGCTCCAAAAAACGTAGGAGTCGCCGGAGGTCCCGCGCAACCGTCTTCGGTAGGGGTCAGCTCCCCCGGGCCCGCCGCTCTTCGCCCTTCTCCTCCAGTTGCCGGACGATCTCCCGCAGCGAACCGGCCAGCTCGGTGCACTTCTCGGGGCTGAGCCGTTCGGTGACGAACGCTTCCTCCTGGTTGAACTCCGGGAAGAGCTCCCGCATCAGCCGCTCCCCCTCCGGGGTCAGCGCGAGCAGCACCAGCCGCCCGTCGACGGGGTGTTTGCGCCGCGTGACCAGGCCGTGCGCCTCCAGGGTCTTCATGACCCCGGTCAGCGTCCCCTTGGTGATGCCGGACTCCGCGGCGACGTGCCTGGTCTCCTTCTCGCCGAAGATCCACACCACCCAGAGCACCACGAACGCGGTCCAGGTGAGGCCCGCGGTGCGCAGGACCGAGTTCTCGAAGTGCAGCCGGACCGCGGTCGCGGCGCGGTGGAGGTTGGCCACCGCCTCCATGCGCTCCCACAGCAGCGGGATACCGCCCAGTTTCGCCCGGACGGCGTTCTCGGTCTCGGCCAGCGTGTGATACCCGGTCAACAGCCACATCCTCACCGGCCCCGGAGGCACCAGCCCGGTGGGCGCGCACCCCCGCGCACCCGCTCCGCAGATCGTATGCGGAACCGGCGTGAGTCCACAGTGGTCTATCCGGGGCTATGCGGCGGACGCCAGCGGCGCCAGGAGATCCTGTCCTGTTTCGGACAATTCCGCCGGTACCCGGCTGCCGGGAACGCCACCGGCGGGTGTCCGGATCAGCCCGGCGTGGGCGAGACGGTGGGCCGTGCTCTGGTCACTGCACGGCAGGCCGTCGACGTAGAGATCGGGCTCCAGGCTGACGGTGATTTCGGCCCTGCCCTCCGCCACGGCTCGCAGCATGGCCAGGGCTCGGGATGACCAGCCTTCGGTGTTTTCGGTCATTCGGGGTCACTCCTCTGACCTGAGGTTTTCCCGTCGGCCGAGGTTCAAACATGACCCCGGTCACCGTTGGGGAACGGCCGCGCGATGCTCGGCGATGTCGCCGAACAGGTCGCCCATCTCCTCGACGCGCTCGAGCACCTGCTCGGCGGTGAACAGCAGGTCGGCGGCCTTGCGGCAGGCTTCGACCTCCTCCCAGGTCACCGGCGTGGAGACGGTCGGGACGGCGCGGCCGCGCAGCGAGTACGGCGCGATGGTGGTCTTGGCGGTGTTGTTCTGGCTCCAGTCGATGAACACGCGGCCGGGGCGGATGGCCTTCGTCATCTTGGCGACGACGGTCTCCGGTGACCGGCGCGCGAGCTCCTCCGCGACGGCCTTGGCGTACTCGGAGGTGCGTTCGTCGGAGCGCGTGCGCACCGGGCAGTACAACTGCATTCCCTTGTTGCCGCTGGTCTTCGCGTACACCGTCAGACCGTCTCCGATGAGCAGGTCGCTGAGCGTCTCGGCCACCCGGCAGCAGTCGACGACGTCCGCGGGCGGTCCGGGATCGAGATCGAACACCAGCAGATCGGGTGATTTCCGCGCGCCGCGCGGGCCGACCGTCCACTGTGGAATATGCAGTTCCAGCGCGGCGAGATTGGCCGCCCACATCAGCGTCGGGAGATCGCCGACCACGGGGTAGTCGAGCGTCTCCTCCCCTCCCCGGCGGCCGCGGTTGGTGAGCCGCGCGGTGCGCACCCAGTCGGGCGCGTGACGGGAAACGTTCTTCTCGTAGAACGGTTCGCCGTCGACACCGTCGGGGAACCGGCGGAACGTGGCGGCGCGGTCGCGCAGATGGGGGAGCATGGCCGGGGCTATCCGGCGGTAGTAGTCGAGGACCTCGCGTTTGGTGAAACCGTGCGCGGGGTAGAGCACCTTGTCCAGATTGGACAGCCCCAGCCGCCGACCCTCGACCTCGACCGTTATCCGCTCCTCAGGCACCCTTCGACGATAGATCACCGGAGGGGTTTCCGGGGTACCGTGAGGCATGAGCACCGTGCCGGACGCGATCGCCCCGATGCTGGCGACCGACGGCGACCTGCCCACCGGCGGGTGGGGATACGAATACAAATGGGACGGCTACCGCTGCTGCCTGCGGGTCGCGCGCGACGGCGAAACGCGCCTGACCAGCCGCCGCGGGCTCGACATCACGGCGACGTACCCCGATGTCACCGGCGAGGCGCTCGATGGTCGCGAAGCCGTCCTCGACGGCGAGATCGTCGTACTCGACGAGCAGGGCAGGCCCAGCTTCCCGCTGCTGCAGACACGGCACCTGCGCACGCCGGACGCGTCGCTGCTGGAACGCAGCCCGGTGCACTTCTTCGCCTTCGACGTGCTGCTCCTCGACGGCGACGTCCTGCTCGACGAGCCGTACGAGGCCCGGCGCGAGGTGCTGACGTCCTTGGGCGCCGGCGGCCGCATCGCCATCCCACCGGGGTACACCGACGAGGACATCTCACCCGATCAGCTGCTCGACGTCGTCCGGCAGCACGGGCTCGAAGGTCTGATCGCGAAGAAGCTCGACAGCCGGTACTACCCCGGTAAGCGGACACGGCAGTGGGTCAAACGGGCGCTGTGGCACACCCAAGAGGTCGTGGTCGGCGGCTGGCGTCCCGGCGACGGGCGGCGCTCGGGGACGCTCGGCGCGCTGCTGCTCGGTGCCCACGACGAAGCCGGGGACCTGCGGTACATCGGCGACGTCGGGACCGGGTTCAGCGACAAGACGCTCGACGACCTGCACGCCCGGCTCACGCCGCTGGAGCGGAAGAAGCCGCCCTTCGCTTCGGAGGTCCCGCGCGAACGGGCGCGGCGGGTGCACTGGGTGGAGCCGGAACTCGTCGGCGAGGTCGTGCACCGGAACTGGACACCGGACGGCCGCTTGCGGCATACGACCTGGCGGGGTTTGCGGGCGGACAAGACGCCCGAGGACGTCAAGCTTCCCTCCTCTGGATGAAGCCCGGGAAAGGCGGTGTCCTTGGCGTGTCAGCGCCGTGGCGGTCCGGTGTCAGGCCGGTCGGCGATCGTTGCTTTCACCAACGAGAGACCACCACCAAGGAGTTCACGATGACCGTCTTCCCCACCCCGCAGCCCATCGCCGCCACGCTGGCCGTCGCCGGTGCCCGGGTCCGCCTCACCGCGAGCGAGCGCACCGACACGGTGGTCCTGGTCGAGCCGATCGACGCCACGAGCAAGTCGGACGTGAAGGTCGCCGAGAACACCAAGGTCGGCTTCGACGGCGGAAAGCTGTCGATCGAGACGAAGAAGGCGGGCGGCAAGAACGGCTCGGTCGCGATCACGATCGAGGTGCCCGCCGGTTCCCGGCTGGACCTGAACACGGCTTGGTCGGATGTCGAGGCCGACGGCCAGTTCGGCGACTGTGCGCTGGAGATGTCGTCGGGACAGGTCCGGGTCGACCGTGTCGCGGCGGTGCGGGGCAACCTCGCCGCAGGCGAAATCGCGATCGGGCACGTCGCGGGGACCGTCGACCTCGAAGGCGGCTCGGCCGGAGTCCGGATCGGCGAGGCCGAAGGCACCGTCAAGTACTCGGGCGCGACCGGGAAGGTCTGGATCGGGCACGCCCGCTCCGACGTCGAACTTTCCGGTTCCAGCGGCAGTTTCGACATCGACCGCGCCGACGGTGACATCGTCGCGTCGGCGGCCAACTGCCCGATCCGCATCGGACTGCTGTCGCGCGGCGAGGCCGAACTGGTGAACGCGTCCGGCGGCATCGAGGTCGGCGTCGACGGGGACACCGCGTCGGTGGATGCCAAGAGCACCAAGGGATCCGTGCGCAATTCCCTCGCGAACGACGGCGAAGCCGGTGTCAAGGTTTACGCGCGCACGCGACTGGACGACATCGTCATTCACCGCGCCGCGTGACCCGGCTCCGGGGTGGTCGCAGTTAGTCGACTAATTGCGACCACCTTTTTCCGGGGCGATATAGTCTGAATATGTGATAGCACAGGTGTTCGAATCGGCGTATCGTTGATCTTGTGTCCAGCGACGATGCCTCCCCGAAGACGTCCACCGAGTGGTGGCGCGTCGACACGGCGACGTTGCACGCCCGCAAACAAGAACTCGAAGTGTTGAAGCGTCAACTGGATGCCGAGCAGAACGCGATCCTCGCCGAAATCAACTCCCGCGGGATACGTGGCTGCAGCGGCCATTCGACGCTGGCCGGGCTTATCCTCGAGGATTTCCTGGTGTCGGACAAGGAAGCCAGCGCCCGCGCCGACCGCGTCCTCGCCCTACACCCTGGCCCGTCCATCGGCGGAGACCCCGAACCACCCTTGGCGCCGTTGACCGCCGAGGCCGCTGCGGAGGGTGCGATCGGTGGCTCGCAAATCGACGCGATCATCAAGACTCTCGCCCGCGTCCCGTCGAGCGTGCCCGAAGCGGACGTGCGGGCCGGGGAGAAGATCCTGGTCGAGCTGGCCCGGCGTGCGGGGCCACGGCAGATCGCCCGGGCCGGACGTCGCCTGCTCGACGAACTCGACCCTGATGGCAAAGAACCCCGCAACGAGGATCCCAAAGACACTCGCCCGGAGCTGCGGTTTGTGAAGCACCGCGACGGCACCCTCGGCCTCAAAGCGAGACTCGACCTGGAAACCTACGCTCGCCTGAAGTCCGACCTGGATCCGATGGCCAAACCCCACAAGGCCATCGACGGCGTGCGCGATTCTCGTACTCAGGATGAACGCTACGGGGATGCCTTCACTGACTACGTCCGCCTGAAAACCACCAGCCGGAACCTTCCCGGTCAAGCAGGCGAGGCGACGCACATCCTCATCACCATGTCCTACGAGGACTTGATGAATGATCTCGGTGAAGCCCACCTAGACCTTGTCGGCCCGATCAGTGCGACGGACGCGAGGATCCTTGCCTGCGATGCCCGCGTCCGCCCCGGGGTTCTCGGGACGGCGGGCGAACCGCTCGACATCGGCCGATCGAAACGCACCGTGTCACTGGCCCAAAAATACGCGCTCACCCTCCGCGACGGAGGCTGCGCCTTCCCCGGATGCGACATGCCCGTACCCCGCTGCACCGCCCACCACATTGTTTTCTGGCGACACCACGGCGAAACGAAAATCGACAACCTTGTCCTGCTCTGCACGAAGCACCATCGGTTGATCCACCGCAGCGAATGGAAAGTCCAGATCGCCCAAGACGGACTCCCCGAATTCACCCCACCCGCCTACCTCGACCCCACCGGCACACCACGACGTAACACCATGCACCTCAGGACATAGGCCGACCCCGCCGCTCCACCGAAACCGAACTCACGGCCGCGATCGCCCCTCCCGGCCGGAAGTCCAGATCGCCCAAGGCGGATTACCGGAAACGCCGACGAACTCAGCTAGGAGTCGCTTGATGAAGCTCGATTGGGCCGGCTGCCTCAACGGCCGTGACGTAGGCGGTCTGCCGACAGCGGACGGCCGCCGGATCCGTTTCGGTGCGCTTCTCCGGTCCGACAGCCACAATCGGCTGACCGCCGAAGGAATCGCCGCAGTGCGCGCGGCGGGGATCGGGCGGATACTCGACCTCCGGTGGGCACGGGAAACCGCGCGGGAGCCCAGCCCGTTCGCGGACGATCCCGTGTACCGCAACGCGCCCTTGATCGCCGACCTGGCCGAACAGGGCACCACCATGCCGGACGCGTACCGCACCATGCTCGACGACAACCGACGTCAGATCACCGGCGTCTTCGTTCAGCTGAGTGACGCTCCGCCCGGAGCGGTCGCGGTGCACTGCAGCGCCGGGCGGGACCGGACGGGAGTGCTCGTCGCGCTCGCGCTGAGTGTCGCGGGCGTGCCTGCCGGGTCGATCGCCGCGGACTACGCGCTCACGGAAGGATGCGGCGGCGACACGATCCTCCGCACCCTCGCCCATCTCGAGACCCGTCACGGAGGCGCATTCGAATACCTGACGAAGGGAGGAGCCACCAGTACTCAGCTAAGCCAGGTAAGGGATCGCCTGCTTTCCTAGGACCCCGCGAACCGGTCCAGCGCCGCGAGTTTCCAGGCCCGCTTCACGTCACTCGAATGATGTCCTGAATCGTCGTCGATCAGCAACTCCGCGCCGGGCCAGGCGCGGGCGAGTTCCCAGGCCGTGTCCACCGGGCAGCTCAGGTCCCGGCGCCCGTGGATCAGCACTCCGGGAATGTCCCGCAGCAGACCGGCGTCGCGGACCAGCGCGCCGGGTTCCAGCCAGCCGGCGTGGGAGTAGTAGTGCGTGACGATGCGCGCGAACGCGAGTTCCCACTCGCCGATCGGACCACTGTGGACGGTCGCGCCGGGTTCCAGTGACAGCACGGTGTCCTCCCAGACGCACCAGGAACGGGCGGCCTCGGCCCGCACCCGCGGGTCGGGATCTTCGAGGAGCGACGCGTAGGCGGCGACCAGATCACCGGAAAGATCACCGCGGAAACGGGCCCATTCCTCGGGGAAGAACCGGCCGGCGCCGTGATACAGCCAGTCTGTCTCGGACGGCCTGGTCGTGCTGATGGCGCTGACGACGATCTCGGTGACCCGCTCCGGGAATCGTTGGGCGTAGACTAGGGCGAGGGTCGTGCCCCACGAACCTCCGGTGACGAGCCAGCGTTCGATCCCCAGATGCTCCCGCAGGCGTTCCATGTCGGCGACGAGATGATCCGTGGTGTTGTGCCGCATGTCGGTCGCCGGGTCGCTCGCGTGCGGGGTGCTGCGGCCGCAGCCTCGCTGATCGAACAACACCGCGCGGTAGCGGGCCGGGTCGAACATCCGCCGCATCCCCGGCGTACAGCCCTGCCCGGGGCCGCCGTGCAGCATGACCGCGGGCTTCCCGGCGGGGTTCCCGCAGGTCTCCCAATAGAGGACGTTGCCGTCACCTACATCGAGCAGGCCTTTGTCGTACGGCTCGGAAGGCGGGTACAGATCGATCATGAACCGAGACTAGAC
>Ga0307518_10000825_pt1 | contig 23259 bp, 26 predicted proteins | sample 25_EM_MG_FD_203889 | JGI IMG/M metagenome (GOLD analysis project Ga0307518, IMG submission 203889) | Populus trichocarpa ectomycorrhiza microbial communities from riparian zone in the Pacific Northwest, United States - 25_EM | ecosystem: Host-associated > Plants > Roots > Unclassified | place...
TCCTCTGCCCCGACAGGAGGATTTCCGTGAACCCCGTGTCACGCTCGGTCATACCTCTGCTCCTCATCCTGGCCGCGGTCGCGCTGACCGCCGCCTGCACCACCGGTACCGCGGGACCGAACGGCTCTCCCGGCGCGGCCTCCACCGCCGGCGCGGGCCAGCTACCCGGCATGCCCGACCCCGCGGCCGAACCCGCCCCCGGTGTCACGGCGGCGATCCTGTTCGACCTCGGGCCGATCGTCACCGATACGAACGGATTCACGCTTTACCGCTCCGACAAGGACACGGTGAATCCGCCCAAGTCGAATTGCACCGAAACCTGTGCGCGGACCTGGATTCCCGCCAAGGCGGGCGCCGACCTCGCGGTGACCGGGATCGATCGCGCCCTGGTCGGCACCGTGACCAGGGACGACGGCACCGAGCAGCTCACGCTCGCGGGCTGGCCGCTCTACCGCAACGCCAAGGACGCGATGCCCGGCAACACCGGCGGGCAGGGTGCCGACGGCGCGTGGTTCCCCGCCAAGCCGGACGGGACGAAGGTGCTGCTCACCGCCGAGACCTGGCAGGCCGATGACCTCGGCATCTGAACTCCCCAGACCGGCCCGTCCGCTGCTCGTCCTGCTGATCGCGGCGGTGGTGAGCCTGTGCGGCCCCGTCGGCGAAGCCCACGCCCAAGAGCTCTCCGCGGCGGACAAGAACCTGATCGTCAACGTCAAACTGGCCGGGCTGTGGGAAATGCCCGCCGGGATGTGGGCGCAGGAACGCGGGAAGAGCAAGCGGACCCGCGAAGTCGGCCGGACGCTGATGATCGACCACGGCAGGCTGGACACCGCGACCCACGCCATCGCCGACCGGTTCGGCATCGCCCTGCCCGCCGAACCGTCGGATCAGCAGTCCGCGTGGCTCGGCGAGATGAAGGCCGCCCGCGACGACACCGAGTTCGACCGGATCTTCGCCAACCGGCTGCGGTACGCGCACGGCGTGCTGTTCCCCATCATCGCGCAGGTCAGGGCCGGTACCCGCAACGACGTCGTCCGCGACTACGCCACCACGGCCAACCAGGCGGTGCTGCGGCATATGACGCTGCTGGAGAGCACCGGCGTCGTCGACCAGTCGCTGATGCCGGAAGCGCCGGTGCCGCAGTCGAATTCGGCCAACGCCGCGATGGACGTCGGCTTCGGCGACTTCGTGCTCGGCCTGCTGCTCGCGGTGGCGCTCGGCGGCGGGCTGTTCCTCGCCATCCGGGCCCTGCGGAGCAAGAACACCCGGACCCGCGACCGCGCGGCCGCCCCCGAACCGGATCCGGTTCCCGCTGCCCCAGGAGAGATCAATGTATGACCAGTGGTCCGAGGTGGTGATCGTGCTGACCCAGAAGGCGGACACCGACCCCGGCATCAAGGGGATGGCGCAGACCTCCGCCCGGATCTCGTACGGCTTCATGTGCCTCACCCTGTGCTGGGGCGTGTTCACCGCGACCGGCTGGATCAAGTCGCTGACCGGGCGGAAGGCGCTGCGCAACTCGCATATGGTGCTCGGCATCCTGACGCTGTCGTTCGGCGTCGTGCACGCGATGTCGTTCCTGTTCCTGCCCGACGGTTTCACCCTGGCGCAGATCTCGATCCCGCTCCTGCCCGGCACCCTGGCGCGGCACGAACTCGGCGTCGTCGGGCTCGAGGTCATGATCGCCGTCGCGCTGACCGGCGGGATCAGCCGGTTCAGTTCCTATCGGCGCTTTCTGTGGATCCACCGGCTCGCCTATCCGGCGGTCGGGATCACCGCGCTGCATTCGTTCTTCGGCGCCATGGCCAACGGGCATCTCGGCCTGCTGTGGTTCGGCGGGATCACCCTGCTGGTCCCCGTGGTGCTGCTGACCGCGCTGCGGTTCACGCCGACCCGGTACCTGGAACGGCTGGGCCTGGTCGAAGAACTGGTCTGAAGACTTGGAGAGACGAAAGATGATCTTCGGAAGCATACGGCGTGGCACCCGCGTCAGCGTCGACAACGAGCGGTGCGAGATCTTCGGCTTCTGCGAGATGGAGGCGCCGTCCACCTTCAAGATCGGGCCGGACGGCAAGCTCCGCATCCGCCGGATGGTCGACCGGGACGGGTTGGACCAGGCCATCTCCGCCGCGCGGCTCTGCCCGAAACAAGCGATCAGAGTCAAGGGAGAAGGAGCGTACGACGATGAGTGACGGGGATCGGATCGTCATCGTCGGCGCGGGCGTCGCCGGGCTCCGCTCCGCGGAACGGTTGCGGGAGCTCGGTTTCGACGGCGAGATCGTGCTGGTCGGCGACGAGCCGCGCAAGCCGTACCACCGGCCGATGGTGTCGAAGGAGCTCATCACCGGCGGGGTGAAACCGGTGGCCGCGAGCCTGGAGCCGTACGTCGATCTGGACGTCCACTGGCGGCTCGGCACCCGCGCGACCTGGCTCGACAGCAAGGAGCGCACGGTGCACCTGCCGGGCGGGGAATCCCTGTGGTACGACGGATTGATCATCGCGACCGGCGTCTACCCCCGGCATCTCCCCGGCTCGCCGCGGCACGACCCCCGGGTCCGGGTGCTGCGCACCGTGGAGGATTCACTGGCCGTCCGGCGGGCTTTGGGCAACAGCAACAAATCCGTCGTGGTGATCGGCAGCGGCCTGATCGGGAACGAGTTCGCCGCGTCGATGCGGTACATGGGCCGCGACGTCACGCTCATCGGTCACGCGAAGGCGCCTTTGCACCGCTTCGGGGAGCGGATCGCGTCGGCGCTCACCAAGGAGCATCAGCACCATCGCGCCAAGCTGGCGATGAACACCGAGGTGCGGAACTGGATCAGCACCAAGGAGACGGTCGGGCTGCACCTGACCAACAACCAGTTCCTGGTGGCCAGCTGCGTGGTGCTTTCGATCGGCAGCGTGCCGGCCGTGGACTGGCTGCGCGGATCGGAGCTGACCATCGACGACGGCGTGCTGTGCGAAGCGACCCTGTTCGCCACCGGCGCGGAGGACGTCGTGGTCGCCGGTGACGTCGCGAAATGGCCGAACCTGCGGATCGACGAGACCCCGCGGCGGGTCGAGCATTGGATGAACGGCGTCGAATCCGGGCGCGCGGCGGCGGAAAGCCTGATGCTGGGCCGCGGCAACGCGCGGCCGTACACGCCGCTCCCCCGCGCCTGGTCGTCGCTCTACGACGCGCGGTTGCAGACCGTCGGGATGCCTTCGCTGGGCAAGGACACGATCGAACTTTCCGACGGGGTCACCGGTTTCGTCCGCGACGGCAGGCTGATCGGCGCGGCGGGCTGGGACCGGCCGAAGGCGATGATCCACTGGACCGCCGAACTCGACCGGCGGCTGCCGGTGCCCGAGCCGGTGTTCCGTGCCGCTCCTTCGTTGGCGGAGACGCCGATCGGGGAGGACATCCTCGCCCCGTTCGAACGGGACTTCCTGTCCGAGACCCCGACCGAGGCCGTTCCGGCGCCGGAAAGGATGCCCTGGGCTCGCGTTCCCGCCGGGTGACCCGGGAGCGCGAACGGACCGGGGCCGCGCGCGGCGGCCGCGGTCCCCTCAGGTGGCGGTGGGCAGCTGGGCCTCCGCACCCACCGCCACCCCCTGGGGACGCCGGGAGGTACCGGACCGACGGTGATTCGGGCTCCGTCGGTACCGCCCTCCGGGCTCCCCTTGTCCGGTCGGGGCCCTTCCAGGCCTGACTCACCTGGGAGGGCCCCGATCCACGGCTGCCGAAGGACGCTTTCGCCGCATCGCATGCGGTGAAAGCGCCCTTCGGCCCGGCGCTCCTCCGCGAGGGACCGGTGTTGCGAAAACCGCACTCGCGTGATTGAAGGCGTAACTCGCGTGATTGGAGACGTAACTCGCGTGTACGGCGTCTGATCACGCGAGATACGCCTCTGATCACGCGAGATCGCCATTCCCGCCCGAAGGCGACACGGGTCACGAGGGCGGCGGCTTCACGACCACGGTGTCCTCCGGTCCGACCACACGCCCGTCCGCGGCCCGGATCTCCAGTCCCCGCAACGGAAGCCCGCCGTCGCGGTCCACCAGTTCCGACCGCGCCTCCCCGTCGGCGAAGAAGTGCGCCTCGCCCCATTGCCGCAGCGCGACGATCACCGGGAAAAGGTCTCGTCCCTTCGGCGTCAGGACGTACTCGCGGTACGTGCTCCCGTCCGAAGCCGGGACCACCTCGAGCACCCCGTGCCCGACGAGCGCCCGCAGCCGCGCGGACAGGATGTTCTTCGCGACGCCCAGGCTGCGCTGGAACTCCCCGAAACGGCGCACGCCGTCGAAGGCGTCGCGCACGATCAGGAGCGACCACCAGTCGCCGATCGTGTCGACCGAGCGCGCCACCGGGCAGGAGGCGTCGTCGAACGTCGTCCGCTTGACCATGGTTGCATCTTACAACCGCAGTGTCCTACCATCAGGTGGTAGCAAGTTGAAACCATCTGGAGGGTCTGTGCGTCGCGGTGTCGTCCTGTTGTTCGCCGTGGCCGCCGGGACGGCCGTCGCCACGATCTACTTCGCCCAGCCCCTGCTCGTCACCATGGGCGCCGAGCTCGGCATCGCTTCCTCGACCGTGGGCGGCATCGTCACGCTCACGCAGTTCGGGTACGGCCTCGGCCTGTTCCTCCTGGTCCCACTGGGTGACCTGCTCGACCGGCGGCGGCTCGTCACCGGCCTGCTGACGCTGCTGGCGATCGCCGAACTGGTCGCCGCGACCGCCGCGAACGGGGCGGTGCTGTTCGCCGGGATGGCGGCGATCGGCGTGCTCGCGGTGGTCACGCAGCTCCTGGTCGCGTTCGCGGCGTCGCTGGCCGCGCCCGCCGAACGCGGGCGTGTGGTCGGTCTCGTGACGACCGGCGTCGTCCTCGGGATCCTGCTCGCGCGCACGGTGTCCGGCACGCTGGCCGACCTCGCCGGCTGGCGCGCGGTGTACGTCGTGTCCGCGGGGGTGACCGTGGTGATCGCGATCGTGCTGTATCGCGTCCTTCCCGCCACGGCACCGGGAAAGACCATGGGCTACGGGCGGTTGCTGCGGTCCACGTTGTCCCTTTTCGCCGAGGAGCCCGTCTTCCGGACACGCGGCACGCTCGCGCTGCTGATCTTCGCCGCGTTCGGCACGTTGTGGAGCTCGGTCGCCCTGCCGCTGAGCGAGGACGGCCTGTCGCATACCGCCATCGGCGCGTTCGGGCTGGCCGGGGCGGCGGGCGCGCTGGCGGCGGCACCCGCGGGACGGCTCGCCGATCGCGGCCGGGCGCGCTGGACGACCGGGCTCGCGCTCGGTCTGCTGCTGCTTTCCTGGATACCGCTGGGTTTCACCCGCGCGTCATTGTGGGCGCTGGTGACGGGCGCGATCCTGCTCGACCTCGCCGTCCAGGCCGTGCACGTCACGAGCCAGACCCTGATCTACCCGCTCCGGCCGGACGCCGGGAGCAGGTTGATCGGCGGGTACATGATCTTCTACTCCGTCGGCAGCGGCCTGGGCGCCATCGGCTCGACCGCCGTGTACGCCGTCGCCGGGTGGACGGGCGTCTGCCTGCTAGGCGCGCTGTTCAGCGCGTCGGCGCTCGCCGTGTGGGGTGTCAAAGCCGCTCGATGATCGTGACGTTCGCCGTGCCGCCGCCCTCGCACATCGTCTGCAACCCGTAGCGGCCGCCGCGCCGTTCGAGTTCGTGCAGCAGGGTCGCGAACAGTTTCGTCCCGGTCGCCCCGATGGGATGGCCGAGCGCGATCCCGCCGCCGTTGACGTTGACGCGCTCCGGATCGGCGCCCGTCTCCTCGATCCACGCCAGGACGACACTCGCGAACGCTTCGTTGACCTCGAACAGGTCGATGTCGTCGATGCCCAGCCCGGTCTTCCGCAGCGCGTGCGCGGTCGCCGGGATGGGCCCGGTCAGCATCCACACCGGATCGGCGGCCCGCACGGAAAGGTGGTGGATCCTGGCGCGCGGGGTGAGACCGTGCTCCTCCACGAACTTCTCCGACGCGATGAGCGCCGCGCTGGCGCCGTCTGAGATCTGGCTGGCCACGGCCGCGGTGATCCGCGAGCCCTCGCTCAGCGGTTTCAGCCCGGCCATCCGTTCCAACGTGGTGTCGCGCCTGGGCCCCTCGTCCAGGGCGGCACCGGCGAACGGCGTGATCTCGGCGGCGAAGCGGCCTTCGTCGATGGCCGCGATCGCGCGCTGATGGCTGCGGAACGCGAACTCCTCCATCGCCTCACGGGTCAGATCCCAGTGCTCGGCGATCATGTCGGCACTGCGGAACTGCGAGACCTCGACACTCCCGTATCGCTCCTGCCAGCCCTTCGAGCCGGAGAACGGGTCTTCGAAGCCGTACTCGCGCCCGGCCAGCATCGCCGCGCTGATCGGGATGGCGCTCATGTTCTGCACGCCACCGGCGAGGACGAGGTCCATCGTCCCGGACAGCACCGCCTGCGCGGCGAAGTGCACGGCCTGCTGGCTCGAACCGCATTGCCGGTCGATCGTCACGCCCGGCACGTGGTGCCCGAAGCCCGCCGCGAGCCACGCCGTACGCGCGATGTTCCCGGACTGCGGCCCGAGTGTGTCGCAACAGCCGAGGATGACGTCGTCGACCAGGTCGGCCTCGACACCGGTCCGCTCGACGACGGCTTGGATGACGTGAGCGCCGAGGTCGGCGGAATGGACACCGCTGAGCGCTCCCCCGCGTTTACCGACGGGGGTCCGGACCGCGTCCAATACGTACGCTTCAGCCACGCCGCCTCCTCTTGGTCGCGATGCCGTCCAGCAGGATCCCGAGGTACTGCTGCGCGACGTCGTCCGCGCTCAGCGTGCCGCCGGGGTTGTACCAGCGCACCGCGACCCAGACGGTGTCGCGGATGAACCGGTAGGTGAGTTCGACGTCGAGGTCCTCGCGGAACACGCCGGCCGCGATGCCGTCGGTGAGGATCCCGTTCCACAGTTTGCGGAATTCGGTGTTGCGGTCGTTGAGGTAGCCGAACCGCGGCAACTGCATGAGGTGCTTCGCCTCAGACTGGTAGATCGCCACCTCGGCGGGCCGTCGGTGAATGGATTCGAACGACGCCACGACGACGGCTTCGAGCGTCTCCCGCGGGCCTTTCCCTTCCGCGACGATCTCGGCGTAGGCGCCGAAGAGTTCGTCGAGGAATCCGGTGAGGATCTCGTCGGCCATCGACTCCTTCGAGTCGAAATGGTGGTAGAGACTGCCCGAAAGGATGCCCGCCGCGTCCGCGATGTCCCGCACGGTGGTGGAGACGTAGCCGCGCTCGGCGAACAGCTTCGCCGCCAGGGCGAGCAGTTCGGCGCGGCGGGACCCTGGGCTGGCTTTCATCGCTACCTCACGCATGCTGGGAACTCACGGACACGACCTCGCCGGTGAGGTACGACGAGTACTCACTGGCGAGGAACACCATCACATTCGCCACTTCCCACGGTTCCGCCGCCCTCCCCGAGACCTCGCGCGCGGTGAGCTCGGTGAGCAGTTCGTCGCTGGTCACCTTGGCCAGGAACGGATGCATCGCCAGGCTCGGCGCGACCGCGTTGACCCGGATGCCGTGCTCGGCGACGTCGACGGCCGAACACCGGGTGAGCGCCATGACGCCCGCCTTCGCTGCCGCGTAATGAGCCTGTCCGGCCTGCGCGCGCCAGCCGATCACCGACGCGTTGTTGACGATCACCCCGCCGTCGCCCTGCGCGATGAACCGTTTCACCGCGGCCCTCGTCGCGCGGAACGTGCCGTTGAGGGTCACGTCGATGACCCGTGCCCATTCGTCGTCCGTCATGTCCACAATGGACTTCGTGCCGCCGAGCCCGGCGTTGTTGATGAGCACGTCGACGCGGCCGTAGTGCGCGGCGGCCCCGTCGATGAGCGCCTGTACCTGCTCTTCTTGCGTGACATCGCAGGGAATCGCGTGCACGTCACCGAGTTCGGCCGCTTTCTCACCGAGCCGCCGCTCGTGCCAGTCGCTGATCACGACGCGTGCGCCTTCCTCCTGCGCGCGTTTCGCCACCGCGGAGCCGATCCCGGTGCCGGCCGCAGCCGTCACCACGACCACCTTGTCCCGCAGGAGGTTCGCCCCCTCGGGGTACTTCGGCACCGGGATCACGGGCGTACCTCCCTTGGCAGGCCGAGCACCCGCTCGGCGATGACGTTGCGCTGGATTTCGTTGGAGCCGCCGTAGATCGTGTCGGCGCGGGTGAAGAGGAAGAGCCGCTGCCAGGCGTCGAGCCCGTCTTCCGCGAGCATTCCCCGCGCGCCGCGGACGAGCATCGCGAGCTCCCCGAGGTCACGGTGCCAGTTCGCCCAGACCAGTTTGGACACTTCCGCCACGCCCGGTGACGAGTCGCCGAGAGTGCGGATCGCCTGCGCTCTCATGACCTCCAGGCCGACCCAGGCGCGGTCGATCCGTTCGGCGATCGCCGGATCGTCCGGCGCGATCCTGGTGAGTTCTTCGAGTTCCCGGCGGAAGCCGACCTGCTGCCCGAGCGTCGCGACACCGCGCTCGAAGGCTAGGGTGCCCATCGCCACGCGCCAGCCGTCGCCGGGTTCGCCGACCACGAGGTCTTTCGCCGTGCGGGCGCCGTCGAAGAAGACCTCGTTGAACTCCGAGGTCCCGGTGAGCTGCCGGATCGGCCGGACCTCGACGCCGGGCTGGCGCATCGGGACGAGCAAATAGGACAGTCCTTTGTGGCGTTTCGAGCCGGGCTCGGTGCGGGCGAGGACGAAACACCAGTCGGCGACGTGCGCGAGCGACGTCCACACCTTCTGGCCGTTCAGCACCCACTCGTCGCCTTCGAGGGTCGCCGTGGTCGACACGGCGGCGAGATCGGAACCGGCGCCGGGTTCGGAATAGCCTTGGCACCACAGTTCTTCGACCGCCACGATCGGCGGAAGGAACCGCTTCTGTTGTTCGGGCGTGCCGAAAGCGATCAGGGTCGGGCCGAGGAGTTCCTGCGCCAGGTGACTGACCCGCGCCGGCGCGTCCGCTCGCGCGTACTCCTCGTGGAAGACGACCTGCTGTTCGAGCGTCGCGCCCTGCCCGCCGTGCTCGACCGGCCAGCCGACACAGGTCCAGCCCGCCGCCGCGAGCCGCCGCTCCCACTCCACGCGTTCGCCGAAGGCCTCGTGCTCCCGGCCGGGGCCGCCCAGGCCGCGCAGTTCCGGCGGCAGGTTCTCCGCCAGCCAGGTGCGCACACGGTCACGGAAACCGTCTTGGGCCACGCCTGCCTCCTCTAGCCAAACCAGAGCCTGCTGCGTAGGCTACCCTACCAAGCACTTGCTAGGGAGACTTCGATGACTGAAGGAACCATCCCGGCGGCGCTCGACAGGGCCGCGGAGCGCTTCGCCGGGCGGGAAGCGCTGGTCGACGGCGAAGTCCGGCTCACCTATGCCGAACTCGCCCGCCGGGTGCGGCAGGCCGCGCGGTTCTTCGAGGGCCACGAACGGGTCGCGATCTGCTCCCCCAACACCTGGCACTGGGTCGTCGCCGGGCTCGGCGCGCTGTACGCCGGCGCGACCCTGATCCCGGTCAACACCCGTTTCACCGCGCGCGAAACCATCGACGTCCTCGAGCGCGCGAACGTTTCCGCGCTGGCGATCACCGGCACGTTCCTCGGCACGGACCGGCTGGCGGACCTCGGCTCCTCGCGCCCGGGCACCGTCCTGCGCATCCCCGTCGAAGGCGCCGAAGAGCCCGTCGACGGCGTCACGGAATGGGACGCGCTCTCGGACCTCGACGGTGATTTCGTCAGCCCCGCACAACCCGGCGACGTCAGCGACATCCTGTTCACTTCCGGGACCACCGGCCGCAGCAAGGGCGCGATGAGCAGCCACCGGCAGGCGCTGAGCGTCGCCGAAGCCTGGGCCGGCTGCGGTGGTTTGACCGAAGAAGACCGGTACCTCGTGATCAACCCGTTCTTCCACAGCTTCGGCTACAAGGCGGGGATCCTCGCCGCCGTGCTGCGAGGCGCGACCCTTCTGCCCCAGCGCACCTTCGACGTCCGGGAGACCCTGCGGCTCATCGAAACCGAGCGGATCACCGTGCTGCCCGGCGCGCCCACGATCTACCAGGTGTTACTCGAGGCGCCCGAACGCGGGAACCACGACCTTTCCAGTCTCCGGCTCGCCGTCACGGGCGCCGCCACCGTGCCGGTCACCCTCGTCGAGCGGATGCGGACGGACCTGGACATCGACACCGTGCTCACCGCGTACGGCCTCACCGAAGCCGTGGTGGCCACGATGTCCCGCCCGGAGGACGACGTCGAACTGGTCGCGAACTTCTCCGGTCGCGCGACGGCCGGCTTCGAGGTGAAACTCGGCGAGCACGACGAAGTCCTGCTGCGCGGGCCGAACGTGATGCTCGGCTACCTCGACGATCCGGACGCCACCGCGAAGGCCGTCGACGCCGACGGCTGGCTGCACACCGGCGATGTCGGCGTGCTGAACGAACGCGGCTATCTGAAGATCGTCGACCGGATCAAGGACATGTACGTCTGCGGCGGGTTCAACGTCTACCCGGCCGAGGTCGAGCAGGTGCTGAGCCGCTTGGCCGGGGTCGCCGAAGCCGCTGTCGTCGGGGTGCCGGACGAACGGCTCGGCGAGGTCGGCAAGGCCTTCATCCGGCTCGCCCCTGGGGCTTCACTGTCCACAGAGGACGTACTGACCCATTGCGAAGGCCAGTTGGCCAACTACAAGACTCCTCGATTTGTCGACTTCGTGGCGGAGCTTCCGCGGAACCTGTCGGGGAAGGTACTGAAACGCGTGTTGCGGGAGGAGAACGGATGACCGTCGAGTACGAGCGGCGCGGGCCGGTGGCCGTCGTCACGATGAACCGGCCGGAGTACCGGAACGCGCAGAACTCGGCGATGACCTACGCGCTCGACGCCGCGTTCACCCGCGCCGTCGACGATCCCGAGGTCAAGGTGATCGTGCTGGCCGGGGCGGGTAAGCATTTCTCCGCCGGGCACGACATCGGGACACCGGAACGCGACGTGGACGTCTCGTTCGAGCGCAAGGCGGTGCTGTGGTGGGACCACGTCGGCGCGGAGGGCGGTGATCAGCGCTTCGCCCGCGAGTCGGAGGTCTACCTCGGCATGTGCCGCCGGTGGCGCGAGATCCCGAAGCCGACCATCGCGAGTGTGCAGGGCGCGTGCATCGCGGGGGCGCTGATGCTGGCGTGGGTATGCGACATGATCGTCGCCTCCGACGACGCGTTCTTCGCCGATCCCGTGGTGCGTATGGGAATTCCCGGTGTCGAGTACTTCGCGCATCCCTGGGTGCTCGGTCCGCGCGCGGCCAAGGAGGTGCTGTTCACCGGTGAGCGCTTCACGGCGCAGCAGGCCAAGGAATGGGGCATGCTGAACCGCGTCGTCCCCCGTGCCGACCTCGAAACCGAGACGATGGCGCTGGCGGAGAAGATCGCGGTGATGCCGCGGATGGGGCTCGCGCTCGCCAAGAAGGCCGTCAACCAGGCCGAGGATCTGATGGGTCTCCGGTCCGGAATGGACTCGGTGTTCGGGCTGCATCACTTCGCGCACGCGCACAACGCCGAGGTTTCCGGCGGCGATTCGCTGGGCGGGCAGGACGCGCGCTCGATGCGGGACGCGAGTTCATGATGAACCTCGACCTGGACGAGCGCACGCTCGCCTTCCGTGCCGAGGCCCGCGCCTGGCTGGCCGCGAACGTCCCCGCCGAGCCCTTGAAATCGTTCGACACCGCCGAAGGATTCGCTCAGCACCGCGAGTGGGAATCCCGGTTGGCCGAGGCCCGCTGGTCGGTCGTCTCGTGGCCGCACGAGTTCGGCGGACGGGACGCGAGCCTGCTGGAGTGGGTGCTGTTCGAGGAGGAGTACTACGCGGCGGGAGCCCCGTCGCGGGTCAACCAGAACGGTATCTTCATGCTCGCGCCCACGTTGTTCTCCCATGGCACGGAAGAACAGCGGCGTCGTGTCCTGCCGAAGATGGCGCGGTCGGAAGAGGTCTGGGCGCAGGCGTGGTCGGAACCCGAGGCGGGCAGCGACATCGCCGCCCTCCGGAGCACCGCGACCCGCTGCGAGGGCGGCTGGCGGGTCAGCGGGCAGAAGACGTGGAGCTCGCGGGCGACGTTCGCGGATCGCGCGTTCGGCCTCTTCCGCAGCGATCCGGATTCGTTGCGGCACAAGGGTCTCACCTATCTGATGGTGGATCTGCGGGCCGAAGGTGTCACCGTGCGGCCGATCCCCCAGCTGGACGGTGAACCGGGATTCGCCGAGATCTTCTTCGACGACGTCTTCGTCCCCGACGAGGACGTGATCGGCGCGCCGGGCGAGGGCTGGCGGGTCGCGATGACCACGGCGAACAACGAACGCGGCCTGTCGTTGCGCAGCCCCGGCCGGTTCCTCGCCGCGGCTGACCGGCTGGTCTCGCTCTGGCAAGAGGCGGGGCGCCCCGCGCACACCGCGGACCGGGTCGCCGACGCGTGGATCGGCGCGCGGGCCTACCAGCTGTACACCCTGGGCACGGTCACCCGCCTCTCGGACGGTGCCGAGCTCGGCCCGGAATCGAGTGTCAACAAGCTGTTCTGGTCGCATCTCGACGTCGCACTCCACGAGACCGCGCTCGACATCCTCGGCCCGGACGCCGAATTGCGGGGCGGCTGGAGCGATGGCTGGCTGTTCTCCCTGGCGGGACCGATCTACGGCGGGACCGACCAGATCCAGCGGTCCATCGTCGCCGAACGGTTGCTCGGCCTGCCGAAGGGGGCTCGATGAGGTTCGTACTCTCCGGCGAGCAGGAGCAGTTCTCCCGCAGCCTGAACGATCTTCTGTCCGGTGTGGACACCGATTCGGCCAACCGCGCTTGGGCGGCGGGCGATCCGGGCCCCGGGCTCAAGGTCTGGCGGCGTCTGGCGGAGCTCGGCGTGACCGCGCTGGCGGTTCCCGAGAAGTACGACGGGCTCGGCGCCACCCCGGTCGATCTGGCCGTCGGCTTCGAACGGCTCGGCTACCACTGCGCTCCCGGGCCGTGGACCGACACCGTGGCCGTGCTTCCGTCCTTAGTGGACGACGAGCTGCTGACGTCGGTCGCGTCCGGTGAGACGCTGGCTTCGGTCGCATACGCACCACATGTGCCGTACGCCTTGGATTCCGACGTCGCGGACGCGCGTTTGTCGGTTGAGAACGGCAGGCTGCGCGCGTTCACCCCTGGCCCGCTTTGGTCCTCCGTGGACAGTTCGCGACGGCTTTTCCCGCCGGTGGACGGGGACGATCTCGGCACGGCGTTCGACGCGGACCGCGCGTTCGAACTGGGTTGCCTCGCCACGGCCGCGCAACTGCTCGGCGCGGGGCGATGGCTGCTCGACACGTCGGTCGCCTATGCCGCGCAACGCAAGCAGTACGGCCGCGAGATCGGCGGGTACCAGGCGGTCAAGCATCTGCTCGCCGACGTGGCGACCGCGCTCACGCTGGCCGAGCCGCTGTTGTTCGGGGCGGCCGTCACGCTGGACCGGCGCGACGTCTCCGCGGCCAAGGTGGCGTGTGGCGATGCCGCGCATCTCGCCGCCCGGACGGGACTGCAGGTGCACGGCGCGATCGGTTACACCGCGGAACACGCGCTCGGCCTGCGGCTGACCAGGGTCCGCGCGCTGGTCGGCGCGTGGGGCACGCCGCGGTTCCACCGGGAGCGGGTGCTGTCATGACGTTCACCGCCGAGCAGGACGCGCTGCGGGACAGCGTCCGGAAACTGCTGGACCGGGAAGCGGATCCCTGGCCGGAATTGTGCGAACAGATCGGTGTGGCGGCGCTGGCCGTCCCCGAGCGGTTCGGCGGGCTCGGCGCGGGGACGGCGGAACTGCAGGTGGTCGCCGAAGAACTGGGCCGGGTGCTCGCCGACGTCCCGTTCCTCGGCTCGGCCGTGCTCGCCGTGCACGCCGTCCTGGCCACGGGCAACGACGAAGCTTGCGAACGGCTGCTCCCCCGCCTCGCGGAAGGCACCGTCGGCGCGGTGGCCTGGACCGATGCCGAAGGTCGCTGGGACACGCCTGCCTGCCGCGTCGTCGACTCGGCGGTGGAGGGTGAGGCGCACTACGTCCTCCACGGTGACGAGGCCGAGATCCTCCTGGTCGTGGCCGACGGCTCGCTGTACGAGGTCTCCGATGCCCGGCGTGTGCGGACTCCGGCGATGGACGAAACCCGGCGGCTGGCCAGGGTGCGTTTCGACAGCGTTCCCGCCCGGCTCCTCGGCCCCGTCGACCTCGGCGCGTTGCGGGATGTCGCGTGCGCCGTCCTGGCCGCCGAACAGGCCGGGGCCGCGGCGCGGGCGTTCGAGCTGACGGTGGAGTACAGCAAGCAGCGGCACCAGTTCGGCAGGCCGATCGGCGGGTTCCAGGCGTTGAAGCATCGGATGGCGGATCTCCACGTGCTGGTGGAGACCGCGCGTTCGGCGGCCTACGCGGCTCCGGAGTCGAGCAGGCTGGCCGCGGTGGCGAAGGTGCATTGTTCGGAGGCGCTCGCGACGGTGGCGAGCGAGATGATCCAGCTGCACGGTGGGATCGCGATCACCTGGGAGCATCCGGCGCATCGGTATTTCAAGCGGGCGCATGGTGCGGCGCGGTTGTTCGGCTCGCCTGGGGAGCATCTCGGGCGGGTGCGGCCCGCGCCGGCGTGATCCCGGTGGAGTGCGCGATTTGTGCCAAGCACCGGGGCGAGGGGTGCCTCGTCGGTCCACTCGTCTGGGCTGACGACCTGGTCGTGGTGTCGCACCGTCTCGGCGAATTCTCCGGCTATCTGTTCGTCGAGACGCGGCGGCACGTGGCGGCGTTGGACGGACTGACGCCGGACGAGGTGTCGGCGGTGTCGCGGGCGGCTTGGTGCGCGGCTCGCGGCCTGCGGGCGGAGCTGGCTCCGGAGCACGTGTTCTCCGCCATCGCCGGGCGTAGCGTCTCGCATTTCCATCAGCACGTTTTCGTGCGGCATCGAGGCACGCCCGCAGAGATCGGATGGATGGACGGTGCTTCGTGGACGGGTGCGCCCGCCGTGGACATAGGCGCGCTCTGCCGTCGCCTGGCGGGCTACTTCTGATCCAGGAACCGGGTGACGCCCCGGACCCGGTCGCCGTCGAGCGTGAGGACCATCAACCCGGCCGGTGTCTCGCCGTGACGGCAGCGGAACGCGGGCTGGTTGTTCGCCCGCACCGGCGTCATGGTGAAACGCTCAACGGGAACGGCCATGGTGACGCGGAGGAAACCGGCGATGGCGTCGAGACCGTGGTACTCGTGCGGTGCCGGCGGCATGGCGAGCCAGGCGTCGTCAGTGAGCAGGCCGAGGACACCGTCGAGGTCGCCCGCGGTGAAGGCGTCGGCGAAGCGCCTGGTCAGCTCGCGTTCCCGAGGTGACGGCCGGTGCCCGGCGCGGTCGCGATGCTTGTCGAGGGAGGCTCGGGCGCGCTGAAGGATGCCCTTGACCGCCGTCTCGGTGGTGCCGAGCATGCTCGCGACCTCGCCGGCGGGAAAGCACAGGACGTCGCGCAGGACGAGCGCGGCGGCCTGTCTCGGCGGGAGGAGCTGGAGGCCCGTGATGAAGGCGAGCTCGATCGCCTCCCTGGTGCCGTAGCGCGCTTCGGGGCCGGGATCGCTGTCGGCGACGCGCTCGAGGAGCTCGTCCGGGTACGGCTGCAACCAGGTCATCTCGCCGCGACGGCTCGGTTCGGGCGGGTCGAACGGCGGCACCGGCTCCGGCGGGCGACGGCGGCCCGCGTCCCGCAGGGCGTTGAGGCAGCGGTTGGTGGCGATGCGGTACAGCCAGGTGCGGAGCGACGAACGCCCCTCGAAGCCGTCGAGACCCCGCCACGCGGCCAGGAGTGTTTCCTGGACGACGTCCTCGGCGTCGGCGAGAGAGCCGAGGATCCGGTAACAGTGCAGGTGGAGCTCGTGCCGATACGTCTCGGCGAGCTCGCGAAACGACTGCTCGTCCGGTGCCGTGGTGCTCACAGACCGTTCCTTTCGCGGCGGGGATGGTGTCTGACCGGGTGAAGACCGACGAAAGGAACCATCATGACCAGTCCCGCCTTGGCTGTCGCGCTCTCCTACCACCGCGCGTGGACCGGCAAGGACTTCGAGAAGGCGATGACCTACATCGACGACGACATCGTCTGCCACACACCCGGCGGACCGCTCTCCGGCGCGGAGGCGTTTCGCGGGTTCATGGGCCCGTTCACCGAGATCCTGACCGGGTCGACGCTGCTTTCGGCGTTCGGGGACGAGACGACCGCGTTGCTGATGTACGACACCGCGACCCTGCCGGTGGCGAGTGCGCCGGGAGCCGAGCTGCTGACGGTGCGGGAGGGAAAGATCGTGGAGTTGCGGATCGTGTTCGATCGGGCTCCTTTCGATGCGGCTCGGGCGGCTGCTGCGGGGGCTTAGGGCCGCGGTCACCTCGGTGGCGCGTGAAAGACTCCTTCCCTCGGCTCAGCGAAGGGAAGGGGGCCTTCACGCACACGGTTTCGGGCGCGCGCGGGTCGCCGCCCGCCCCGCGGGTTCCGGGTGGCTCCGCGTGTGTCGGTGTGGGTCAGAAGGGTGGGGTGTCGTCCTCCGGTTGGGGTCGTGGGTCGTGGAGTGGTTCGGGGGTGGCGGTGTAAGTGCGACCGGTGGGGGTGGTGATGGTCATTCCGCCGTTGCCGGTGGGTTCCGCGGACCAGCCGGGTTCTTCTTTGAGCATGTTGTGGATCTTGCAGGCGGCGTGGCAGTTGTGGTGGTCGGTGTCGCCGTGGCGGGCCCAGGTGGTGATGTGGTCGATCTCGGAGAATTCGGCGGGCCGGTGGCAGCCGGGGTGGCCGCATTCCCGGTCCCGCGCCTTGATCAGGCGGGCCAGTGAGGCCGGTGGCCGGTAGGTGCCGGGGCTGGCTTCCAGGACCTGCCCGGTGGAGGGGTCGGTGATCAAACGGGACCAGGTCGAACCGGGATCGGCGGCGATCTCCCGGGTGAGCCAGCCGGGGATGGGACCGTAACCGGCCAGGGTCGCGGGATCCTCACGGACACCGGTCAAGGTCAGCAGATCGACATAGACATGGATATGCGCCCGCGGCGTGCCCTGGCCATCTTCGGCGAGCAGCCGTTCGGCGAAGAGGTCGGCGCGGTGCTGGTCGAGGGTGCGGGACTTGTCCGATTTGCGGCGGGCTTTGGCGGCTCGCGACAGGGATGCGTAGACCGAGCTGGCGACTTCGGCGGGAAGGTAGCCCGTCAGTTTGGACATGGTCTCGTCTTCGTGGTCCAGCGACACATGCCGCAGCGCCCGTTTTTGCTCGGCGCGGTCCCGGTAGCCGTCGGGATCGAACTTCTGTACCGCGTGATCCACCGATTTCCGGATCGCCGTCGGGTCACGGCCGGCGAGCCGTGTGGTCATGAACGCGTCCACCAGCGCGGCGACCTCGTCGGAGACGTCACGGGTCAGCTGGCTGACCTTCGACGCCTTGTACAGGTCGATGTCACCCTTCTCCAGCGCCGCCAACGTGTTCGGCAACCGTGCCACCAAGGCACACGAGGTTTCGACCAGCAGGTACGCCTGATTACGGGAGACCGAGAAGGCCAGAGCGACCTCCTCGGTCACCGATCTTCGCGAGCCACCCACCCTGGCGAACTGGGCTATCGAATGCACCTGCCTGCCCTGGGCGCGGCGAAGCAGAACCTCCTCGTCGTAGGCGGCATCGAGAAACTGAGCGGCTTTCGGATTGAAAGCAAGAGACTGGGTCATGACCAAGATCATACTCGAACACGCGTTCGATCACCACTGAATCAGCGTCGAACGAGAAAGAAACCGAAAACGACAGTTCACCGGTCACCGACCCTCGACGCCACGAACTCCCCTTCATCAACGGACCCTTCACGACCTCAGGGTAGGGCCAACCCCCGCACCAACCCACCGGCGCACCGCATTCACCCCACCCCCGCCCCGCACCAGACTCACAACGGTGACCGCAAACCTCCGCACAGGCAGCGATTTCGCCCGTCTGTCCCGCCGCGTCAGCGAAGCGGGCCTCCTCGACCGCCGTCCCGGCTACTACGTCTTCCGCATCGGCCTGGTCGCCACGCTCTTCATCGGCGGCTGGATCGCCTTCTTCGCGATCGGGGATTCCTGGTGGCAGCTGGGAATCGCCGTGTTCCAGGCGGTGATGTTCGGCCAGATCGCCTTGCTGTCGCACGATCTCGCGCACCGTCAGGTGTTCCGCACCCGCCGCCCGAGCGAGATCGCCGGCCGGATCGCGGGCAATCTCGGGGTCGGTATGAGTTACGGCTGGTGGATGGACAAGCACACCCGCCACCACGCGAACCCGAACCACGAGGACCTCGATCCCGACGTCGATCCGGACATCCTCGTGTGGTCGAAGGACCAGGCGCGGGCCAGCAAGGGACTTCCGCGGTTCATCGGCCGCTACCAGGCGTTCCTGTTCTTCCCGTTGCTCACCCTCGAAGGTCTGAACCTGCACTTCTCCGGGATCCGCGCGGTGTGGAAGCCGGGCCTGCGACGGCGCGGGCTCGAAGCGGCCTTGCTGCTGACGCATTTCGCGCTCTACTTCAGCGCGCTGCTCGTAGTCCTCTCGCCCGCCAAGGCACTCGTCTTCTTCATCGTCCACAAAGCACTGTGGGGTGTCTACATGGGATCGATCTTCGCGCCGAACCACAAGGGGATGCCGATCCTGTCCGGCGACACCGAGCTCGACTTCCTGCGCAAGCAGGTGCTCACGTCACGCAACGTCCGCGGCGGCCGGGTCGTCGACGTCGCGCTCGGCGGGCTCAACTACCAGATCGAGCACCACTTGTTCCCGAGCATGCCGTCACCGCATCTTCGCCGTGCCCGGCCCATCGTCCAAGAGTACTGCGCGGAAATCGGCGTCCCGTATCACGAGACGGGGCTTCTCGAGTCGTACGCGCTCGCGTTGCGCAGTCTGCACGAAGCGGGTGAGCCGATCCGACTTTCGTCGGGTTCACCGGCTGAGACGCCCGCCGGACGCCGTTGACACTCCAGATACGGCTTCTTACGTTCAGTGCATGTCGCCCCCGAAGATCTTCCCCGGCGCCACCCTGCATCCAGAACCGTTCCCGCGGGCCCTGCGCGCGGCGATCACGGCCAGCGGGCTCCCGCTCGACCGGATCCGCCATCGCCTCGAACTCCGCGGCGTCTCCATCAGTGTGCCGACGCTGAGCCATTGGCAGTCCGGCAGACGGAGACCGGAACGCCCGGAATCGCTCCGGGCGCTCGCCGAACTCGAACAGCTGTTGTCCTTGCCGCCGTTGGCCTTGCGTTCCTTGCTCGGCCCGCCCCGGCCCCGCGGACGGAAGAGCTCGGTCCCGGCACAACGCCGGGACCGAGCCACCACCGAGGGAACCTACCCGACGTAGAGCGTGCGGTTCGGGCTACCGCTACCGGGGTTGGTGACCTTCCCCGGAGTCGAAGCGCTGATCAGCGCCTGAGCGACCTGCGCCGCGGTGGCGCCGGTGTGCGTCGAGAGATACAGCGCCGCGGCGCCCGCCACGTGCGGCGCGGCGAACGAGGTGCCGTTACCGGTGTAGGTCGCGGTGTCGTTGTCCTTCCAGGCCGACGTGATCGAGACGCCCGGCGCGAACAGGTCGACGACGGAACCGTAGTTGGAGAAGGAAGCGCGGCGGTCGGTGCGGTCCGCCGCGGCGACCGTGAGCGCCTCGGTGACCCGGGCGGGCGACGTGTTCGCGGCGTTCACGTTGGAATTGCCGGCGGCGATCGTCCAGGTGACCCCCGACTTGATGGAGTTCCGCACCGAGGTGTCCAGCGCGGTCGACGCGCCGCCACCGAGGCTGGCGTTGGCCACGGCGGGCTTCTTGGCGTTCTTGGTGATCCAGTCGACGCCCGAGATCACGCCAGCGGTCGTGCCGCTTCCGTCGGAACCGAGAACGCGCACCGGGTACAGCGAAGCGCCCTTGGCCACACCGTATTTCGCACCGGCGATGGTGGCCGCGACATGGGTACCGTGACCGTAACCGTCGTCCGCGTTCGTGTCGTTGTCGACGAAGTCGTACCCCTGCTTCACCCGGCCACCGAAATCGGTGTGCGTGGCACGGATTCCGGTGTCGAGAACGTAGACGTTCACATTCGACGCGGTCGTCGGGTAAGTGTACTTGTCGTCCAGCGGGAGATTACGCTGATCGATGCGGTCGAGCCCCCACGACGGCGGATTCGTCTGCGTCGCCTCGGCGCGCAGTACCTTGTTCTGTTCCACGAAGGCGACCGCCGGATCGGCCGCGAGACGTTTGGCCTGCCGCTCCTTCAGCGCCACCGAGAAACCGCTGATCCCCTGCGTGTACTGCCGCCCGATGGCACCACCGAACTTGCTTGCCAGCGAAGGCTTGTCGGCGGTCGAGCCGTTCTTGAGCACGACGATGTAGCTGTCGGCGACGGAGCCTTCCGCGCCGGCGCCGACGATCGCGCCCTCGGCCGCCTGCGCCGTCGTCACGCCTGCCAAGACCGTGACGACGGCGGCGGCCAACCCGATCCCGGCCAGTCTGCGAGAATTCACGTTGCTGTCCCCATTCCTTGGTGAACTTCCACCGAAAACGCTAAGCGGAAGCAGAAGGAAAGGACAGCTTTACATTTTTTCGTTTATACGGATTAAAGCCAATCATCGGGACGCGGCCACGGCATGAGCGCGGCGAGCGCGTCCGCCACCGGCTCGGTCACCGTGTACCGCCCGCGGTGGAACAGCAGCGGCCGATCGTCGGACGGTTCCCCGAGCGCGGTGACCCGGCCGACGACGACGTAGTGGTCCCCCGCCTCGTGGACGGCTTCGAGCGTGCAGTCGATCCACGTCAAAGCCCCGGTCAGCAAAGGAGATCCGGACGGGGCGGGAGTCCAGTCGACCGACGCGAACTTGTCCGCACCCCGCGCGCCGAACACCGCGCTGACGTCTTGCTGGTCTTCGGCGAGCACGTTGACGGCGAACCGGCCGGATTCGGCGAGCACCGCCCACGTCCGGGAAGTCTTGGCAGGACAGAAAAGCACCAGCGGCGGATCCAGCGAGAGCGCCGCGAACGACTGGCACGCGAAGCCCACCGGTGCCGTGCCGTCGTGCCCGGTCACCACCGCGACACCGGTGCAGAAATGCCCGAGCACCGTGCGGAACCGTGCCGGATCGATGTCCGCGCCGAGGTCCGTCACCGGGGTCACGACTGCCCCGGCGGCCTGGCGCCGACTGAAAAGTCGTGTCCCCACAACGAAACCGCCGTACTCTCTCGGGCGATCCAGCTCTCGTCGTCCACTTGGCGTCCCTCGCAGCCGTATTCGACGTCGAAGCCGCCGGGGGTCTTCATGTAGAACGAGAGCATCAGATCGTTGACGTGCCGCCCGAGGGTCGCCGACATCGGCACCTTCCGGCGGATGGCCCGGTCGAGGCAGAGACCGACGTCGTCGGTGTTCTCCACTTCCACCATGAGGTGCACGATGCCGCTCGGTGTCGGCATCGGCAGGAACGCGAGACTGTGGTGACGCGGGTTGCAGCCGAAGAACCTCAGCCACGCCGGAGCGCCGTCGGCGGGCCTGCCGACCATCTGCGGCGGCAGTTTCATCGAGTCCCGCAGCCGGAACCCGAGTACGTCACGGTAGAATCGAAGGGACGCGTCATCGTCGTGAGTGGACAGTACGACGTGCCCGAGCCCTTGTTCGCCGGTCACGAACTTGTGCCCGTACGGGCTCACCACGCGCCGATGTTGCAGCGCGACACCGTGGAACACTTCGAGCGTGTTGCCCGAAGGGTCCTCAAAGGACACAAGACCGTCGACCCGGCGATCGGCCAGCTGATCCGGAGTGCCTTCCTTGTACGGCACCGAGTGCGCGTCGAGCGACGCCCGGATCTCGTCGAGTTCTCCGGCGTTGGCGACCTCCCAGCCAGCGACGGCGAGCCGGTCGTGCTCACCGGGGAAGATCACGAGCCGCGCCGGGAAATCGTCCATGCGCAGGTACAGCGCCTCCGGATTCGTGCCGGAACCCTCGACCATGCCGAGGACCTTCAGCCCGTATTCGCGCCACGCGGCCATGTCGGTGGCTTCGATACGCAGGTAGGCGAGCGAACGGATACCCATCAGGAGGCTCCCAGGAAGTCGAGTGCCAGCCGGTTGAATTCGTCGAACTTCTCCAGCTGCGCCCAGTGCCCGCAGCCGCCGAACACGTGCAGCTGGGCACGCGGGATCGTCTTGAGCGCGAGCAGCGCGCCGTCGAGCGGGTTCACCCGGTCTTCGCGCCCCCAGATGAGGAGCACGCGCTGGCGCAGGCGATGCGCCTCGCGCCACAGCATTCCCTCTTCGTAAGTTTCGGGCTGGGCGAACGACTTCCCCATCGCCTTCATCGCGGCCAGCGACTCGGGCGCGCTCGCGGCGGCGAACCGCTCGTCGATCAGTTCGTCGGTGATCAGCGACTGGTCGTGCACCATGATCCGCAGGAAGGCTTCGAGCTTCTCGCGGCTCGGCCCCGGCGGGGCACTGAACCTGCCGAGGTTCTTGATGCCCTCGGTGGGATCGGGTGCGAACAGGTTCACGCTCAGCCCGCCCGGCCCCATCAGGACGAGCCGCCCGGCCCGCTTCGGATGGTTGAGCGCGAGCCGTACGGAAGCCCCGCCGCCGAGCGAGTTCCCGACGAAATGCGCCCGCTCGATCCCGAGTTCGTCCATGAGCCCGACCACGGCGTCCGCGCTGTGCCGGAAGTACTGCGGATGCTCGGTCGGTTTGTCCGACCGGCCGAAGCCGGGCTGGTCGATGGCCAGGGTCCGGTAGTTCTTGCCGAATACCGGCAAATTACGGCCGAAGTTGCTCCATGCCGACGCGCCGGGCCCACCGCCGTGCAGCAGGATCACCGTCTCCGGATGTTCCGTGCCCGCCTCGTGGTAGTGCAGCTTGAGTCCATCTTGGACGGTGACGTACTTGCCTTCGGTCATCAGACCATCGCATTCTCGACGGGCAGCCCGAAGGCGCCGGTTCCGAACATGACGTAGGCGCGCTCGGCGTCGTTCGCCGCGTGCACCCGGCCGGCGTGGGCGTCGCGCCAGAACCGCTGGATCGGGGTGCCGGCCTGCAACGCGCGGCCGCCGGAGTTCTCGAAAAGCCGGTCGATGGCGAAGATCGCGCGTTCCGTACCGCGAACCTGGTCGCGGCGGACCCGCAGCCGCGTCGGGAACGGGAGCTTCTCCCCCCGGCACGCCAGCTGGTACAGCTCGTCGATGTTGTGCGTCAGCTGAAGCCAGGCCGCGTCGATCTCGCTGGCCGCCTCCGCGATCA
>Ga0307518_10000826_pt1 | contig 23228 bp, 10 predicted proteins | sample 25_EM_MG_FD_203889 | JGI IMG/M metagenome (GOLD analysis project Ga0307518, IMG submission 203889) | Populus trichocarpa ectomycorrhiza microbial communities from riparian zone in the Pacific Northwest, United States - 25_EM | ecosystem: Host-associated > Plants > Roots > Unclassified | place...
TCCACCCCTGATGTCGAGGACCACTACATGATAACATGTAAGCATGAGCAGGATCACATGGTTTTTGTTGGCATTTTTATACATGACAAGAATCAAGATTACCAAGGTTCGTGGAGCCATAGATTTTTATTTTTATTTTTCATGTTTTTTAACAATAGAGCATTAGCACGGAAGTAGATGGGTATGTCGTTATCCTTGACATTGCCATGGTGTTTAAGGGTATTGCAGTAATTTCGTTACAGCCTTTTCTGATCCGCTTTGGATTCGGAGTGTAGGTGCGGCCGAGTGAGAGTAGAAAGAGGAGCGATGTGGGAAGCAACGCCAACGGTCAACTCTGACTGATTAACGTTCGTTTTACAATTAATATTTTTTAATAATTAATTTTAATCCTAAGAAAATGACTTATTAACCCTAAAAAAATAAAAAACAAAAACTTTCTCCTTGGCGTACAGGAGGAGTAACTTTGTTTTCCGAATAACGTAACCTTCAATTACGGCCATCTTCTTGTTTTTTGAGTATGTCACTGTCAAACCACCACCGATTGTCCTTCGGTAGGCCACCAGGCGCAGGGATGCTGAGCTTCTGATTGATTTTATGAAAATGTTTTTTAAGAGGTTTCTTGGTAACGTTTTCGGAACAGCATTTTTTAAAGATTTGTAAATTTTTTTAAAAAAAATAATATTTTTATGTTCTTTTGAATCTTTACAGTGTGTTAATTTTAAAAATAAAAAATATTATTATTTTAATATATTTTTTAACAAAAATAAATTTAAAAAAACGATCACGCTCAGTAATTAATAATAACTATCAATATTTATTCTTTCTGCCTGGCAAAATGAGGCCATAAAGATTTCTTAATTTCAGTAAGAGCATCATGGAATCCAAGGAACCTCCATGATTGAAAGTTCTTAATTTCAGTAAGAGCATCATGGATTCGAGGAGCCTCCATGATTAAGATTTCTTTGATTAAAAATGGATGAAAATGAGATGCATGCTCATGGCAGCGTTAATTAGGTTTATCTGGGGATTAATTTTCTTCCATTAAATTATATGAAGTTTTTTTTCTCATAGCCTCCAGCTTCTAGATTTAACTCAAATGATAAGCATGGAAGTTTATGAATAAGCACTTTATCAATTCACCTGAGATTTACCTACACAGTTTTCCCTTTAAAAAAAGAAAAAAAGAAATCAAGTATTGCAACTGGTGTCGGTGTTCGTGATAAGGATCTAAGCAGTTTCTTTACTCATAAATTACAGGTGTTATATATATATATATAGACCCATAAAACACAAATATACCTGCCGTTTGGTAACGCCCGCAAGGTTGAATTGGAAATTAATAAATTATAAGCAAGACAGGTGTTTATTATTAATAAATGGAAATTAAGACACGTCGTTTTTGCTCGGTATCATCTTGACTTGGAATACGAAACTGAAAGATATTCTCGCTTGTATTGAATAATAGCTCCCGGAATGGAAAGCTGGAAAGGAAAATTGAAGAAGAAAGAAAGAACAGGCAGAGTAGTTCTTGTTATGGTGTCTCAGGCCTTACGTGGCAAGTAAAGGAAGGGAAGCCCATGCGAGAAAATGAATGGAAGTTGTTGCTTTCCGTCTCTTGCTGCCTCCATTTATTTTCCAGCCTTACTTGGCTTTAAAGATGCTCATGGGTTGGACGTGAGTCTGCTTTTAACCCCCCGCACTTCCGCCAACAAGAGCCCACGTGAGTCAAAGCGTGCGTGAGCAGCCTCGTTACAATTTAATCCGAACCATATATATCAACCCGCACCTACTTTAAGAGGTAGTTATTTTTTAGATAATTAATTTACAAGGAACGAATATTATCAAAATTAAGCTAAACTTTACCTGAAATATAATATAAATATATATTTAAAATATTTAAATTTATTTCAATACAATATGATGTATACAAATCTTTTTTTTTAGTTTAACGTGAGTGTCCGGGTCAGCTTACGCGCACCTCGACTAATTATTATATACACATAATATTAACATAAAACACACATATATGTACATAATATTTATCATTCTATCATTTAATATGCATATACTTCAGATATATACTAATTATTATGCTTTTTATTTAATAGTAAATAATAACATATAATGATACCCATTAAATATTTAAAATCTGATGAATAATTTTTAAAATTTTTATTCAATAAATACAAAGACACCTATAGTCTTCCCTGATTATTATCCTCTCCGGTCACCACCATCACCATCAAACTGTGCCGTATCCGCACCAGTATACTATTTATTTCCATTTCCTAACGTCCGTAAGCACCATTTATCTAAATTATTAGAGGAGAGTCACAAGAATTCACAACTGCCGCCTCAGCTACCCTTTCCCCATGAGGTCCACATCATGTACTAACCATATATATATATATATATATATATGCATGCGTGGCTACATTTGGTGTTTTCTTTTTTTAAGGATCCAGTCCCTTTATCTTAATGGATAGTTGTTAAAAAAGCAAAGAAAACCAGTGATTATAGTTCCACTATGGAGTGTGATTCTCTCCTCTCTTTTTTTTCATTTATTTTTAATCTTATCCTTTATTTTTTTAATTATGATTTAAAGTTGATAATTTATTTTGGTTTTTATATTTTAATTTGAATTTAAAATTAATAATTTATTTTTGTTTGTTTTTTATTGGTTACTGTGATATCAAAAAAACATCTTAGTATCGAGTTTGTGCTTAACTTTATAAAAAAGAAATTGATTTTATTGTTTGTAGGAAATTTAAAATGAGAGTACTAGAATTGAAACAAAGAAAAAAGTATATGCTTTTCTTAAAAAACATGATGGCCACTCTAGTCCTCTTTTTTATTTTGTTTTTTTTTCTTTAAACATCATTTTTTTTCAACTTGATCCTTTAATGTTGTGCTGATTGAGATTTGAGATTTGTTAGTTTGTTTCAATTTATTTTTATATAGTTATCTCAATTTCAAGAAAATATTGTGCCTTTGGGTTGGTGTTTGATTTCATGAAGAAAAAAAATTTTATTGTTTGAGAAAGATTGAAATGAAGGGACCAAAATTAAAACAAATATAAAAAATAAGAGGCCTTATATAAAAAAAATTGTTTCAACGCTTTTTTGCTTATTTTTGTCTTTGATTTTTATTAAATTTCCTTTTTGGTCCTTTTAGTTTGGAAATTTAACAGTTTGGTTTAAAATTTATTTTGATTACATTTTAATCTTTAATTTTGTTGGAGATAGAAAGAGAGATTAAAAAACAAAAAAATAAAAGAGAAAGTTGATGAATAACCACTTTTCAACAACGAAACTCATTGTTTTTAGTGTTAATAAGTTTCATTTAACGAGGAAAGTTCTCTTTAGATCTTTTTTTCCCTTTATCTTGCCAAAAAAAATCTATTTGGGCTCATAATGTTTTTTGAATTCAAGTTGATTTTTCATTTTTCAACCTATTAAATACCAAAAATGAGTTTATTGAGTATCTAGGATGTTTCTTACGTGTTTTTAGCTAGAAAAAAAGAGCGACAATAGTAATTCTAAACTAATCAAATATTAAATGATGAAATTAAAAAAATAATTTTAACTATACAAAAGGATCCAAAACAACAAAAAAATAGCAATTAAAAAAATAAGGATAAAAAAATAAAAAATAAAATTGATTTTTTTATGGAAAAGTGAAATTGAAGTGAAAAGTCAATTTAACAAAAGGACCTAAAAGAAGAAAAAAAACAATCAAAAGAATAAAGATCAAATTAAAAAAATAATATATCACAGATTGAGATTGAAAAATAAAATTGAAAGCAAATCAAAACTTCATATAAGAGTCAAGAATAAAAATAAAAAATCAAAAGAATAAAGACTGAAATTTAAATCTCCATAAATAAGAGAAAAACTCTGAAATTTCTCATGATCAGCGTGAATTTCAAGGGAACGAGAGAGAGAAGATGGAAAAAAGTAAGAAAGTGTTGCCGACAACAAATCGCATCAGCATCGACCATACGCACCACTCCAAAAACAGAGGACGTCGCGAAGATTCTGGCAACATGATAAAATGACATTTCTAAAAGCTGGAAAGTGTCGCTTGAAAAATACAGACTCCTACCACGTGCCATCTATCTTTTATTTTGAATTATATTTTATATTTATAAAAATATAAAATTAATCACCCTTATCCAACATATGATTACAACATTATTATGCTATTAGTCCCAATAGCAGGTTCAAAGATTTTTGCTGGGAATGATAAAACTATTATTACGCTGTTTCAGGGAATAGTAAACACGAGTCTAGGTTAACAGTGTTTTCCATGGGGATTTAGCTTTTGTTAATTAATACTTAATTTCTGCACTTCTATGTGAAAGTAAGTCCATGCGATGTGCATTAACATCTGCCTACGTTATCCGATGAAATAAAGGACCAATTCCTTTTCCTCAGATGTCAGATCAAATCAAGTAAGAACAAATTTACTATGTACTGTATAAGAAATTAATATTTTCTATAACTTCAATTTTTTTTTTGTTGCAATAATATTGTCACTTGATGTTTCACTGTCTACCCCACCTGAAATTAAGATCTTCCACTGTCTGTCCTCCTTGTCACCTGTACGAGGAGGTGAGAATTTTAGATGCAGTGATCATGAATTAATTAATTGAAATTGTATTTTTGGCTAGGAAGTCTAATCATACCATGCTTGCTTATCGTGTCCACAAGATTTCTGGCCCTTCCGGCCCGTGTGGAAGTTCCAAAGCTCTAATCAAAGGATTAAAGTACAATCTTTATTATTATCGATGTTTTTTTAAAAAAAAATTCATAGATTGAAAATGATCTCTTCTCGGAAGAGGGAAAAAAAGAGTCGGAGACAGGCTTCCATCTCGAGAGAAGTTTAAGTGGGAACTACAGAGACGTCGATGCCCGTGACAACACGTGTAGGGAAGATGGTGATAATCAATAGATGGTCACCTTCAACCTTTCCACCATACATTGTCTTGAGAAGGACCATTAACCCTCTTCTTCTTCATCATTGCTTCCCACTTTCATGTTTTCCCTAAGTTACATAGCCTTGCAATTTATGGGTCCAAATCCTTAGTACATTTAATTATAAACATCATGTTGTAAGCAACAAAGACCTTTCTTAGGCTATCATCAACAGAATCTCACATGAAAGTTAATTTGTGCCATTAAGAACCTAAAAGGACGTAAAAGGAAAGATTATCCATCAAATCAAGCACGAGAAGTATAGTCCTCCTAACTATCGTGGAGCGATGGACACAATCAAGTTTGTGATCGCATAGTCCCGCCTACCCCCCCATTTTACTTTGCTTTTTGTGGTGTTAAGAGCTCAGCATAATTTCTTTTTTGTTGCTTTCGAGTAGGCCATTATTTCTTAATCTGTGTTACCTTGGATTCGGAAATGAAGAGGAACAAACACAACTGGCGTTTAATCCTCTCGATATTTTGAGAAAACAGGATTCATGTTCACAAAAGGTAGGCTGAAGGAGACAAAAGCAGGGATCAAAAGCTGACTCACGAGGCATGCAGTTGCAGGCCCTGTATTGTTCATTTAGGAAATGACGCGGTACCAGAATCTTATTCCAAGCAAACCTGCAAAACGAAACAGTTCTATTCCAGAGAAAAATGTTAAGGCTATTCTACTAATTGCTCCATTTAAAAGATATAAGAAACGACCAAATGTCGATGAAGTTCAAATCTTATCGCACATAATTTCTTTGATGGACAGACCTAAGATATATATGAGCTAGATATGTGAAGAACTTCACACCAAGAATTGAGTATTTCAGGGCTACGTACTTTCTTATCTTAGGCTGGTAGGTGAGTTTTTTAACAAAACAAGTCTCATATGGGTACATTGAATACAATGGGGTTTGAATTAAGAAAATGTAGGAGAAAAAAATATGCACGGTAAATAAAAAATAGTAAGGAAATGTAAGAGAAATTGTATGCTGTAAGAATTTTTTGCTTGATTGTTTATGGTCCTAAGACTTGTTGGGTGGTTGTTTGTGGTTTTAGGAGTTGGTGAATTGTTGTTGGTGATTCAAGTAATTATTGGATGGTAAATATTGGTGGATTATGGAATTGTTGGTTATATATTAGATTGCATGGCCTAGCCTTTAATGGCTATATATTGAGTCAAAGACCTATCTTCTCTTTTCTTACATTTAGGTGGATATATTTAGACACTTGGTTTCTTTAACTTATATTACGGAGAAGAAAATTAATTTTCTGGAAAATTAAATCATTAGGTGTGAAAGTCAGGAAATGTTGGTGACAATATTGTCTTATAAAATTAAGGATTTTTGTACCATGGGTGTTATCAGTAGAAATATTAATCAATTACAGTATTATGAATAATCAATGGTTAATAAAATAGTGTTTTTACTTTATAGAAAAGGTATCGCATGCATAGAACAAGATATGTATATGGAAAGCTTGTGCGTGATTTACGAGAATTAAAAAAAAAACATTGAGGTGTGTGTAAGGGTAAGATTTGACAAACCAAACTAGTGACTCGGGATTGAATCAATGTAGATTTCTAACCATTTAAGCGTGACCCCAAACAACAAAAAGACCGCTTGATCTAGGGATGCCTAGTCATTTTACGCATGCAATTCACAAACCAAATTTATTTATTTTTACACTTGTACCATCAATATCAATATGTATAATTAAGGTTATTTTAGGAAACATTCATTCATGAAAACTTATCAAAATAATTTATTTAACAAGGAGGATTTAGTTCAATGGATATGTAAGTTCACTTTACTTAATTTATCAACCTGAGCCTCTCATTTGTTAAAGAACAAAAAACAAACAAAGAGAGGGAAGCGTGAAAAAGATCAAATAGAATGTGATTATGGTATTAAAGTTACTTGAGATTTTTCACTTTAGCTTTTTAACACGATAGGATAACACATAAATTGGTAGCGTCGCTATGCTCTGCAAAAAGAAAATTAAAGATACGAAGACCAGGAATTAGAAATTAAAATAAGATGTGTATCCAAATCAAGAGAGGAGATCGAGAAAGAGAGAAAGGAAGGAAGAAATCATGAGGGAGCGTCTGCACACACATGAGAGACAACAGAAGGTGCTCACGTGAAGGTGGTCGACCCCATTAGAGAGACACTACCAGGGAGGTCCAAAAGAGGCCAGGCCTTTCTCGAGGATGGCTATCATCACATCTCATGATTTGCTTTGCCCCATTTTTCTCCCCTCGAGGCAGCGCGCTATCATCTGTTAGTTAATGAGAGAAGGCTGGCAAGCACAGATGCAAAGGTACGTTCTGTGTGCAAGTGTCACGAAATCACGTGCAAAGACAACCTAAAAGCCAACAGATCTCACTTGATTAAAGACATCCATGTGTTTCTGTCTTAATTGTGAGCTGAAATTGGTTGTGGGGCATGCTTAATAGTAAAGAGTCATGATTAAGAGCAGAAGATTTTGTATCGAATTCGCCGGCATCATCAACTATTTTCTAATTAATTTTGCCTAGCTTTCTGCGTTGGTTAATTAGTTTTTTTTCTCTCTCTTGAGATATAGATTTCTTTCCAAAAAAAAAAAAAAAGGAGAAAGAGATCGGTTTCCATGCAAGTTGATTGAAATTGAATTTTACTCGCACAAAAGATATGACCCCAAAAAATGAAAGGAAATTCAAGCTTGGGCCTTGGAGTTGTATGTTGTTTATATAATCCAGCAAGCGAGAAATCTAGTAATCGAACCAACTTAAAGAATTAAGCATTTAGGAAAAGCTAAGTACAATCGGTGCCGTCTAGCTCAAGAAAGATGACGGGAAAGTGAAAATAGTTGCTATGGGCCTACAGACAATCCCGAATTGCACGGTAAAGATTGGGACAGCCCCGGAGAGATAAGATAAAGGGCAAAAGATGTTAGGACAAGACCTGGGCTCAGGTCATGTCTTATGAAGCCCTTATAGGCCCATTTCATTTGGATGAGATTAGGTGTGCTCCTGCGCTACGCCGGGAGGCCAGATATATATATATTTTTTTGCGTAAAAAATAATATTGATAAGAAAAAAAATATGTGAGTTGGGTCGACCAAGTTAAATAAATTTGTTTTATTTTCATTAAACCATAAAAAGTGATCATAATAACTTGAAATTTTTATTTTTTTGAAAAGGGACAAACAATGTAACACAATTCTCAACCCATTAAATATATAATGACAAAAATGGTTGAAAAAAGATATAAAAAAAATCAGCTCAAGTCGGCATGACAAACCTATAACCTGGATAATAAGAGGCTAATTAATCAGGTTATCCCACTAGACCCACAGGCAAGGTTATAAGATCGGGCTAATCTGATAGAAAAGAAAATAAAAAAAATCATAAAGCCCATTAAAAAAAACACGATATCAACTCAACTCATGATCCAAGTCATTAGATCAGAAACATCATATTTGAAAAAAAATCATGAAACCTAATTATAAACCAATCAAATATTCAAGATGAAATTGGAAATTTTTTTTCAAATACACAGAATTCAAAACAAAAAAATACCAATGAAAATAATAAGGATCAAAATTGGCATACAAAATAAATGCCATTTTTTATTGAACGGTCAAACTAAAAGAAATAATTTAACAAAAGGAAATAAAAAATAATTAAAATAACGAGGATCAAAATTGAAATAAAAAATAAAACCAAATTTTTTTTATTAAATGGTGAATTTGAAAAGAAGAATTAATTTTAAAAAAAACGAGGACCAAATTAGAAAAAAATATCACAAATTAGGATTGGATAAATCAAAATTTTACAAAAGAATCAAGAACAAAAATTATAAATCAAAAGAATAAGGACTGAAATGAAAATTTTCATAAATCAGAGGATAATTTTAAAATTGCGCATGACCAAGTATATTTCGAGTGAAGGAAAGAGAAAAGAAAGAAAGTGTCACTGAAGACAAATTGTGTCGCCATCAGCCACACGAGTTGCCACAAAAAAGAGAGAACGGAGCGATGCTTATTTTAGTTGCTGAGAGACACCATAAGTGTTGCTCAAAAGACGGAGGTGTTTTCCATAAGTTGTATATATGAGTCACCTTTGATTTTTTTTATTTTTTTATTTATTAAAATACCAAATTGCTTCTTAATTAATATGATAATAATAAAAAATCATTATAAAAATAAAAAATTTTTATTAATCGTTTCATTGTGCTTTTAAAATTGTGAAAAAAATTAATGGTTTGAGTTGCAGTCGATAGATATCCTTGTACCAAAAGACCCTAAATAAATCAGGCCCGCATGAGTGTGCCACCAGGCCTAACCTTGCCAGGAAATAAAAAGGGAAATAGAAAGCCTTGGATATGGTGTGTCATCATGTACATAACACTTCGTCCACTGATTCATCTTCCTCATTATCGAAATCAGGCAGCGTTGCAAGAACCTGACAAAATTGCTCCGACCACCACCAAAATCAATTTTTATGGTTTTATTATTCTACAAAAAATATACATCCATGCTTACCTCAGACGCTAAACTCAAATCTAACCCAAAAAATTATTTATAAACAACTATTTTAGATTAAAATCTAACTTTGTCCTTGACCGGTATCAAGCTCGAATTCCACCAGCCATCGCCGGATTCCAGTGACATTTTCTCTCTGTTTTTTTTTTAAGAAAATAAAAGCCGTATAGTAATTGACTTTGAAGAATAAATATTTTTGTGCTGTGGGGCATATTATAATACAAAGCTTCTGGACCCTTCATAATTAATTTATACACGTGTCATGATTGCATTTATGACCAAGGCACCGCAGAAGTCACCAACAGTTGTATAATTGACCAGTGGACTCCGCGGCCGTAGTTGGAAAAATCATGTAAAGTTAATAAAATAATTACGAGGTTATTGAGAATTTTCTTTTAAATCTTAATTAAGAAAAGATATAGTTTATATTTTTTAAAAAAACCTTACTTTTCTTTCCCCCAATTTTCAAACATTTATCGCATAAAGCTTTCACAATACATTAAAACGAAATTATTCATTGCATCAATGGGTGGATCAAATTTCCAACCAACCCTAATAATACTTCATAGGATCTGGGCATACCCTAATTCTAAACATTTATCGCATAAACATTTATCGCAACCAACCAACCCTAATTCTAAACGTCTCAACTATATTTTATTTATATGACTGTAGCCGGCCTAGGCAAGCTGGCCGGCCGGCCTGTACACCTATTTCTTTACTCGTCCCTCTCTTATAAGTTGAATATCAATCTCTTCATGCAATCACAGCAATCTTTCACCATATTTCTCTGAACTGTAACTGCACTCCCTCTCACATTATTATCATTACCTCGACGCTACCTGGATTCAAGGAACCCGACATAAGAACAATATGAGGCAAGCTGGGACATACTCAGGAATACTTTCTGGTGGTTTATCTGGAAAAACTGGGCCTCACTCATTGCCATTGGCAAGAATCAAGAAGATCATGAAGAAATCCGGTGATGATGTGAAGATGATATCTGGTGAGGCCCCGATTGTGTTCTCAAAAGCATGTGAACTCTTCATCGAGGAGTTAACACAAAGGTCTTGGATGATCACCATCCAAGGCAAGAGGAGGACACTTCACAAAGAGGATGTGGCCTCTGCTGTTACAGCAACAGATATCTTTGACTTTCTTGTCAACTTGGTGTCTAATTCCAGCCACTCCATGGATATTAATCCTGTGGAAATCGAAAACAACTAGCAAATAACAAGACCTTCACCCCCTCCCAACCTAAGTACGAACTTCCATAATTAAATTGTACGATCTCCTAAATTTAGTCGATGTTTTCCTTCCTCTACTTGATCTACCCGAAGTGACATAACGCACTGCTTTTCTGGTAAGATTATTTTAATATACATAACGCACAAAACAAATTAACAATGGTGGGTGAGTGTAGATCCCCCAGCTATCTCTGTATGCTTGGATCATTTGATCATTACCAAATTGCAAACTCTAAATTTGAGCACACACATTGATGTCTGATTTCATTTCATTTCATTTTATTTAACCACACGATGTCCAAATTAAATGAATAGTTTCTTTTCTGTTATTATTTCTTTTCCTCCTCTTTTTTATCGTGAAAAACAATGCAGGATCACCCACAGATCGAATACCTCCCATGATGTAGACCAAATACATGCCAAAGACTACCATTGTCTTTTCCTGGGGTTACTAGCAATAGTATTTAGATGTAGTTAATTAGATGGCCTATTTTAACCAAATTCTATGGAAGTAAAAGCTGAGCTGGTGATGGTTCCTGATAAAAAAAACAAACCGGTGGTCAACCGTCCAGCACAATCCCAGTGATCCTTTACCTATTGTCGTACGTACGTGATCTCTCTCACACACCTAGTAAGAAATTGAATCAATGCAAGAAACAAAGTCGTTCACCTTCGTAAGAGTCGTGTGTGCGTGTGTGTATGACCTTAAGCTTAATGCAAAACGTGATTAATTTAATTAGATGTTATTAGTTATCGTGCCCGCATTATACTGTGAGCAAAATCTAGAAGAGGTGGTGCCTTATTGTCCACCGATTTTAAAAAAAAAAAACTATTAATTGCAATATATTTTTTTATTTTTTTATATAAAAATATGTTTTTTTTAATTTATTTCATCCTTTAACATTTTATTTATTAAATATTAGTTTTTATGATTTGTTGTTGTTTGCTTTCCATGTGACTATTTTAGTCACATGATATTTCGTGAGTTTGGTAAATTAATTTAGTTGACTTGAGTTTTATTTTTCTATTTTTAATTGGTATTTTTTTTTAATTTCATCTTTCAATATTTAATTGATTAGGAATTAGAGTTTATGATCTATTTTGATTTGCTTTCTAAGATGTTATCCTAATCTCATGACTTGAGTTATGGATTTTGCAAGTTAACCCGCGCAGACACATGTCGTTTTATTGTGTTATTTTTTATATTGATTTTTTTTTTCAAATTTTATCATTCAAAAATAGGTTTATTAGAAATTGAATTTCATAATTCATTTACGCTTATTTTCTATGAGGTTATTATAGTTTTATGATCTAAGTTGCAGGTTTGGTGAGTTAACTCAGACTATTTTTTGATTTACTTTTTATGAGATTTTCCCGGTCTCATAACCTAGTTTATGGGTTTGGCGAGTTAATCCGACTTCACTCGATTGGTTCTTTTGTGTTTTTTTTTTAATTGATTTTTTTTAATTTCATCATTTAACATTTGATTGATTGGAAAATAGGCTTCATAATTTATTTCAATTTACTTTATATGGAATTATTCTAGTTTCATGGTCCGAGTTATGGATTTGATAGGTTAACTAGGGTTAAGTTTTCTTCTTCTTTTTTTAATTGATTTTTTTTCAATTTCATTCTTCAAGATTGAGTTGATTAGAAATTAAACTTCATAATTTGTTTCAATTTGTTTTATATGAGGTTATCACGGTCTCAAAACTAAAATCATGGATTTGATAAGTTATCCTGTGTTGATCCAGGTCAATCTAATATGTTATTGTTTTAATATTTTTTTAAAAATAATATTGTTTTGAATTTTTTTAATCAAATTAGATTTTTACTTATTGTTATTATCTTTGAACCCATCAATTTAACTGAGCTACTTCAAACCAATCCTCCCACAATTTATTTTTTCTACTTAAAAAAAACATTAACAATACTTGAACATTTCCTTTTATATTAAAAAAAAAATGATGGAACCGGAGCAAAACTAAAGGAAATTGGGCCAGGAGCTTCTAAAAATGATTAGTGAATTCTGTGAATGAGAATTGTCCAAAAAGGGCTCGACACTCGCTCAATCGAATTTCTAAAATTTAAAAATAAACAAGGAAAAATTGTCAGAAGTGGGATTTGAACCCACGCCCTCTCACGAGGACCAGAACTTGAGTCTGGCGCCTTAGACCACTCGGCCATCCTGACACTATACGACAATCTGGAGACTATTGGTTATATTAATAATAATATTCGTAAAAACTAACTTCCTCATAATAATCACACATGGTCCCTCAAGAAGTTGCATTTGGTCGAATCTATATTAAAAAACATTTAACCCAACCCACCGAATAGCAAAAAACACCAATCTATAAGAGCATGCTTTCTCAATTCCAAGCCCGAAGGAGATAGAAGACAGCCTCCCTCTGCCAAGCCCGAGTACATGAATGACCAATGGGGCATAAATCTTTAAAGACGGCCCAATTCAACATAAGAAATGCAGATGACGCGTACTGATCTTCGACCTGATGATGACCATTGCGAACTCACTCCCTCGCTTGCTGCAGACATTAAAACACAGAAAATTCATGCAAGCCTGGTTAATAATTATTTTTATCATGGAGTGGTAATATGCTAAAGTTAATAAATAACGCACCCATTACTGGCGATTTGGCATACGCTTCCATGTATTTTACTCATGCTCTACATCTGGATAATTGTTATAACTAAACTAAACCCACAGAGACTGTTTGATTAACACTACATTATATAGTACGACAATGCCTATGCTGAGAAGCAGATGAAGAGTACACTTTCACTAAGGCCACTGGCAACCAAGAACTCATTCTCTAGCCGAAATGGTGATGGATGGACTCTCTTGATCTCTTCTGCATTTCTCTTGCTTGATTCCTCTGTCCTTTTTTCGGCAATTGCAGCTCCCCTTTTTTCTCTTCTTCTCCGCATAACATACTCTTCAGGAATAAACACATCCATTAATTATATAAAAGGATGATAAATGAGTTTAATTAGTTGTAGCAAAGTGTTACAGTACTTGAGCATGTATGTGGCGAGAGGAGTGAGATGTATTTATAGGAAAACAGAAGTGGGGAGGGATACCATGGACGTTGACGCCCATGTATTTTATTCAAACAAGCAAACACTCGTTAATTTTATGAAGTTGCCAAGATGCAAAGATACATACCAGTTTTGAGGAAGTTTTTGGCCTTGTTGCATGCGTGTAACACATTGAGGAGAGTAGGGAAAACAACAGTATGTGAAAAGGCAGCCATAAGTCTTAGAGACAACTATATAGATTCTTTGTACACGCTACGCAAATGGTTATGTTATTTTTTTTAATTTTTTTAAAAATATAAAGATATTAGAAAGTAAAAGATTTGATGTTTACGAGAAAAAAATATATTAAATAATATTTTATTTTAAAAATATTAAGATAACGACACATTAAATTGACCTAGATCAACTATAGTTAACCCATGAAACCTGCAATCCAGGACATGAGACATTGATAATCTCATGACCCAAATCGAAACAAAATAGAGAGCTCAATTCTAATCAACCAATATTGAAGGCCAAAATGATAAAAAAAAAAGTCAATAAAAAAAAGATAAAAAAATAACTAAAATAAACCTAGATTGGTGGCCAGCACCACGTTATGGATACTGATCCACTACTAGAAAGAGCTCACCGAGACGGTTGTAATGTCATTGTGAAAGGCTGCATGATGACACTAAAAGAGATCACATGAGTCGCTTGAGTAAGGACCCCAAATTAAAGCAAAATATCATGAAATGAGCACACAATACTTATATTTAAGAAATTAATTTAATTTAATTAAAAAATTCTTTTCTAAAAGCTAAATTTAACAAAGAATAACAAATAAAAGGGTCTGAGATAACTCAAGTTATTTTTAAAATTAGTTGAAAATCCTATAGAAAGCAAATAAAAACTAACGGGGCTTAATCCCAATTAAATCAAATGTTAAAGGATAAAATTGAAAAAACATGAACTTGAAAACAAGAAAAAAAAACAAATGAACCCTGACGTATCTCTTAAACCTACGTTAATCTTTCAAATTCATAACCTGTTAAATCCTAGACCCGAGCTCAATCAAGAAGCCAAATTAAATGATGAAGGATGGAATCGGAAAAATAAAATAAATTTAAAAAATCTATCAAAGTAAAAACAATAGCAATAAAAAATGAAGGATGAGAAATTGGAATCTTAAATAAAATAAATAGCAATTAAAAGGATGAAAACCAAATCTGATAGATTAAAAAAAATAAAGGGGGTTGAAATTGAAAAAAACATTTCAATTATATAAAATAATTCAAATAAAAAATTATCAATTGAAAGAATAGAGACTAAATTTAAAGAAAAAATAAATTGAAGGGTTGTTCTGAAATTTTGGATGGTGAGACACGAAAAACAAGGAAGAGAAAGAAAAAAAAAATCAATCAGTGCCAAGCCAGGAAAAATTATGCCACACTTGCCATCCAAGGAGAATATGGATCCCGCCTTGACAAATTGAAAAACACCAAGAAAATCTAATTTTTGTTGTCATAATGTGTAACTTAAATATGATAGGTGACTTACTTGCTGGCGCGTTCAATGCACATGCCAACCATTATTTTTAAATATATTTATTAAAATACTAAATTGCTACTTATAAAAAAGCATGATAATAACAAAACAAAAAAATAATCCAAAATGAAAGTATGAACAAGCCCTTGGAGGCAAGATAATTTTTTTTTTAATTTTAAGAGCAAGAAAGTTATTTTATTACGCTATGAAAAGTAAAATATAAAAAAGCCACTAGACTCAAGCTAAAATATTATTTTTGCTTTCCATTATAATTAAGTAATTATATTGTGCAAAATAATTTGAAAGACCTAGTTTCTCGATTAATTTTATAATATCAAAAGTACTCTGCCACTCTTATAAAGAGTGGGAATGTATAATTTTTTTAAGGGTTTATGTCGAAGAAAAACAAATTCTAAAAAAATGAGCTATTACACATTCTTTCAAGATGACTGCTTCTCTGTGGTTGCTTATATGATGACCACTGGAGGCTTACATAGTTGTTAACTTCAGGGCCCGTGGGATTAGTCGAAGTGCGCGCAAGCTGGCCCGGACACCCACGTTAAATTAAAAAAAAAAGGATGACTGCTCCTGGAAAAACCACTTGGTTGTTTCTGCACCACTACCTCTTTTATGAAAAAAAAGAATTAGGAAGATGAGTTCTTCTTTCTTTTATCACTTAGGAGCCGTGCGAGATAAAAATCTCATGCACAGTTATGGTTTAAGAGGTTTACGTAAAAGAGTGGCGATGTAACTAGGAATACTGGGTTTGCTTATTATCCTCAAAATACTCATCATTCGAGAGCCTGTCAATTATTGGTACCATATGAAAAAAAAAAAAATATTTCTCTACTCTAATTCAATTTAATTATATTTTTAAATTTAGATTTAATTAATAAATAAGTTGAATTTACATACATAAAAAATAAAAAATTCAATTTATTTTATTTTCTACATTACCGTCCTACGTCACCTTCATCTTATTCCTTCAAATATTTCTAAAAGTAATGTTGAGTAGATGCTTATCTTTTTAAAAAATATTAATTATTTATTTTATATGTAGTAAATTTAAGGGTTAACATCTAGTTTATTTTTATTATTTTTAGAGTTTGAATTTCATTTAAAATTCAATTCTTAAACTTCAAAATGATTGAAAATGTAAATCTCATTTAAATTTTATATATATATATTCCAAACATGATGTTAGTGAAAGCTGAATCCGCAAACCACGTGTCTGACAACGATTCTCTTAGAGTGTTTGGTATTGCATGTGGTTATATTATTGTTTTTAAAAAATTTGAATTTGTTTTTTTTAAATTATTATTTTTTTGTATTTTTAAGTCGTTTTGATAGGGTGATGTTAAAAATAAATTTTTAGAAATAAAAAAATTATTTTAATATATTTATAAATAAAAAATACTTTGAAAATTAGTTAAACAGTCTCCTGATACCATTAGTTCATAATTCATGCGCTGAGACGGTAAGAAACCTGTTCCCTTGACAAGGATCTTGACGTATTTTAATTAATCAAGTCACAACACTTCTCAGTGTGCAAGAAAAGAAATAAGAAAAGATTACACTGCTTAAATGAGTGTTGAATCACAGGGCTCCGGACCCATCTGTGTCTGAACTTTCAAGTCAAAAGCATTCCATGGTCGGTTTTGTTAGGTTAGCTGTCCTAATTTGTATGAGATAGTGTATATAATTGCCTCGAGACATCATGAAAGGTGATTTCCACAGCAAATTTAGTGCACAGATGAATCATAAATGTATGACATTGTGTGAATTTTTTCTTTAATTTGAATTATGTTTTAATGACATGATGGGTTAAAGTTTAATAAAATTACTTAAATCATAATTAATGTTAGGTCCCATCGATCTCCTTGGCTCCTTGCACGGGGCATCAGACAAGCTTCAACTCTTGATAATTTTTTCTTTTAGGAAAATTAATTGTGGCCTGAATTATTTTGAAGCTTTTCAAACTTCCAAATTTCTCAAGAACATTAGCCCTCTCCATCGATTATTTATCGTGTAACTCATGATAGGTGCAGATGTTTTTTGGTATCTTCCCTCTGAAGAATTTTACTTTAAAATGGAATAATTCATTGACATATATTACTTATTTATTTTCCTTAAATATTATCTCTGTGAGATCTTAAAGCAGTGCAGGCTTTAATTTTTCTGGATCTTATCCGTTAGGCTTTAAGACAGTTCTACAGTATTGGTTTTTAATTATAAAGCTATTGGATGAACTCGAAGGTATTAATCTTAGAAATACGATTTCCTTGATGTTAAATGATTTTCAGGGTAGTTTCTGTGATTATTTTGAGCAGCCATATAGTTTTTTTAGTAAACATTCAACTCAACATCGATGGATCATAACCAAGATTAATTTATCTTTCATCTAGTTATATTTTGTTGGATGGTTCTTGTTTCAATTCAATTATCACCATGTTTAGATATTTGATCAATGAATTGATCTTCACCCAAACACGCCTCAGCTCATAGAAAATGAGTGGTTTTTGTCCATGAGAGTGGGATTTGATATCCTATATGCATGGAAAGTGCAGGTGAAGATAAAATCCAAAAAATGAAGAAGAAAAGATTCAGAAGATTTCAGCATCATTAACTCAAGGAGATGTTCACTTCTCACCTACTACTTATCACGAGGGATTTCATAATTCGTTCAGCTCGAAATCTTTGTAGACCCAACTAGTTTGACGCTTCTTTATGGTTGTAAAGCTACCTTCAAGGATGTAAGCAGCTTACCTGCGTCCTAGTTCCTACCATACCTCCTAACCAGTCCTTTATTATCAAGGGTAAACCTCTTTTTTGCCCCTGCCCTTCGTTTGGTATCAAACAATCTTTAGAGAGAGAGAGAGAGAGATTTGAGAGGAAACAAAAGAGGAAAAGCAATGAAAGTTAAAATGAAATATGAAAAGAGGCGGTCTTTATTTAGTAGTGGAGGATAAACTAAAACTGTAAGAATAATATTGGAAAATTATAAATTATGTGGGTAGAGGTGGAATATTTATGAATCGATAGTTTATTAAAATTTCTATTTGAAAAGGATTCATCCCCGAAATGACTGCCAATGCTTCATTACCCTTAATTCTATATGTAGAATTTATATTCGTTGAAGAAAATATATAAATGCAGAGATTCTCAGGAAACATAGGCGTTAAAGTTAAGGTTGTTGCCAAGTGGCCCAAGTCGGCTATCCAACCTGTTTTGTCTTTCTTTTCCTTTTTTTTTGTTCCTTAACAGTCAAACAATTTCCATAATGACTGATTCCGATTAATTTTAGGGTATATCCTAAAAATAACACGTTTTCAAGCTTTTCCTCTCATTTGCTCTTGGTGTTCTTTCTTTATTTTCGTCCGAAGATTGCACCTCTGTTAGCAAGGGACATCCTCCTGTCTGTGGAACACTCTTCTCGTTTCAGGTATGAACATAACGTTAATAATCTCAAAGCAAAACCCTTTCCATTGGATGCTAACAGCTCATTGTTTTATAAGACTCACCTCTCCTGATGATTCAATACATGAAATGCTTGAAAGTTGAGAATAATATAAATTAAGTAAATCGCTTTCTTATGATATTGAAAAATAGCTAGTCTATATCTACATGTCTTGAATGTCACACATGGACTACCATATTGTAATGATTTGGCAGTTGCTCGATGTAGATTGGATGAACTTTTGGATCCATAAATATGTTAACCAAAAGAAGACAAAAGCATAGCTTTTTCCTTCCTGAGAAAGTTCAAAGAACCCCACAAATAAATTTGCTTTTTTGTCCATACCCAACTTCCATTTGTACCTACCACAATCCAGCGATATTTACAACAGTTTCTTTCTTTCTCTGTTAGATGGTAATCTTTATAGGATTTTTCGTTTAGTATTTGGTGATAGTTATTGTTGTAAATTGTTTTTTGGGTCTCTGTGGTGAAATTCAAAATAGTACTTTATGGGGGAGGAGGAGCACGAGAAAGCTGAATCTAAGGCAGTCTCTCTGCCTACACCAGCTAAAGAGCATGGACCTGTTAAAGAAGAGAAAGAAGCCTCTTTAAATGATGCTGCTAATGAGAAGAACTTGGTCCCAGTTTCTGAAAGTATGTTCTCTTTTTATTCTTCTCCTGAGAAATTAACATAGAAAGAGAGGAAAGGGGAAGTTTAATAGTTTAATTATTGAGGTTTTTTTATATTTTATTTTTGTGCATGTTACTATAAGTTCCCTAGTTATATGATTGAATCTTCAATGTATCAGATGCTGCAGATACAACTGCTGCTGAAAACGTTTCAGGGGGATCGAATAACAGAGGTGTGTGCAGGATATCATTTGAAGTTACTGCTCTCAAATTTGATATTTTTCTTTTTGACAGAACATATTGATTTATATCTATCTTCAGATATAATCCTTTCAAGGGTTGAAACGGAGAAAAGATATGCTCTAATTAAAGCATGGGTAGAAAATGAGAAGGCTAAAGTGGAGAACAAGTAAGAGACTGTTTCTAAAGCTTTGAACTATCCATCTTTCAGTATTGACATAAAGCAGGCCTCCCCACACCCAGGTTATCAAATCAAGCATAAAAGCATGCTTGAAATGACTCGGGTTCAATCGATTTATCAAACTACTTGCACTATGTACATCTTTGCTAGGGTCTGAAGTTCTCCAGAATTAGAATTTTACTGCATGGAAAGTACATTCAAGCCAATAATTGGCCAGCTTTTTTGTCATCCAACATCAAATAATGTATTTGAAAGTCCCTGGGATTGGGTCTAGGAATCCAAACATATTAGGCTATAAAAATGCATCATTAGAAGAAATTTTCTGAACCAGATCACACACTGTTAAGCTATAAAATCACCAAGAGAGAAACTCCATTACTATTGCCATAGAAGTAAAGTTCATTGTCGTCAGCACATGCTTCAGATATGTAAATGCGAAGACGCTCAATAAATATCTATGTGTGTGTGATACTTGATAGTTTGGTTAGAATTTCCATTTTCAAATGTCTATAGAATTCATCTATACTCTCCAAAGGTGAAAGGTCCATCTTAGATGATTCACGATGTCCTCTTTAAACAAGGATTTTTGCATTTGATTCAGTCTGCAAGTAGGACGTAAATCTTGGCTTCATAAAGCTTTCAATTCCTACTCAATGATGACTTTCAGAGCTTGGTTCTGAGCTAGTTATACACACTGAATTTTCAAATAGGGCTCACAAAAAACTCTCTGCCATTGGATCATGGGAGACAACCAAGAAAGTATCGGTGGAGGCAAAAATAATGAAGTTTGAGGTAATAAACTTATGAACTGAAGTATCGTTCGCGTAATATCGCATCTTCATTTTCTTTACCACTTAATAAACTGCATAGACGTTCAAAGTTCTTGTGTAACATACTGTTGCGATGAACTATTGATTTAAAAGTGTCTCGATTAATTTGTGGCATGATAGGAAAAACTGGAAAGGAAGAAGGCTGAATATGAAGAGAAAATGAAGAACAAAGCAGCCGAACTCCACAAGGCAGCTGAAGAGAAGAAAGCAATGATTGAAGCGAAAAAAAGCGAAGAATGTCTCAAGGTAGAGGAAACCGCGGCGAAATTCCGAGCAACCGGGTATACACCAAAGAAGTTTCTTGGATGCTTTAGTAGCTAAGTTGTTCTGGAAAATCCTGAAGAACGTGGGGGGGGGGGGATTGCCAGAAAGGATTTTAAAATTGAGTTTGCTTCGATTTTGGCTTGTTTGTTGGTCAATTCTCTAATTGTCTTCTGATATTGTAAAATTTGGTAACTGGGTGTGCGTGCAAGTACTGTTACATCACCCAAGTTATGTCATGAACCAAGCTTGGGTTTTGATATTTCCTTTTGTGTGAGTAGACGTTTCTCCAGTCGAGGAAAACAAAAATGAATTAAACTATGTTATCCATAATCCAATTTAACTTCTTAAGCTAACGTTCTCAACCCCAGAAGAATATTTGGTAGAGAATAAGAAAATTTCAAATCAATTGAAATTATCAAAATTCTCACAGTTCCAGTTCCAGTTCCCATGGAACTCTTTTACGGGTCATTTATCATTTTCTCTCCTCTCAAGAAACCACCAGTTCACTCTCACTACTCCCGACATCCAAGAAACAAAAGAGAACCCAATTACGAGAACCAGATTCTAAGCCGACCCATGAAGACAGAGACGACGAACTCGCAATCGACTCAGTGAGTTGAAACGGGTTTATTCTCATCTTGACTCTTTCAAAACCACATTCAGAATGAGCTCTTCAACGTTTGAATGGTTGTCTAGCTTGCTCAAACCATTGCTAGGGTGCTGACCCAATTTGAGATAAGTGTCACTTATTTTTCATTCTTCCAAGCATTTTTGGGGTCTGAGCTGAGTTTTTGGGGTCTGGTGAGAGGCAAAGGGAGGGCTGGTACTGGGTAGACAAAGTGATGCGGATGTAACATAAAATAGCATCCAAAAGTGGGACACGATCAGTGAAAGGTTAAGAGAAATATGAATGATGGACCCCAAGAACATATAATAGTCAGAAACTCCATATTTTCTCTGCATTAGCAACCTTTTCTTTCCATTTGTTTTTCTGATTTTGTAAATCTCGGTCATTTACTATAATTGCCTAGGCATGCATGGCCCACTAACCTTGTCTCTTTTTCAACCATTCCAATTAGTAGGCAGGACCCAATCTGAGTTAGATCTCTCTTGTTGTAGTTAGGACATGGGTGAGCATTCTGTTAATTCAAAAACAAGTTCCATTTCAACATGAAGCCGTTTGGCTTGGTATGTGGTTTGTTAGGGGCTCTGAGATTTGCTTTGTGAATTTTACGGAATGGAAGTGCTTGCTGCTAATTTGGCAGAACGAAGATGAACCTGTTAGATGTTTGTAGGCAAGTTTATGCGATCTCCTCGTATCTTTTTTATAATGGCAACTGAGCAGTTAAAGAATTTATGACAGTAATTTTCAGGGACATTAAATGATTTTTCTTTATTTTTTTTTAACACCATGTAAAGTATTATGAACTTATAAAGTATTGGAATAATTTTTCACAAACTTTTCAAGAAATATTGAAGTTTTTTTTCTCTATTTCGAGGTATAAGTAGCGTCAGTGTATTGCAACCTATCCATTTATGAATATACATCATGTCCGTGAACAATGTTTGCATCTTTTATGTAGGATATAAGCAAAGACTCCTGAGTGGTTGGCCGATCAATTTTGGAATCAAATGGATGCTAATATAGTGCTTTATTGTCATGCCCACACACGAACTCTGAAGTTACAGATTGGTTGCTAGATATAGTAAAAATTCTATATGGAGATAACTGATTTGTATACCACATAATAGGAGGATTCTAGTTGTAATTGTTGCCTCCTGTCAGGACTATCTTTAAAAGACTTGGTCAGGAAATGCTTCATGTCTATCTTTATATCCCCACTATTTTAGAACTGTACTTTGCATTTTCCAAGAGACATGAACCCTAGGTTACAATAGCTTAAATAAGCGATTCATGTCCTTTTCTCCATCCATTGAAGATTCATTGTATTGATCTGGGTCAGATATTCTGGGAATTCCATCTATCTTAACTTCTGAGATAGAGTGGAACGGAACTTTCAGAATTTGTTGTTGAACTCTACTTTTAAAGCTTTTCCAAGCATCCCTTCTGATATCAGATTTTATACTGCTCGTTTTAACATAATGGGTTTCACTGGGACCTTAGAGAAATGCAAGGCCTGTGATAAAACTGTATATTTCATTGAATTGGTGTCAGCTGATGGAGTTCCTTATCATAAGAAGTGCTTCAAATGCAGCCACTGCAATGGACTTCTTGTGGTACGAGTTCTATTCACTTATGGTGGGGGCCCCCCCCCCCCCCCCCCCCGGCGAAGG
>Ga0307518_10000827_pt1 | contig 23190 bp, 17 predicted proteins | sample 25_EM_MG_FD_203889 | JGI IMG/M metagenome (GOLD analysis project Ga0307518, IMG submission 203889) | Populus trichocarpa ectomycorrhiza microbial communities from riparian zone in the Pacific Northwest, United States - 25_EM | ecosystem: Host-associated > Plants > Roots > Unclassified | place...
TCAAGGACGTTGGCCCGAAGTAAATTGTACCCTGCTTCATGCAGGGCATGCCCAAGGTTGATGGCTGATAGTTGTAGTTTAGCAAGTGGTTCTATGTGGGTTTGAGAATTGGTCCCGTTTCAGGAACGTTCCGTACTAGATGCGGCCTTCCCTTATATGAAGACTTGCCATTATTTGAGTGGCGTTGTATCCGTGATGATATTTTTGTGGTTCTTGGTGTGGGGAAGTTTATTCTGCCAGTAAGACTGCATACACTTCTTGGCACCTGTGGTGGCTTCAAACAATTACAGTTTTTATTTCCTTATAGATTCCGGTTCTTTTCTTTGGCGTCCTGGTGATGCATGCGTTACCTTCTATATTTTTGTTGGGTTTTTTTTCTCTGGTGAGTAAAATTTTAAGTTTTTTGCCTCTTTGATTAAGAGGCGAAGGCCCTATTGCAAGAGATCTGTCTTGAGAACTTGGTTTCATTTGCTAATCCCAATTTGAGAGGGTGGTTACACAATCCTCTACTACGTTGTGAGGTCATTGCTGCTCTAATGTACCCAGAGAGAATCCCAGCCATTTTCCTGGTTCCAAGCTGCTCGTCATCGAGGAAGGACTCCCACTAGTGGGATCACAACTTTATACGACAGTAAACCAACAAGCAATTTTGCAAGATGGAATGCCGTTTTCTGGAAGGTTCTTGCATTTGTTACGTTTCCCAGCACTGACAAAAGTGGAAATCCAATGTGGCATGCAAATTGCTACAATCAATTGAATTCTTAAGAGATGTGGATGAGCTCTCGTGGAGGATTCAACAATTTGAGTATCACTGGTTGCCTGGTTGGTAATCCTGTTGAGATATGACCAGGGCAAGTTAACAAATTATTACCCTATAAATTTCAAGGGATCCTGTTCAGCCAGGGTGGTCCTAAAAGAAACATCTTTCTAACATTTTATGAGACATGTCTTTTTGGTTAAGCTTCAGTGCCTCTGACCAAAATCTCCCAACATTCAGCAGTTGCTATTTCCTTTACCAACAAACCGAATGACGGTCCCAAGCCAATCTTCAGGAAGAGCGCCTCTCACCTCTCCACTTAAAGCCCTCGAAGAATGGGTTGTTGCTGCCTGTGTTTAACCAAATACATATATATATATATATATATATATATAAAAGGATAAAGAAAAATAAAAACAATGACAACATATAAAGCAAAGACCAGGCTGAAAGCTATCAATCACCTTCACAATGTAGACATCAATTCCAAGTTTTGCAATCAATGCAGCTTCTGATATCTTGGTCGCCATTCCACCAGTCGTATCATGGGCTGCAACAGTTGTTTCAACTGCAGGCTAGGAATAAAAAACGTATGTTGATCTCACAGCAAAGGACTTATAATCCCCTTTTGGAATATCACTTTGCGAGTACTCTAATCAAGGCGAATAAAAATCATATTTTCCACTAGCATCAACAAGCCAGGAAAACCACCGGGCACTTGTCCTGAGATTTGAATCTCTTAACACTAATTATATATCACTGATGTAAACAATATCCAAGGGGATGCCAAATGGTTATTTAATTTCTATTGCACAAGAATTTTCCTACTGAAAAGGAAGAGTTCATCTTCTGGAGATATGCCATACTGCAGATGAGAAAGTACAGATTTAAGGTCACATTTTGTGAAAAACTAATTTTCGCAGATGCAAATAATAGGGCATTGTTTTACTACTGCTTAGCAACGCCTATTTCAAGTGCTATTAACTCGCCATGCATATTAATACAGGACATCCAACTCACAGATAGCAATTTGCAACATCAAATGCTGAAACAACCACACAAACCTTGCTTTTTCATGTCCTCAAGTGTTGGTTTCACAACAGACCAGCTCCCATCTTCACTCACAGCTGTGTTTTAGAAATTGGTTATGTCCTTCCAGTGTGACATATCAAGCTAATTTTGGAGACTATCATCCATTGAAAAGATAGAGTTTGTTATGAGTGCTCACCGATCTCCCTCAAGAGGACTGCATTAGGTTCTGAAGGAGGACGATCATAAACACCCAAAACATCTGTCTGTAGTCCAAATTAATTGGATATCAAGAACAGAATTGCGCTTTTTATTACAAAATATGCAGGTTAATGCCATGGTGACTGGCCTAGCTACGAAAAAGAGAGGTCATCTAAGATAGTCAATTTCAGGAATTAATTGATCAACTTCATCATAAATGCAACATCAAACTGACAAGAATTTGATCCTGCTTCAAAACTCATCATTTGTACAGTTTATATGGAGAAATGAATAAAAGCTAGGAGTAGAATTAATAAAGTGGACCGTCTTTGAGCTATCTGATTCTGGTTGTGCAGAGAGAAACAAAAGGTGATTTGACAATGAACCACAAAGCTCTGTCCAAGAAATGCAATAATATGAGATCATGTCACGGAAAAAGGATACCAGGAAAACAACGTATTCAGGTTTCAAATAGGCTGCAAGATGACGTATAATAACATCACCACTCAATATGGTGCATCCCTGATTAAATAAGCAAATAAAAAAAATGTCAGATTCAATTTAAAAACCAAGAGAGTATATCAACCCTTAGAGAGACCAAACCTGCAAATCATCAAGTACAGCATCTCCATGTAAGACCTATAAAGCAAAATGAGATCTATGATAGTACAGCATGTTGAAAAAACCCAGCCAACAAAGAACATGAAGGGAAAGAAAAATGATCACTACTCCTTCAAGCATTAGTAAACACCAAAACAATGGGTTCACACTAGAAATATGTCCTAGTGGTTTATGCCGACTAACAAAGTGAGAAATCCATCACCACCTCCAATAACACATATACAAATATGCTGATATGTGTTGCTGGAGGTCTAAGAGAGGATTTTTCATCTCCATAACTTTCACCTTCTTCTTTCTTTCTTTTCTCTTTCTCCGTCTTTTTTTTTTGCTGCTTTGCAACTTAAATTTCTCCTCTGCCATTTATTCAAATTTTATAGTACAAAAAGACCTTAAAACCTCTAAAAGCCCAGCATGATTGGCGTTTATGCGTTAATGAATTGAGATAAGGATTTCAAAGTACAAATGTGTGTCCTTTCATTTGTAATTTCAGAAACTTATATGATGATTGAGCAATCCTTAAATTATGGCAGCCAAATTTCTATAAATTAAGTTTTTAGCAACTTATCGAATTCACAGCTTCTCCAGAATCCAAAGACTGAGGTTTTCTATATTGTTGGTTGCTAAATATAATCCTGTGAGTGTTATATGCTACACTCTTAGACTCAAGAATCCAATTGTTTGCTTGCAAAAACATCATGACCAGATAACTAACAATTTCTGTTTTTGAGATTTCAGAATCCTTGGCTAGTCATTTCCATCCATTTGCAAAGTCAACAAGTTTATACGATATGTTTGTCACTCATTGAAGATCAGGATCTTCATGTATTTCCTCTTATCTGGGTACTGCATTTCAAGCAATTTCGTGTTGCTGAAATTTTACTGCTGACACATAAGTTCAGTTTCATTTGACAAGCAAAACAGCAAAAAAAGAGATAAGAACTGGTGTGTTTTGATCAATTTGACCTCAACTAGTTTGGGATTGAGAAGTACAATTATACATACTATTCTTGCTCCTTAAATAGTAAAGTTAATAGAAAACAATGATTCATAAGATTTCAATTCACAAAATAAAGTAAAGAGGAAGAAATCTATCTTACAGGTACGAATCCGGAGTTGATTGCCTGAGCTACCATTGATAAATCAGCAGATGCCATCTGTGGATACAAATTAGAGACCAGAATTAGATCATACAGAATTCTCCATCATCAATAATGAAGATAATCATGGAAAGTCCCATATTTGAGCCATATTAGTAAACAAATACACTCATTTCTCAATGCCTCTAACATTTCTTTCAGGAGTTGTCCATCCACATGAAAATGGAGACATTCCAATGGTAGGAATGCCCTCTGCCATAAAAAAAAAAACTTTGTTAGAGTCATATGCTAAATTCCCAGAAATACAATGCAGAAACAGCTGCCATTGAGAAAATAGAAAGAATTTTCATGGACAAATTTCAAGAGTTATGAAGTAATATCCTATTTTGCAAGAGGAAGTACCATTCTCAATGTTCAAATTTCAAAAGATGTTAGAGGAAGTACCAAATTTCAAAAGATGTTAGAGCAAAAGGCATCAAAGAAAATATGAAAACCAAGCCTAAGAAATGATAAAATTCTCCAGCACTATCTTCATTTTTTAAATTGAAATCTGTTTTCGTATGAAATTTTCAGTGATTAGAACTATTCTACAGAGTACAGAATCTGTGTAATTTCAAGGACTATTAGCTGAAATTTACAGCATATTAGCACCAGGTTCTTGAAAACTCAGATTAATACTAGTTATAGCATTTTTTTCACTTGTTCCATTGAGGAAGGTTGAAGACTTATACAGCAGGGGCTAACAAATTATTTTCAGATCAGTTGCCTAGATCAGTACCTCTGGCCAATGCTCGAACAATTTCGAGATTAAGAGTCGTAACCTGTAATAACAAAAATTACCAAGAAAAATGATAAATATGGGAGCAGGCAAAGAGTCTGTGCGAGAGTAATGACACAAGTTTCGAAAAAATCATGTTGCAAAAATTACATAAAACTTCATGGATATGAAAGAATATCCTGCAGTCCAACAAACAATGGAAGGAACAAACAAGTTTGAAAAGAATATCGAGCATTTTCTGTTGGTATTTCTCTTCAATGCCATACTTGTTTCCCATTCTATTCAACCTTACATGCTAGTTGTGCATCCAGCCACCCAGCACTATAAGTGTATATAAAGGTTTGATACTCCCTGATTTGACATAAGATCAAGGGGGAAAGGCAAAATATTAATCTTACGGAAATGCGTGTGGCAACAAAACCAGCCTTGACAAGTGGTTTGTTCAATCCTCCTTTATGAACCCCTGATTTGCTTGCCTGAAAGTGCCCAAAGGAACCTGAAGGCAAAAACAATAAATCAGCATCGCAAATCTTTACCAGAAGAGGAGTGTGGACATCACTTTGAAGACCAACTCCTACATATCTGGAAGGGGTCAATCACTCAGCTCTCCTTTCTAAATCCAATATAAATCCAAGGTCAATGCGCTCCACAATTTTTTGTTGTCAATTCATGCAAATGCATAGCCGAACAAACAATCTTCACTCATGCTCAATGTCCTTAATGCTGATTCAAGAAATAGCTATGAAAATAACCTGCTCCATGAACAACAACAAAACTGCTAGAATCCAAGTTTTGGTCCTCAAAATCGTCAGCATCACAAGAAATTCCTGATTTTCCAGGTCTCTTGCTCCAATCCATCCCAAGAACCTTTCGTGAGCTAGACCCAGTAATCATGGCTTCCCTCAGCTGTGAGGAAACAATCTCAACATTTTCTTCATTTATCTTCTCTAAATCATTCTTGCAAGTAATTGCCGCGCCTCCTGAGACGAAAAAAAAACTGTCACATAATCAACAAACTGTAGAGAATCACACATGAAATCGAATCTTTTTCTTCATTCCTTCATTTTCTTGTCACGGATATATATTAAGAATACCGGTGTTGGCTTTGTGGGATATTATATGCAATTTACAAACTTAATCACTTGCATACTGAAAAGAAAAATCACAGCCCAGTTTCAAATGGAGATCAAATATATCCTCAAGAAAGCAAGCAACAATAAAAACTGAAAAAGTAGTGACCTTACACCAATAAAGATCAATCAAACCAAAACAACGTGAATAGAAACAATTTGTCAGGCATAAAGCAGAAATATTTGTAAGGGTACAAGAAAGAGAGACAAACAGACCAAGTTTAACAATGCAACGGATTGGTTTGGTTACACTGAGGGTTGTTGTGTCCTCCATCTGTTGGCTTCTCTTCTGATGTTTTTTCTGCTTCTGTTGTTTGCAAATCTCTGTTGGGGTTTGAGGCACTGCCTGTCAACACAATATTCAACAACAGTGTACTGTGACTCGAATGTTCGACTCTGGTTTAACTTAGAATCGGCTGAGTGTGACTCGTTAGCTTTTGTGTTTGGCTTTGTTTGGATTAAGTTTGTTCTCCAACCATAACAAGAATCATTTTGTTTATCACCTTGTTATTACCGAATTTATCCTTTTCTTTTTCTTTTTCTTTTTCTTTTTCTTTTTCTTTTTTATCTGTTCACTTTCATCAGAGTTTATGATTTTTTTTTATTAACTTGGATAATTAGACCAGCTTGTATATATCTTGATTAATTCTATGGATCCTGAAATTAACGACCATATAAGTCTTTAATAATTCTGAAATTTATAGGACTCGAATTGATGACTTATAAAAAGTAAATCCAAAATTTAACTAGTTTGAATTTAAATTTATAATTTTACAACTTTTCTAGAAAGAAATGTAACTGTAGTTAACCTTGTAGTGTATTTTTCTACCTTTTTTGGGATGCAAAATAAATGTGTGTATAATCTCCTTGATTTATCAACCTATTAAAACAAAGAGTTTATATGTATATAAAAAAAATATATTGCAAGAGGTTTTTATTCTGGAATTTCAATTTTCATGACATTAACTCGTGCCTCTTATTGATATGGAAAAACTCACGCATGGTGCGAATTCATTTTGTGCCTCTTAGCATTGGTTTTTTTTTTTTTTTTAATCATGTCTTAGCATGATTTTTTTTTTCTTCCGGATTTTTTAACTATATGATAAAGCATGACTTCTTTAGATAATTCCCATTTAAGTACATGATACGCCACATATCAATTGAACTTCTGTGTTAATATATTGGATTGTGGGTTGGAGCTCCGCTGCGGGTTTTATAATTTTTGTTTTTTAATGGAAGATAACTATTTAGACATGGTTAGTTTTTTTTTATAGGAAAAAGAAAATTATGTGGAAGTTAATTTGATATAATTCGGTTGACTTGATAAGCTTAAAGATAATCTGAATGACTAAGTTTGATTTTTAATTAACAAAATGTTGAAGAGTGAAATTGAAAAATAAAATTTCAATTAAAAAAAAAACTCAAGTCAACCGAGTTAACTTATCAAACCCATGTCATGAGTCATGGGAGTGGGTTAGCCACATGAAAAATAAATTATAACAAATTATAAAGTCTAGTTTTTAATAAATTAAATACTAAAATAAGAAATTAGGGGGAAATACACGTTTTTTTATGAAATAATATTTAAATGGATATTGTCCTGTGAGGCGGTGATACAAGTAAAAGCTCCTAAGAACCAGTATTTTAATTTTTTTTATATGTGAAAAAAAATATTTAATTAAAGAAACTTCAAAATTCACAAACTCAAATAACAATAAAAACAAGAACATTCAAGTGGAAAAAACTGAATGAAAAGCACGCGCTGATATTATCTTCAGCCGAAAAGAAAATAAACCCAGCAGCCCATATACGAGACCAAGCCCAACTAGGGACTAGAGGTCTACCCAAGCATATATCCATATCCATGGAGACGATTATAGAGGAAGATTTTTACTGGTAGTGCTATTTGTGAAGGCAAAGGTGGGGAAGACAACCTCCAAAGTCCAACCCATCCAGTCGTAGATATTTTTATGCGAGTAACTTTTCATATTCTTGGTTTCGTTTTTTCTGTCGTTAATTAACTGTATATTTACTTCAATGAACATGAAATATATATATATATCACCATACTAGAAAAAGGGTAGCATGAAAAGGTGGTCTGAATAAAAGGAATCAACGCTCGCGAAGTGGAGCGTGCCAAGCACAGTCAATTTACATTGATTCGATCAGAAAGAAAGCAAGACTACTTGAGAACTCTCTTGTTTTGTTTTTTTGTTGAGTAAACCCTAAGCTCAAAAAAACAACATCCACCCATCACAACCTAACAGTCAAAGGCACGTAAAGCCGATGGAAAACAAATGACTAATCACTGAATTGTTTTCCATTTGTTGAAACGGATGATTTCTGTGTGATAATTAATGGTTTCAAAGGAAAATGGACTTAGGGAACAGGTGGTCGGAAAGGGTTGTAACCGTGTATTCCAATAGTTTAAAATTTTTATGTTTTTTTTTATTTTTTTAATATATTAATATCAAAAATAATTTTTAAAAATAAAAAAATACATTAATTTAAAGCATTTCTAAAAAAAAAAAAAATCAATTATTAAACAGTCCTGTATAGAACCACAGAGTTCATGTACTTTACTTTTAAGATGCCGGCCTAAATCAACAAGGGATCGTTTGTAAACAGAAAGATTCAATATTTCCCTATAGGACTTGATGCGACCTGATGGCCATGGGCCATGCACTTCTACAGCTTGCTTAACATCACCGGCATTTTCCCAGTTGCCAATATTTCCCTGAAATCTGAGGACTTGCCAGGTTTTTTTTTTTTTTTTAATAAATCGGTAAATGAAAAGCATGGACTGTCAGATTGGATGTACGGGATTCTATGGATCCAATTGTCCGATTGATGTCAATCATGGTGTGGTAAATTCGTTCAAGTGTTTCGTGCAATGCAGCAAGATAAAAAAAAAAAAAAAACTGGTAGCATCAGCAAGGGGTAATTTGACCCTCGCTTGATCGTCACCACCAATCTGGATTTTATTAAATAAATGAAAGTGAATGTGGGACCGTCTCTCTCTACGCAGCCAAAGTGTGGGCCAGCCCTAGGTGCCCCGCACGAACCATTTGCCGTTGGCAATCGATATTCGCAACTGAAAACAATGATATCAGTTTGACAACTTGCATGCCGTCAGCAGAACAGATAGTTGAGGCGGAGAAGCCAGCCACATTTTTCACACCTCAATGCAAGACCTTGCCGCCTCTTTATTAAAACTCGCTTTCAACGCATAAAGACAGTTTATTTATCAACACGAAACCTATATACAGATAAAAAAAAAATTCATTTCATAAAATAAAAGCATATTTAAAATATAGAGTTAACGTGGAGACGTGTTGAGATTTAAGAGGAGATTGTCATTAGGATATAAAATTCAATAGATTCTGAAAACACATGGATTAATTAATTGGGTGAATTTAGAAAAATACAAGAATTAATCGATCACAATAAAAAGACAAGAGTGTGAATGAATAATTAATAAATTGCCCACCCTAGATCAAGCAAAGTACGATACAAGGAGAGAAGGACCACAGGATAAAAAGAATGCTTCGTGTGGCAGTTACCTAAGTACATGATTCTTTTCTATTTATCAATTACCACATGGTAAACAATTATTGCTATTTATTGGCATTGTGGACAAAACAATGTTTATCTGAGAGTTTATACTTTTTTTTTTTTGTTTAAAATTATTTTTTTGATATATTAATATTAAAATAAAATTTTAAAATTAAAAAAATATTATTTTTATATGTTTCTAAACAAAACTACTTAGAAAAATAATTATTAATACACTATAAAACGAGATCTTTATATGTTAATCGCCCGGTTTGATTTTCTTAGCGGTTCGGCACAGACAACTTGTCCCAAAATTTAATTAATTTCATAAATTCTAGAATTAACAACTTTTTCATTACCCTGGAATAATTGCAGCTATTCTTGCATCCATGGTCCGTTGTTTTTCTTGTTTGGGTGCTCCCACAGAAGCAAATTGGGAGCTCGAAACCAACTGATCACCCATTCAGCTACTGTGTGTTGACATCTGGGTGATGGTTCACACTTGCAATGATCTTTATTTGTGTGGTTTGGACTTTTTGAACATCGGACATGGCATTATAAATTGACCAATGCACTTGTTGGCACGGCACAAACGTTGTCTTAAGATTCGCTAGAAGGCATGACAAACCATCCCCGAAGCGGACAAACATTTTCGGAGAACTGTTTGGCAGGAGCCACAAGTTGTGACATGTGTTAATGAGAAATTGGGGGATAAGATTTCCGTGCTCCCTCCTTGATCTTGACATCTCAGGACAAAGAAGCTTTGATTTGAAATGAAAGAGAAGTTTGTTTTTTTTGGGATCAAGCAAATGCCGTTGGCTTCAGGAAGAGCAACGAGGAACTCGATCCTAGTGAGTTTTCGGAGGAGCTCCCTGCCAAGGTTCTGATTTCAAGTGACTACACAATATCCGCGGCTTTTTTCTTTTCTTTTTCCTTTCTTGTGAGCCAACAACTTCACTGCACCGGACAACTAATTAATTAGGTATATTATATAATAATAAGTATATATAGAAACTATATTATATCCAGCAACATTTGTACTAAAAAAAACTTAAGTATGTAAAAACTAACTCTCTGGACGAGAGAATATATACTCTGAATTCTAAACCAAAAGTATTATATAAAAACTACTCTTTAATCAAGTGTTAATTATAATTTAGGAAATATTGCTTTATTTTTTTTTTAGAAAAAGGAGAGGATAATTAATTAATATTTGAGAGCTAAACTTGTGCTGGAAATTAAAGGGAGAAATCATAGAGCAGTAATTCTACTGCATTGCTTCACGTACAATCTCCCTCGGCAATTAAAAAAATGATGGAATTTCCCTTAAAACAAGATAATTAGACAACGGATAAAGGTGGGAACTAAGCCAAGCTAACAATCATGCGATGGATTCCGTGGCCCAATCACATCTAGCCACGTGGCTTCTCCAGGGGGGAATACCAAACAGAACAAAACCCGCATAATAGTAGTGTCCCCAGGTCCATTATTACTGCCACCTGCTATAAATCTAGTGGCACTAGCATAACATGCATGCTATTTGCTCCGGCACGTTTAATACTCTCTTTTAAGATTTAATTAAACAAGAAACCTCCGAGCATTATCCTCCAGTTGGCAATCTTGTGAATCCACTGGTCGACGGGGACAAAATAGTGATTTCCCAAACACTCCAGAAAAGATTTCAAGAATTATTAAAAAAGGAAGAAGAAGGAAATCGATGCCTGTCTAACTACAAGTCAATCCCAAATCCATAAAATGAATCACAAACCAGTCCCCAATCATTTATTCGTAACATATTGACCTTATTGCTGTACCTGCAAGGTCTGTTCATGAGATTTCAATATCTTTTTAAATGCAAGACTCTGTTTTTTCATGGAGTTGAATTGTATAGAGCATGGAAATTTAAAACATTTTGGATCGCATGTTATGTTTTTTACTATCCAATATTTAAAACATCACAAAGGAGCTTGAGCTCGCACCTGGGTCATGATGATAGAAGGTTTTGCAAAATCTAGAAGGGTGGATTCATGATTCATTACATAGATTGGGGACTAATATGTAGTTATCCATAAAAATAAGGACAGAGAGACGTCCTGCCCTTTTGCTTTATCGATTTCTTCTTCTCCTCCTCGTCGCATCAGCTGCGTGGACTTTTTTTCCTCTTATTTCCAGATCCACCAAAAAGCCGAAGAAACAAGCACCAGACCAAAACTAACAAACTGGACACCAGAACAGACACACAGAAAACAAGACTGAGATCAAATGACCGAAAATGGAAAGGAGCATCAGCAGCCAAAACAGCAACAACCATCATCACCTTCCAAATCATTGTCTTCCCGCCCGACCACCATAACACTCCCTCCACGTTCCTTCACCGAAACATTCTTTTCCAGTGGGGCCCCTGGTACCTTGGGCTTCAGTCCAGGCCCTATGACTCTTCTCTCAAGTTTCTTCTCTGACTCCGACGACTGTAAGTCCTTCTCTCAGCTTCTCGCTGGCGCCATAGCCTCCCCTAATTTCAAACCTCCCGATGACAAGAGCTCTGCCGGTGACTTTAGCAGTTCATCGAGCTTGTCCATCGTCCCTCCCCCGCCGATGTTCTCGATGCCGCTGGGGCTTAGTCCGGTGTCTCTTCCTGATTCACCGGGGTTTGGACTCTTTTCTCCTCAGGTAATCAAGTGCTCATATACTGATTGCATCAGCTGTTTATTAACTCTCTTTTTTTGTACTTTATTTTTGCCCGAGAAAGTTTTTGTCTTTTTTGCTTTTTTTTTTTTTAATTTCAATTTGATTACTGAGAAAGGAATAAAAAACTAGACATTTCAAACATTGCTACTAATCATCAATGAAATGAGAGAACTCTTTATTTATTTATCATTTATCTTCCACCTTTCTTTTTCTCTTTTTTTCAGAAATGTGTTTGCTTATTTGACCTGGATTACTTTCCATGAGGATTTTAAGCAGAAGGAATGCTAAATGTTTAGCCTCTAAATGATTTAGTTTCTAGCAGTTTCAATTGTTGACACCTACTAGAACTAAAATTGCATTGTGGTAAAGCTCTGTGTGTGTGTTTTTTTTTATTTCCTTCCCCTCTCTGTGATTAATATGCCTCTGCTTAAAATTGAATGCCTGTAGTTCTTTTTTCTATCTATTCTGGTGTTCTTATGATTTTTGAGATGTTTTTAGGGCTTTGGAATGACACACCAGCAGGCGCTAGCACAGGTCACGGCTCAGGCTGCGCAAGCCAATTCAATTATGCATGTTCAACCGGAATATTCGACACCGGCAATGTCTTCGACCTTTACGAGCACACAAGGGGCACACCAGCAGCAGCAGAAGGTACGCTCAGTCGCGGATTCTAGAGTGAAAATACAGGAACTCTCGGACTTCTCTCGGTCTGATCAGAGATCTGAATCTTCTTCGCTGGCTGTTGATAAGCCTGCTAATGATGGATACAACTGGAGGAAATATGGGCAGAAACAAGTGAAAGGAAGTGAGTATCCTAGAAGTTATTATAAATGTACACATCCTAATTGTCCTGTCAAGAAAAAAGTTGAGCGATCTCTTGATGGTCAAGTAACTGAAATTATCTACAAGGGGCAACACAATCATCAGCCACCGCAATCCAATAAGCGTGGAAAGGATACTGGAGGCTTAAATGGCAATTCAAACAGTCACGGGAATTCTGAATTAGATTCCCGATTTCAAAGTGGAAATGTCAGCAAAGAGAGAGATAGGAAGGATCAGGAATCCAGTCAAGCTACACCTGAACATATATCTGGGATGAGTGATAGTGAGGAAGTTGGTGATACTGAAGCTGGTGGTGAAGTTGATGAAGACGAGCCTGATCCTAAGAGAAGGTACTTTTGTGCAAGCAAATCTTAGAGTGGTCTTACTTGCCGGCTAAGATTGATAGTCTATCTTGTATATCTAATGGAATCTCTCATGTCATGTGCAGAAGTACAGAGGTTAGAGTGACAGAGCCAGCTTCTTCACACAGGACTGTAACGGAGCCCAGAATCATTGTGCAGACAACCAGTGAAGTTGATCTCTTAGATGATGGCTATAGATGGCGCAAGTATGGGCAGAAAGTTGTCAAAGGCAATCCTTATCCAAGGTGGTTTTCCCTACTCCATAGGCTGTAGTTTGTATTGGACATGACAAACCTAAAAATCCTTATCTTTGGTCATATTATTGGTTATCGTGCTGGTTTACTTGCGCACTTTGGCTATTTGCTGTTTTTAGATTTTCACTTAGATGCAGTGCGCAGGCATAAGCTCATGGTTCTTGAAGAGCTTCTAACAGTGCAAGGGTAAAAATTAAACAGAAGGCAGAATAAATGTTATTCCTTGTTAAGATCACTTCATCATTGTGGTGACAGGTTTATTAGACTTATAAAAGGGATAAATAGTTTTTCTTGGGATTACCTTTGGAAGTTGTTAAAATGTGAAATGTGCTATATAGCTGTTTATTCATGGATAGTGATCCATGGGCTGCAGCGTTAGTAGCTTTGTTGGCCAAAGATGGTTGCTGTAAATTGGTGTAAAAAACATGTAAGAAGGTCATGAATGTGCAAATGGTTAGACAACAATGAGCTGCATCCTATTTTGATGCTGAAATGTGCTGCTGGTATAATTGCTGAACTCTTAAGTCATTGTTTATTCTGGAAATGGACAACGTGTCTTCATTTCTCAATGTCTGGTTTCTACCTCTAAATGTGTGCGCACTTGCTTTTTGGATGTCTATGGAGTGTCTTCAACCCACCTTTTCCTTTTGTCTTCTTTTTTGTACAATCTACAGGAGCTACTATAAATGCACAACCGCAGGATGCAAAGTTCGTAAACATGTCGAGAGGGCTGCAGCAGACCCAAAAGCTGTCATAACAACCTATGAGGGCAAACATAATCACGATGTACCAGCAGCTAAAAATAGCAGCCACAACACAGTCAATAGTATGCATCTCAGCTGAAACCACAAACTCTGGAGAAGCATGCATCAAACAACAGCAACAGTCAGCCTGCAGCACGTCTACGGTTAAAAGAAGAGCAGATAACATAGCTTATCTGACTTGGTATCATAGGAGGAAGATAACAACAAACGTTTACAATGAACCGGGGAATGGCTGTAACTTATCTTTTCTTGGAGGCCATTACTTTGATGAATGCCCCCCATGTAACCATCTGCCCGATATACAAAAGATGAAGCAATACCAAAAGAGACGGAGAAAAAACTATGAAGCAAGCTTTCTTATTGTATGTCAAGCAGTTCACCGGACACAAACTTCCTTGAAAATATATTCTGTGCATTCTTTTGTATATGGAAATATGAAATTAATGTTTCATATAATTGTTTACCACTTTCAGCATTTGGAATTTCATGTTTGACAGTGACAACACCGCACTTTTCTACTTTTATGTTGATGTTCATTATTTGAAAGTAATGCCAATGAATTCCTTTTCTGCTGGTTTAGCTTGATGATTTCACAAAGTTTGGTCCGTCCCAAAACTGATCTTGAAGCTAGTTGTAATTCGCAGTTGCGTCGAATCAATGTGAAACGCAAGGGAGCTGTTGTTTGTTATTCAACTTTGATAATTGGGAAGAAACAATTTTAACAACCTTAGAACGGAAACGCGAGATCGCAAATACACGAGAGGGAAAAGGAGGATCTGTGACAATAACATCTTAACTCTAGAAATTCGCAGCAGTTTTGGAGAACTTTCGGTGAAATGTAACGTGGATGTATAATGGTGTCTCAATGAAGTCAAGGTGATTTGACTGGGAAAAAGTTAATGCATTAATAAAGAACAATATCAAATTATTGGCAGATTCGATTTCCATTACCTTATAACATAAAATCCAAGGCACCCATGTTTTAAATCTTCAAATTAGCTTGTGCAGGCACCTGATAGTCGTATTTCTGTCGCAGCTTTGTTTACCTAAGAAGAAAATTTGCTCGGTTGTTACGACCTTCTTTCTTCGAGTAAACAGATTTTCAACATGGCTTCTCCGATTGGAAATGATCCATGAGGTAGGTTATCTGCTCACTGAACCAAATTTATCTCTTAGACATCCTTCGACAAGACATTATCACATGCATGATCTTTAAGTGCTGGTTCTCATCAACTTTATCATCGTGGTGAAAAAAAACAAATGGTGGTGGGAAAGGAATACAAAAAAACGAATTTTCATTTTCTTGTGGTTGATACAGATCAAGGAATCTACAAAATGTGCTTATAGATTGTTTCTTTTGCCGGAATCATCCCCTTGGTGCCTATTCAAATTAATCATCCCGAGTAACAACAGTTGGTATTTGGCCATGATTTACCAAATCTATCTTGTTCAAGCGCACACAGCACAGCACTTGCTCTGGCAGTTCCTCTTGTTTTTGTGCCTGGCAAGATTATCGCAAAAAAGCACTTAAACAAACAGGAGAAAACAAAGGAAGTTCACGAGAGAATAAAAAATTAACAATTCTTGCAGGAACACAAACGAGGTTTTGGCATATGACCAACAAATGACGCTTATGTTTGTCAAAAAATAGCGAGTAAAATCAGTAGATGCTAGCACGGGGAGGAGATTAACTCCATCAATGTGCTTGATCAAAATCAGGGCAAAACCCCCTCTTCTTCTCTCTTATTTTTACTATGTTTAAATGAAAAAATATAATTTAGTTTTACTGAGAAAACAAATTAATTTCTGATGAAACCAATTTGCTTACAAAAGGAGAAGTTGCAAGGTCTCTGTACCTGAATAGTCAGACCCACATTAGCTATCCCATGCTTCAAGCGATCTCTGAATGCTTCAAGTCCTTTCCTAGATATGTAACTGAAGCGATGTATATCCAGGTCAATCTCAAAGTAATTAGGTCCCTGCAAGATAGAAGCTTAGGCAACTTTCCTAAAATGCTACCAAAACCAATTAGGCGCCTTCTCCATGTTTTTCATTTTTTTTTATAAAAGGGGAAACCGCAAGAAAAAGAAAAGACACCCTTGCACTAGTATCTAAGAAAATTATATAAATCATATTTTGGTGTCTCAATTAACAGCTTAAGCTATTGAATTGAGATAATTAACATAACATCAGAGAGGGGTGTATTAGAGAATTATATAAATCACATCTTGGAATTTCATCTAATAGCTTAAGTTATCGAATTAATACGGGTCTGTATAAGTTTAAAAGGCTTTTAATTAAAAGGATGTGTTAAAAAATTATATAAATTATATCTTGAATATTACCTAACAATTTAAGTTAGTGGTCAATTGAGGATTATACATGATCCAAAAGGCCAAAACATGCCAAAACTGCATGATCCTGATCGTCCCCGTTATCTCAACTTACTAAATAAAGTGCGGAAGTTTGTATCGAATGAAATTAGTATTGCTAGACTAAACATTGATAGAACAAATGTGATTCGTAGACAAAAAGTTTCTCCTTACCTTAAAGAATTCATGTTGAGGGCGTGAAAGCACTGGCTTGTCATTATAACTATGAATAAGCTTCCTTTCTGCAGAACTCAACTGCAATTCCTCTGGATTAACTAGCCCCACCAGAATTTTCAGCCTCTCTCTGAAAGGAACTGTGCACTCTTTTGCAAAGCCTTTAACCTTTTCCATATCATCCTCAACAAGTCTCTGGGTAGGATGCAATAAGATTCATCAACTAAAATATTTCACAAGGTGGGGAAAGATTGCATCCAAGCATTTTGCCATGGTATAAAAAAGCAATGGAACAAGGAAGACTAGATGATGTCAAGCACAGATCAGCATATGAAATTGCATGAAATATTATTTCAGGAAATACCTTGATGCTGTCTTGAAAACAAGGTGAAATCTGTTTGTTGAAATTCTCAGATAGTTTAAAAAATACTACAAGGCTCATGCCTTCTCCATCCGAATCACAATTGAACATTGAAACAGGATAAGTGGGAAGCTGCAACGTGAAAACCCATAATAAGAAAATTATGTTCCATCACTTTGAAGAGAACCTAGTAATTCATATGAAGAAAATAGCACAACAGTCCAATTACTTGAACCCCAAGAATCAACTCAAGGGTATTGAGATCACAACCATGTCGCTCCCAGCCAAAGTTCTTATAAAGGAATTCCCAGGGAACTCACCATCAATTCATTAAACAAAATAAAACTAGCAGATTCACTTAAAAAGTTGCTGTAAACAACAAGCACGGGTCCTGTCACAATTCATATGTGGAAATGAATAAAAACTGTCGAACAGTTCATCAGATAATATCCAGAACCTCATTAAATATACACAAACAACTCTGCGCAATCAAAATTGTGTGTGAGTGAGTGAGAGAGAGGACCTGCATATTAATGATCAGCAGCGGCGGTACTTTCTCATGCGCTTGCAAATTAGGAAGTTCAAGATGCTGAGCAATGTGATTTATCTTCCGTGGGCATACAAATAAATCTACGCCAATTGGTACATATGGACTGTAGTCCGGAGCAGGGCACTTCTGCTTATCTCTGCATGATTATATATTAATGTTTAGACAGTTCAATTCCCTTGAAAGTATATGAGAAAAAACAAATTATATCATTGACTAATAGTCGCAGGTATGCACAAATAACTAATATCATAAGCTAGTGAACATCATGCCTGAAAAAAGTCTCGCCTCGGAGCTTAAAAACTGAAGGTGAAATCTCAGACCAGCATCCAGCAGTTGGCTTCTCTCCTTTTGAACGTGGAATCAGAAATCCTGCTCTTGGGCGATACAGTAATCTCTCGGCTGCACCAGTTCACGCACTCATTCATTATTAATAAGCAAAAATGTATCTTAATCATTAAAAACAAAACTGGAATTTTCATTTCCCCTTTTCTATGCTAAGGTTCAATTCAAAGCTTATATAGCTGGAATAAACTTGTTAAATAGCATAACATGTGTTCATCAAATGAATCGTAGTTGTATAAAGTTTCAGGGGGCTTTGCATATCACGTGTGGCAATGGGAATTCGCACCAAGGCAATGTCATGTCTTACAGGCAATCCTAATACTTCTGGGATATAAATGTGTCTCTCTGAGATCTTATAAAGACTACAATCTGTACTCACAGAATTCTGTTGTTTCCTCTCCATCGCAAGATTTCCTCTTTAATGATAGCATAATTACTTTTGATTTCCTTCTACATTCTTGAGTTTTCTCTGCCAAGTCATGCATGCCCTCTTTGAGACCTTTAAAATTTCCACAAGGATCATCTAAAGCTTTCTTTATCTTACTAGAAACCTCATCGCCCTTTGGACCTCCTCCATCCATTTTCAGGTAGCTTTCATAGAAGCCCTCATACTTGCACCCAGCATCTACAAAGCATGATGCAGCTCCATATTGAAGCATTTGAGTGTTTTGTTTATGTCCAGTTGCATTACCAACAGGAGGAAAACAATCTGAACAGCCAAAAAAACAATATCAGCACTGACTACCACTCGAAGAGTCACAATTTCAATAAATTTATGTGTATCACCTCCATGCACACTGATGAAGTCATCATCCGAATCTGAATCTATAATACTAAGAGAGTCAAACCATACTTCCTCCTGACATATTCCTGCAGAAAATTGAAATTTTATGGTCAGAAAACTGTTCAAGAAGTGTCAGCCCCAGGCTTAAAAATCAATGGATGGAAAGGACATACCATTTGCATCAATTTGACTATGGTTCCATTGTAGCTGGGTGAGATGGAATGTCTTATTAGAAACTTCAGATCTCTTGCAGGTAGTTGCAGCACCCTTCTCAAAGTCAAGATGAACAAACTCTCTAAGAGCAAAATCACTAATTCCAGCATCACTAAGCCGTTGAATAGGGGAATCAGCAATACAAGTGGAACTCTTTCCACTACTTTTGGAAGATTTACGCATGTGTTTCCTAGTTGTTCTTATTCTTTCATTGTTTGTTGAGACACAGCCACCCATTATGACAGAAAGCTTTCAGCAAACCTCAGCTAGTAGATGTTTACTCATATGAGAAGACAAAGGCACCAAGCAGGTAAACTTGTTGCAAATGATGAACCTGCGAAATTCCAACCAAACAAAAAATGAAATATCAAAAAAATAGAAAAGCAGAAGCTTTCAATGGTAACAAGAACTTCAGCAACAAACAACATCTGCATCAAGACCAACTTTACCCCAACGAAAATAAGCCAAAATCTCTATATTAGCTTACTCTATATGCCGATAAATTCATGCAATGCATAGCAAGAAAGAAAGTAAATTCATGAAAATCTTTGGTTCTGCATTGAAATTTCAAATGAAGTTCTATGGTAGACCTTTCCGTATAGAATTGAATTAACAATTTTCCACATCATAGTTGCTCCGTAAAAAAACAGGGAAGGGACAAGCAGAGACCATTGCTTAAATAAGGTGTGGAGAGCTAAAGTTAGAAAGCTGTTTCATCAAGTTTATCAATTTTCATTGCATCAAAACCAAAAAAAATAATTTTTAGCTTTTCACATCAAGTACACACCTTTGACCTCAAAATGCTTTCCAGAGAGAAGGCAGCCTGCCTCCCAGAGTAGCTTCCAGGAAAAAAGCTGCCTTCCGGTTAAGAAAGAAAATTTAATCCTGCGATGAGATTATTGAATATTGAAGTGTCACCAAATTTACACCGCCTAACCCCACCACTGAAAAATACCTGAAGAAAAAGAGGGAATGAAAATCCATATTACTTGAAGAGCACTCACAAGTCACAACACCATCAATTTGAATCCTCCTAATTCTGATCAAAACAGCATGATCACTATCCAACAAACAAATTCATGGAAGAAAAACAGAAACAACTTGGTTGATTTTGTGGTAAAATTTCTACCTTTTTTCTCTGAAGAAATCCTCTAGACTCAAACTTCGTGTATTAAAGAGAGAACAAACAAATCCTAAATACAAAATATGAGAAGGGATTGTTATGAGTTCACATCAAAGAAGATAGTAGCAGACAAACAAATCCAGATAATTTTGATGGCTAAGCATCCACTAAACAAAACCAACAAGAAACAAGTCCTTTTTTTCCCTTTTTGTTTTAAAACAAGTCCTTATCAAAGAGAACAAAAAACAAGTTGATGTTAGAAATGTGCAACGTTGACATTAAAAAAAAACACTAAATGCTAAGTCATTTAGGTATCGAAAACGATATAGCAATCAAACTTGAATTAAGGAATGTACAAGGGGAAATGCAATTGAAAATTAAATTTTTTTTTAAAAAAAGTACTAATTTGAATACCCGAGACAATCTTGACTCTTTGAGGACAAAAACTCCAACAACTCCACCCCCACCAAAACAAAAAAAGCTGAAACCTTAACCGAGTCAAGAATATGATTAAACTAAAAAAGAAAAATAACGCAATGATTAAGCATAGAGAGAGAGAAGATCGTATAAAACTACTCCACCATGGACATGCGTTTATTCAAGAAAAGGAAACCAGGGGGGTTGCTGCCAATGTTGTTACAATTTACAAAGCAAAACCATGTAAATAAAGAAAACGAGAAAGAAAAAACTGGGAAACATAGACGGTGAAGAGCAGAAAAAACAGGGAAAAGTGAAACAAGAAGAATATTTGGCATGGTAATTAAGGAAAGTGAAAAGTAGTACCCGGCCGTGAGGAATATTTTCCGGCAAGCATGAAAGAAAACCCGAGTCAGCAAACTCGGATTTTCCTCGCTGAATCAATCTCTCTGTATCTGAATCCGTACGTGACACCACGAGGAGTCTAGTGTAATGACGATAATATAATATGTAATATTTGTCCAGCAAAATGTAGGCAGGCAGATTTGCGTTTTCTTCGGATCCTATTTTTATGAATGTCTTCCTTCTTTGGATTGGCTGTTTATCCCTCTCCTTTTAAACCTCCCTCCCCTCTCCCTCTCTGTCTATATGTCTCGTTCTATCTTCTTTTTTCTTTAAAATAAAATAAAAGTTATTTTTAGTTTAAACTTTAAACTCTGTGTATTACAGTTTTCCATGTTTTCTCGCCCGACATTTCGCGGCAAATCAATTTATGACAGTGCTCCCTCTGCCCCGCTTTGTCTTCCTCGCACGTGTTTTCATTCAATGCAGGCTACTTTCAAACATCTCTCACACGCACTACTGTAGTATTATTAATTTTACATTCAAATTAATCTTTACATCAATTTTATCATTAAATTATTTTATACTTTAATTAATAATTTATGTTAAAATACTTAATTAAGAGTTAAGTTTTCTTGTAGAATAATGTTATTTATTAAGAAAAAAACATAATTCTTCCCAACATGGACATGAGAATGGGAATGGGCCCTGAACATATCCCGTCCGGATTATATAGAAATAATACATGTATTTTTTTTTAATTTTCTATTGTCTTTTTTGAATGGATGATTTTTCAAATAGATTCAATATTGATGTATATTTATATTTTACTACGTGTTATCGAAATTGTGATGAGATTTAATATTTATATAAACTATCGTACGTATTTATGAATGTATCCTGTATTAACTTTTAAGTATTTTTTGTAGCTATAAATATATTTATAATTATGAACAGAGAAAATCTCCAGAACTGCCTCGAATCCAATGAAATAACGTGATATTAATTAACGTCCCTGATTAAAGGACGGAATGAAACGAGGCAAGAATGGTAACATAACCATCACGAACACGAGAACGTGCATGAACTTGATTAGGGAATTTCCATTTTAATAATGCGAGGTTAGCATTTACCAACGAGGAGGCCTGATCATGATAGATTGAAGTCGGGCCAGCATCACATTTCAGATTCAATTGCCTGTTTCATAAATGGCTACATGCATGCATGGTTTCGCTACAGGGAAGGGGCCTGGCTAAGAAATAAATCAAATTGTTTAAATTAAAAAATTATATTCGTCTTGAATTTTAGTAACTCATCATTATGCTGTCTGTCTTTTCCATGTTAGGGCTCTTTGAATCATTACCAGTGGTTTTCAAGCATGATAATTTATAAAGCAGATACTGAGATGACAGAATTGTGGCAGTCTAACATTTAAGTAAAAACTTCATTAGCCAAGTTAGCATCCTACGTACTCTTCCTTTCACAGGCCCAGGGCGCTAGCCTATGTTTCGCCCTTTTTATTTTATTTTTTAATGTATTTAGGTTATATATATATATATATATATATATATATATATATATATATATATATAATAGTTAACCTAGTTGAATTGATAATCCTAATCATAGAATTTATACTCTTCCTTTCACAGGCTCTATAACGTGTGCATGTGTTTTCCAAATAATCATGATATGGATATTGCATGCTATTTATTTTTGAAAAAAAAATAGAAATCCTGAATTCAAGGCACTGCTCGTGTCAAGATAGCGTTTTATTACCTTTCCAGTTCTCGTCACCCCCCACGACATAAGCTTTGACGTCCATTCACTCTAATGTTTTGGAAGCTAATTCAAGGAAATTGACCTCGTATTCAAAAGGGCGTCCTCTGATTATAATTATCGGGGTTGAAAATCTCACTTCATGGCAAAAAAAAAAAAAAAAAAAACATTCATGAATTCCTTAATTAATTCTGCTATGAAAATATTTGTTTTTGACTGGATTGGATTGGAACTGAATAGACTCAATGAGAATTATTCTATGAATATCACAGGAAAGTAAGAACAAAATACTTTTGGGGGGAGCCGTGATATAATTCATATTCAACGCACAGAAAATGCTTCTGTACACGTCAACTACCCCTGAAATAATTCGGCGTAGAAATCTGGTATTTAGGCCTGCCAAATTAAGAGGGAAGAGCATTATTGATTGCTTGACCATTCATTAAGCGACCGGGGCCTTAATTAAATATCTGTGTATGAAACTTGATGGTGGATGTTGCCAAATTTCTTCTTAGAAATTTTGCTCCTTTGTCGTAGCATGGATCACGGCCATCTCCTTTTTTAAAGCACTAACTAGTTTATATCCCTAGATCCTAATCCCACCTAACTAATAATTAATTAGTCGCTCGCTCTGAGACAAATATATATATATATATATATATGTATATATGAACT
>Ga0307518_10000828_pt1 | contig 23170 bp, 27 predicted proteins | sample 25_EM_MG_FD_203889 | JGI IMG/M metagenome (GOLD analysis project Ga0307518, IMG submission 203889) | Populus trichocarpa ectomycorrhiza microbial communities from riparian zone in the Pacific Northwest, United States - 25_EM | ecosystem: Host-associated > Plants > Roots > Unclassified | place...
ATGACCTGTGCCGTTGAACGGTGGAGTCTTGACTGCAGCACAGTGCCATGTACGTGACGAATCGCGATGTAGGTGATCAAACATGCACTCGGCGAGAGCATCTAAATTTGATCCATATGTCTTGAGTTGGACGGCTTCCGCGGCCGCGTGGTAGTAAGGCCATCTGAAAAAGGCTGGTGCCACACGGAGGTACGTACTCTAAGACTGGCATTGACAGCATTGAGCACCGGGACAGCATCTGCATCGGGAAGTAGGCTGTCAGCCAGTCGGGTTAGAGACTAGAAGGACAGCACGACTGGGGTTTATGCGCTTCAATTGTGTCTGATACCCTGCCAGTCACAATCCGAGTTGTGGAGAGAAGGGAGGGGTTTTTTTTATCTGTTCTGTACGGGCAGTATCCATTTGCTTTTCAGCCATGATACGATCAAGTTTTTTTAAAGGACAATGACGGCATTGCTGGGTACATAGTAGATGTCATGTGAAAATACCTCGTCAGCCCGCAGAGGGATAAGTGAAATATAATATGGAATAGCAGATATGGGGATGGGTTGGCATGGAAGAGAGTGATGTGCAACGCGTTTGTATTTTTTGGTGCTAAATGGATGGAACAGACACGAGGATTGTGCTGCTACAAAATGCATCGAAATAATGCAGTCGACCGGACAAAAGAACAAAATAAATCAATGAAGAACGATTGTACATCGAGTAAATATGAATCCGTCTAGTACTCATAAAATCAAAAATGATATTGGTGAAGAAGACATACCGATCGTACTATGCACCCACGGCAGATCCAGTGGATCGCCCAAAAGAACTCCCCCCTTGATATTCCCAGAGCCTATTCTTGGCCCGGATCTCTATGTTCTCGAACGGAGAATTCTGCGAGAGCTTGATACAGTCGCGCGTACCCAAAACAAGCAGTTCGAAGAAGAATGCGGACGCAGCTCGCCTTGATGCCTTTTGTGACATTTTAGCAAAGCTCATCACGCGACCTTCGCCATCGTCTGTGGGCTGTAGTTCCTGACGTATAAGTCCAAGTGCTTTTACGGTATTCTTGCTATAGCCTTTGCTCTCACTATCGCCTTCCGTTTCCTGAGATTGGGATGATGGTATAGGCCGAGTGTCAAAGGCAGCGATGGGACAGGTAAGATCCGCATAACTTTCATCTCCTTCTCCGCCATCAACTGCCGGCGTAGAAAGACGCGTTAGCTCTGACGGGGCAACACTCCTGGCGCGGTCGGTTCCGAGATCCTCTTGAGCTACGGGGAATTCGCCAGGAACATCCAACTGGAAGTCGTCCACCCCACCAGTCATGTCCGCAAAGTCGAAGCCACCATCGGGTACAAGGCTCGCGCGACCACCGAGCGCCTCACCGGCTACTCCGATGCTCGGCGCTACGCTCTGGTCGCGTCGGCCCTGTTCAACTTCTTCGTCCTCGTGTACACTACCATCCACTCTCGGCTTCTTCCTGTCTCTTTTCTCTGGAGAAGCGCCCCTCTTCTTGGGAGCCGGTGCAGTCTGCACCGGACGCATAAACAGATCGTTTAATTCAGGTACCAATCCCGGCGGACCAACGCAGAGATACGTTCCTTCAGGGGTAACCTTGGTAGGGAGGAAATGCGCCAGAGGATCCTCTCGGATTTCCATCAGACGCATCACCATCGAAGAGCGAGGCAGGAAACGTTGCTCAGTTAGGATATCGCTAACGTCCCTGACAACTGGGGGGCCAAAGCCCCTGCCACCTCTACCTCTACCTCCAGGCCCATCTGTCAGTTCGATGACCGCGTCAATGATTTGTTTCTTTTCCTTGGGTTTTCGTTTAACTTTGGGAGCCTCTGCATCAACTTCGCCTTCGGGAAATGTCTCTGTGGCACGTGGAGTAAGCTGAAAGTCCGGCGGTGGCGTTTGTGGAGGCTCGGTAAGTGGAGATGCTAAAAGGGTTTCAATGATAATCAAAGAAAACATATATTTAAGGCTTACACATTCGCGACGGTGATCTTGTCTGGCCGGGGGTCTTCTCTCGTTCACTCAAGGGACCGTCACCGAAATCTAAGCCCAGATCAATATCCATACCGGTGTCAGGGCCAAAGGGCATGTCGACATCCATATCCGCGCCGAACCTGTGTTCAGAAGGTGCCCTGCTAGCATGCGAGAAGATATCCATGTCTTTCTCCATACCATGAGCCATGATTCTCGAATCCAGAGACTCCCTTGCACTCCGTGGTGTTGGTGCGTCACGCCCAATTTCTACGCTTCCGTCGACGGCACTGACTGGACCATCACCGAAATCAAGGCCAAGGTCCAGCTCACCAAAGTCTTGTGAGCCTATGCCATCAGAGGGACCAAGGTCAAACCCGTAGCCTGGATCATCCAGGTCGAGTTGGAAATCCTCCGCTGTTTGAAGGGTGACATCCGCTTGGCGTGCGACGTGGTGGCCCTGGGGTTCTGCAATTCGGTCCTCAAAGTCAATGTCCCTGCAGAGGTATAAGTAAAGCCACGTGGAAGGCAAAAGATAGCACTTGACCAGTTAATGTCGGGAATAAGGACGTCCAAGTCCAAGGTACCGCCCTGAAGCGTGATTGCATTGCGGTTTACAGCCAATTGGTCTTCTGACATGTCGACAACTCCTGGGCGAAATGCCTGAAAAACAGAAGTCACACCTAGTGTTGATGACACAACGCTAGGAGGCACGCACCATTTTGATCTTCAGTAGAGCTTCATTGCAGTCGTCTAGGAGGTATTTTGCCTTCCTACTGTAGATTCTGACGACACCCAGCAATAGTTGCCCGCTGAGACGAAGCGCCATAACTTCAACTTCCTGTCCCATAATCGCATCTAGCGTGGTGTTGAGAACGAGCTTTCATACGCCAAGCTAGAGAATCCTTACCTGCAGCCTGCTCGATATCTGTCTGTAGAGTCTGCGTTTTCGAGAGCTTGCGCTCCATGTGTGCGGCAAGCCATACTTTAGCCAAGGGGCCGCGACGCGACAGTATGGCTTCTGAGTAGAACTGCACTGCGTTCAGGATCAAGGCGCCAAGAAAACAGGGGTACCACTCACCATGTTGTACAGTTAAGAACAAGAAATGCAACCAAGAAATTTAAGTCCACTGGTAGCCAAACCCAGGGGAAGAAGATAAGTTGTTTCCCTCGTGGGCGGTGGCATATGTTTGTTATGTCGTGTTTGCGTCGGAGGGTCTCTCCACCCGAGACTCCTGCAGAACAGAATATGTTGACCTCGACGTGTCGGAATGCCCTCAAACGCGGGCAGCGGCGATCGCCCGTCCCCCCGTCGCTGTCGTATCTGTTGCAGGATACTTTTTTTTCCGGCCGGGGTATGTTCGTATGCAGGAGATGGTCAATGAAGCTCATGATGCAAACAGCACTCCGGACTTGTCAATGCCGGTTCTCTAGTACGATGGCGGCACCTTCAAAGATCACACCTTGGGCTTTCAACCAGGACAATACATTTCGAGGATCAGTAACTCAGCTAGCCCGGTGTCAATATGAGGCCATCAGTCATGCGAAGGGAACGAGACGACTGATCCCTTGTCTTCGCCTGGTACGGGAGATGAAAAGGGAACGTGTAAAGCCAGACCTCGTCATATATAATTCGCTGCTTGCTTGCATTGCGGAAGAGGGGTTACCTCTGGAGGCTTGGGCTGTCGTCGACGATATGCATGCCATGGGCATTTCACCTGATCGGCAGTCATATCACCACATTCTCCATGTCGGTACCCATCCCCTCACAGGTGTGCCACAAAACCTGACGTCCTCCAGGCCCTAAGACGGTCACCCCTCGAACCTACATGGGAAACATTGGAAAAAATGGCTGAGCAAGGGTTTCCACCGAACGAGCAAACATATGCTCTTATCATCAAGCGAATAACAGCTACTGAAGGCGTCGAGCTCGCTTTACAAGTCATGCACGAGATGGCTAAACGTGGTTTTCCACCGGACCTGACAGCGACCCAGGATGTCATTAAGCTAGCCGCTGATCTGTACTTTCCAAGACTTGCAATCGATCTAGCACAGAATTTCGAAGCCCACTCCGTTCGTAGAATTGACGGGGAGACGTGGATGGCTTGCCTTATATCTTCGGCGGAATTGCTTTATGTCAGTTGTCTATTTTCCTGGTGGCCAGTGGTCGAACTGAGAAGCTGATATTACTGCAGGCGGATGGAGTCCAGAAATGTTGGGAAAAGGCCGTTCATGAACTAAACCTCACTCCAGATGAGGGCGCCTGCATTGCTGTTCTTCATACCTGCGCCCGTCATGGCCTAGCCGACCTCGCCACAGACACAATTCGCGTCCTGCGTTCAATCGGTGTTGAATGGCAAGAGTATCACTTTGCCCCTCTTCTCGAAGCATTTTCCAGCGCCGGAAAGTTGAAGGAGGCGTTTGGTACACTGCACCTACTGCGGAGAAATGGCATTGTGCCGCGCCCAGAAACCGTCCAGCCAATATCGAACCTTCTGAAGAACGACATTGACCGAGTCGATAGAACCTGGAAGATTCTGGATGAGCTACGGGATGAGGGCCACAGCATCGATGCGGCCGCCATTAATGCCATTATTGATGCGTCGATTACGCTCGGAGATCTCCAACGTGCGATAGGTGCATACAAGACGTTCAACGACTACGCTAGCAGGCCAGATATCGAGACTTATAACCTCCTCTTACGTGGCTGTATCGATGCGAAGCACCGGGAACTTGGGGACAAGTTACTCCTGGATTTAAAACAGGCCGGGATTCGTCCAAATGCTCTGACATATGAGCGAATCATCCTGCTTTGTCTAACACAGCCAACCTACGAGGACGCATTCTTTTACCTCGAGGAAATGAAAGCGCAGAAGTTCTTGCCGCCTTTACGGGTATACGAAGCTATTATTCGAACCTGTGTTGTTGCGGGTGATTCGCGATATGCGCTGGCCTTGACGGAGTTGGGTCAGTGTGGCTATACCCTCTCGCAGGACCTGCGAAGATACGTAGCAACCCACAAACCACCATCTCAAGATGACATACTCTGATATCATTGCTATTCGCGGGTAGATTCTTACTATTGTGTTTACAACTTACCTTACATTTTCCGTGAAATGCTCATGATGCTCTAGTAGTGTTACTCCGTGCGTTGAAAAAAGGGTCTCCTACGGCACAACAACAGTTTCATATATTCACGTATTTGGGACACACATGGGGATAACTGGAAAGTAGACTCGGGCCTCGTCTACAACGCCTCTGTTCTGATCTCCCCCGACCCCCTACCTGAGTTACAACGCTGACCGCTACCAGTAGCGAGCGCTCCACCATCCGACACCACATTACACACCCTTTGGTTCGGTCGGCGCAGCATCTTCGTCTTCCCATGGGCTAAAGTTCGGTTTGCGGATCAAGGGCAATGATTGCAACCATGCAGGAAGCGAACACTCCTTCTCCCCGATGCTCCTCGTTTCCCTCTCTGTATGCACGTGCTGGGACGAAGGAGGAATGCTCCCGACGTCGCTGAGGCTTGGAAGAAGCTCGAGACTGGTATTGGTAGACACGCTGAGAGCCCGTTGAAGAGCCTCGCGTTCAGCCCGGGACGGAGCGAAGGCACGAAGTAGAGCAGAAGGCGTCGAAGTGATACCAGACATGAGCCCAGCTGGTTTGAGTGTGCTGCATGAGGGTAGTGTATTCATGTCCGTGCTCGTCTCCGTGCCAGAAGAACCTAATTTACGTTTCGGAAGACAAAAGACTTTTGCGTCAGGGTTGAGTCCCTTCCGCGGTTTCTCCCTTGAAGAAGTCGAGAACCACCTGCGTGGCACGACTTCTGTGCTGCTCAGTGCGGGATTGGATTGTAGGCCGTCGGAAGCATTCACAGTGGGGTCTGAGCTCGTGCGATACGGTACCACCATTTGGCCATAGACAGAGTGACTTTGAGGTTGCGGGTGACACCCCGCGTCGTCTGGACCAAGGTCGGTATCCAATTCGGGGGACAGAGGGGCAGAAAACGTGACAGGGGACAAATTCATTGCTTCAGCATCGCCGAGAAAACTTCCCCTCCAATCCGCAGAAGGCGAGTCGAGTACACTGATGAGACTGCTGGGAATAAATGCGGATGACGGAGATTCCAAGGGAATGAAACCAGGTGCCTGATGATAACTGTGATGACCTAGGCCTTCAGAAGTCGACAGAGATATAGAGCCGTGGTGAACAGGTATGTCAATAGAATAAGGCCCCACTCGAGGAACAGCAGGTTCGTTGGTGGTAGCGCCGAAACTAGAGAATGACCCTGCGGAATGCCGCACAGAGTTTGGCGAGTGCGGAGGATTCGTCGAATCCGACCGCACCCCGCCTTGGTTGTCTTGTGGTTCTAGAGTCGCAGCCATGTCTGCTGGGAGGTCGAAAGGGTTATAGGCCGAAGACCAAGTACGTGCATCTATTTGATCGTAGTTAGCACCGAAAGTACCAAGAACAGCGTTGCCTTTCGCGGCAAGTTCTTCGGCACTACGGAGCCGCGCCTTGCCCTCCGTGATCTTTTCCTCTAGCTCCCTAGCACGAGCGTTGAGAGCAGCAACCTCCTCCTCCACCACCTGCACTTCCATTTTCTTGGTTTCAAGTTCAGATAACAACCTCTGCTCCTCTTCAGCATCACTAGGTTGAGTGGAGAGGGCTGCATGATCCCGATCAAGGCGCTGTTTTAACTTTCCTATTTCACTCTCCAGTTCTTCCACGCGGCGAGTGGCAGATGCTTTAGTACCTCGGGCAACTTTTAGCTTTTTCTCAGCTTCCCGCTTCCGAGCCTCTGCCACGCGTCGTGCTTCTTCCAGAGATTTTGTCCGTGTCCTGTTATCAGCTCTCTTTTGGTCTTCTTCGCGCTTTCTCGCACGAAGCTCGTCGAGTTCGGCTTCCAGTTGGGTATGTGACTGTATGGGAGAAGTTTGGGCTTCCTTCAATTGAGCCCTGACGTCATTAACGGATGCCTGGGCGACCGCTATCTGTTCGAGAACCTCTGAGATGACCGGTGAATGATCCAATGCACTTAATGCTGAACAAGTACGAGACACGGGGAGTGCAACTGGGGAGGTGTGGATGCCACTCCGCCTACGCTCGACTCCAAGGGGTGGTGAGCGAGATGCTCCTGGTAAATGCTCCTGGACTCGGTGATCAGAGTGCAAAGGAAGCGATGCAGACTTGGGAAGCGGCGGAGGGGTAGAGTTCCGCCTTGGCAATAGGCCAGTACTTTGTACAGATCGCTCGCGGCTCCGCAGCTTGGGTGGCACACCACGCTGCAATAGACGAGGGCATGGGCCAGACTTTGGGAACAAAAGACCTAGAGTTGGCTTAGCTGAACTTGTACATTCAAGTCAGTAGTAGGCGCGAAATACCGTTGTATTCGTTGAGCTTGTCCGATGCTTTGAAACCGAGGATACCCGAACTCCAGCCTTCAGTGTCTTTGGAACGAACTATAGCATCATAACACCAGGAATCGACCATACCACCACGCCACCAATGTCCGAACGCGCCGATGAACCAAGTGTCCAGAGCCACGGGTGTGCCGTGTTCTACGCCGTTTAATGTGGTACCACTGCGCCCGCCACGGGTGGCTGCAGCACCGCGGGTGGTGGCAATGGTACAGATGCCAAGACTGTGGAGGACATGTTTCGGTGTGCGAAGCGAAACGGAGGCACGATTAGCGAAATGGAATGGAAGTGTGGCCCTATCCAACGGGATGCCTGCGGCGGAGCCACGAGACGGAGACCGGGGAGAGGTGTATTCGATGTCGGTACCTGAGTCGTCAGTGAGATCTTCAAGATGGCTTAGATGCTGGCGGAAAGACTGTTCGGTGAGGTAAGTTCTGAAAGATGCTTCTGCGGGATTCGTGAGATATGCTGATCATGGTTGCGTTTGACACGATGGTCCATCGGGGTGATTGAGAAAGGGTATCGAGGGAGGGGAGATGAGGAAAATTAATGTCACACATTACGCGATTGGAACGATGAAGCTCACCGAGGATGAGAATAACGGTGATGAATACCAGAGCGCAGACGAAGGATCTAAGTCCGGTCCTGGGATGAAGGGTATCATCCCAGCTGAATAAGGATGACCAAGGAGAAAGCAGGCTGATTCCACCAACGGATACACTCATGAGCCAGAAAAAAGAGCTCGCGGGCGTTCGCACAAGCCAAGACGCCTTATGAGAGGACCTGTGTTGCAGGTGATTGATTGCAGACACTGTTACTGAGGCCTTCGTTCCCGCAGCAAGAGTGGGTGGGTATGACGGTGGCTTGTATGCTGCACGGCGAAGAACAACGGCTGGTCGTTGTACGCCGTCGACCGAGGGCAGAGTGGGCAAGTGGAAGAGGACTAAGTTGGCGATCGAAAACTCGACCACCCAGTCAGGAATTTTGTACGTAAATCCACCTTCTCTGCTTGTATTATGTAATCAGCCTCACCCAGGTCAGGCGTCTTCATTACATACAGTGGTTGCAGGGGTCGTCTTCCTAACCGGACCCCTCCGTTTCTCTGTCCACGTCGGTCACTAGCAATGTACAACGATGACCAGTGGGGCGCCCAGCAGGGCTACCAGTCGCTCGCGCCGCCAGGTCCTTCTCCTGGCTACTCGCAGCCTTACGCTCAGCCTATTAACCCACCACCACAATTCAACGAGGACACCAAGTCACCCTACGAAGGTGGGCGCTTTCAGCCGAAGAAGAGAGTGAACGACCCAATATTCTTGGTGCTGTTCATCCTGCAGGTCGGCGGCGATAACTTGTCCAGCTAATCGCTGATTAACACCATTCTCAGCTGCTGGGTTTTGCCGCACTCTCAGCCATCGCTATCAACGGATGGATCGAAATCGGGGGTCTAGGGGGTGGTGTTGGAGGTAATGGTGAGAGCGGGAGTGCTGTAACCCTCAACTGGTTAGTAAAGCGCAACACCCTCCATCCATGACTGCTCAAGACCTTCTCCTGTCACCAGGCATACGGTCTATCTGCTATTATTAGTAACGGTTGCTGGTCTTCTGCTATCTGTTAGCTATCTCATGTTGACGCGCGCTTTCACTCGTGTGATAATGCACATTACTCTCGTGCTAGCAATCGCGTCGAATATGTAGGTGACCTTTCCGTTCACCGTCCCTTTGCTCAAGGCATTTGCAGCGCAATCTGCGTATACTATTGGATCGTCGGATACTATTGTACGGCTGTCATTCTGACTTTCCAGACGTGTATTTTAATGCTACATGGCTACAGCCGCTGCCATCATCTTCACCATCATTGCCCTGGTATCAGTACTTGCGTACTTCGGATTCAGGGCTCGCATCCCGCTTGCATCTCTACTCCTTCAAGTCGTTATGGATGTTTCCAAGCACCATCTTAGTGTCTATTTTGTGGCATTCATTGCACTTTTGCTGCAGGCTGCATTGAGTGTGTAAGTTGTCTTTATGGCGTCGCAAACGTTGTTGTACTCATGCACATCAGTTGGTTTACTTTTACGGCCATTGCGATGTGAGTCGAGACGTGTGGTTCTGGTATCGTCCATGACATCTATTCATAGATATGGCAAGTGGACACCGGGAAATCCAAGTAAGCACATATGGATATATCTTACTCTACACATTCATGTATCCATGCAGGCTGTGGCACTGCGTCATCATGTTCATCCGCCAAAGTAACTGGGCTTTTAATCTACTCGGTCTTTTCCTACCTGTGGACATCGCAAATCATCGGGAACGTCGCCCTGGCCACTCTCGCAGGCGGACCTTACGGATGTGGGTGTTCGTTGCTACGAACGACTAATAACCAGGGCTGATTATTTTGCTACAGGCTGGTACTATTTCGGGCCTCGTGAATTTGGGCAAATGGTGATGCTTCATCAGCCTTAACCCTCTTAGCATCATGTCTCACATGACGTTACAGCCAAGACACCCTACTCTCAGTGCATTCGCCCGTGCATCCACTATTTCCCTCGGCTCCATCGCATTTGGTTCTCTGATCGTCACCATTCTTGAACTAATTCGCCTTCTCCTGAATGTTGCGAGGAACAATGCCAGTCAAGAAGGAAGTCGTAAGCCCGATGCTTCACCTTTTGTAAACATCCAATAAACGAGTTATCAAGCTGTTGAGGCATGCCTTGCGTGTTGTGCCGAGTTGTTCGTCGGTTGCATTGAAAGCATGGTTGAGTACTTCAACAGATATGCTTACATCGAGATTGGTACATTATAGAATGATTTACTTGTTTCTGCTGCTAACACCCGACAGCACTGTATGGAAAGACATATCTCAAAGCAGCGAAGGACACATTTAGACTCTTTCGAGATCGAGGTAATGTTCCCTGCTTCCGAGTTTGTTGGAAATCTTCAAGTCTTGTACGTTCAGGCATCGATGCCCTTGTCAATGATTCGCTTGTTGGAACCAGTATGTGCCAGGTTATTTTCACATGGAGGGAATCTCATGTAATGCCAGCTTTGATATTTGGCGCCTACGTCATAGGACTGCTCTGCTCATTATTCGCATACCTGTACTTGCGACGTTGGTATTCTGATTTAGCCTATAGTGACACCTGTTGACTTGTTTGCGTTTAGTCACACATCCATCGTATAACGCCGACGGACAGTACACGGCCCCTGTGGTTTTATTTGCCTTTTTGATCGGATTGCAATGTTGTAAGTCGAACCAAGCTACAACTGGTGGTCTGCTCTGATCCGAGGTGCCTTTACAGCCCTCACATTGTCTTCTGCAATCGAAGCCGGCGTGTCAACAATGTGGGCGCTCTTTTCAATTGTCATCGCCACTGATTTAGTGTTGATTATGATCCTAGTTTCGTCGGACTTGCGGAAGACCCACAAGTACTAGCGATGCGTGCACCTGCTCTCTTTGCTGTAAGTTTCGTTGAGTATACATTTTCACTTGAATGAAGCGAGTCTACTTGTGACAGATGATTGCAGAGAGATATCCGAGGGTCGTCCAGGGAGTCCCTCGAGTTTGAGGATAACCTATGATTTTTTTTTTAACGTAATACATTATATAAAGGGAATAAAAAGTTGTCCCAGGGAGGATTCGAGCCTCCGTCTTCACGGTTTTGGGAGGTCCACAACGTGATGATCTAACCACTAATCGACAGGGACGTCCCTCGCTCCTCGAACAAAACCTCGAACTCCTCCGCCCCATCTTATCGGCCAATCGGACGCTCGGATCGAGTGGATCCTATCACCAATCTTCTTGTCATTTTGATCTGGAGCGAGACCCACGTTGGAGCCGATAAAAGGGTGGGCTGGACTTGCTATATTCCAGTGTCGCCACGGGTTGTTAATGCTGTAGTTGTCTGTCTCGGGCACTGAATGGCCTGGCATCTTCCCTGGCTCCACAGCGCCAGCGAAGAGGTGATTGTGCCAATGGACGGACTGCATCGAATCGAGTGATGGAGATAAAATTGTTGCGCCAAGTTGTATGATTAGGGCTTATTTAAGCACACACTGGGCCCCTGAGGTCAACAGCTTGAAAAACATCGCAGCAGGGCCATTTTTTCACCACCCGCTCTCTCTTCCTCTCAAGATGCGGAAGGCCTCGTATGCGCTCACATTCCTCGCCGTCTTCCCGCTCTTGATTTTTGTAAGCCTTTTAACTCCGCCTTCCATCTCCCTTTCTCAATAGAACTCTCAGAACATCCTGTCCGCTCGTCTGCCGGATTGGTTCGCCTGTGCACAGTATCGCACCTCTTAGCACCCTGACTCGTTCCATATGAAGGCTCGTTGCAAAATATGATGTCCAAGACACTCAAGTTATTGTCCGTTATGGCTTAATGGAACGCTGCGAACGTACTTTGAGCAAAGTACCCCACTTCGAACTCTCAGACTACGAATGCAGAAATTTTCCTCTTCGCACTCAGGACAAGTGCGAAGGCGAAAAGAAAATTTTCTGTGCCGCTTGGACGTCTGCACGGTACTTCACCGAATGGGGTATCTGGTTCTCTGCCGCCGCCCTCGTAGCTTTGTTGTTTGGCATTAGCACTCATTCTAGAAGACGTAGGGTATGGAGAGCCGTTGCAGGTCTCGTTCTGCTACATGGTGCGACATCATTTATGACTCGAACAGGACTTTTGGCCCACGTTTACTCCTTATCACAGCTAGCTTCCAGTTGCTCACGTTCATGCTCGTTGCGGAGCTATACCATAGGGAAAGGTTCCCTGCCTTTGAGTATGCAATGCCCGGTGAGTCATGTCTGTCAGGCATGTGCATTCGTTCTGAAGAGAGTCCGCACAGGATTTGGTTTTATCCTTAACGCGATGTCTTGGCTATTTGGTTTCGCTGTCGCATATGGTGTAATCTACACTGGCATGGCTGCCGACCGCGGTTATAGATGGGCCGCTGGCAACAGGTTTTATTACCCCATACGGGGATGAAATGGGAGAATTTCTTGATTTATACTGGGGATCAGGTGGATATTTTGGTACTTCCTGCGGCCCTGTACGCGTTGACGAGTTTTCAAAAGCACAATTACCCTATTATCTTTCCCCTTGCATTTCATTCTTCCTTTGATTCCACTTGGATTGCCGTTTCATCCTTCGATCCCATACCACCGTTTTCCGTGATTAGATTGTGCACATAAATAGCAAAGAAAAGTCAATGGTGCCTGACTTATAACCCTTCTTCGGGATAGTCCACTATGTCGTGCAACCTCAGCGCCTCATTCCAATCTCTCTTCCTTCTGCGACGGATGGAGAAATACTTTGCTCCACTATCCAACCTGCCTCCTACCCGTCCCTTTTCCCGCCCACCTTTCTCTAAGAAGTATTTCTCCGGGTCGGCAGGGAGCCCCACTGTCCCCACTGCCAGATTTTGTATTTTCGCATGCAAGTCCTCGCGAGTGTCCCGCAACGACTGCAACGTCACCTTCCCTACTCTCAGCAAACGCATAAGCGCAGTGAATGCTCTAAACGCAGAGACGGCGTCTTCTAGCCATCTCAACGTCATCCACATTACAGCCGGGACCATGACCATGGTAATGGGTGCAATATGCAGGGTTAACAGCACAGAAACAAGCCAGACAAACAAACCAGAAAACAACCCGTATACAAGTTTGTATTGGGCAATCTCATCCCATGTATCCCAGATAGGGCCACTCTTTTTGAAGTTATGCACGGCGTAGAACGTCGTGAGGAAAACAGGCGTCCAGAGTATAAGACCAGGTGTGGACAGGGTAAAGAGGAAAATAGACCAGGAAAGGCGGATGGCCATTCGAAAAAGGATCGTACGTCTCGATAGCGGTCGACGGATGCGGTCGTCCTTAACTCCCCAACGGACAAGCTGGTCTTGATACCTCTGTGTCACCCAATGAGCAAGCGTTCAGTGCACCGATGGGCGGCTAATTACCTTCAAGTCACGCCGCAGACGTTGAATTTCGAAATCCTCTGTGGTGTATTCATCGCGGCCATTGGCTTCCCCGTCTCCGAGAGGACGTTCCGATGCCTTGAAAGCTTCGACGAAAGCGCGTGTCAAGCGAATGTAGTCTCCTAGGCTCATACGGGTCCCCAGCGGAGCATACATGCGCGATGCTAGCTTCGCAGAGCGAATCAGGTCCCAAGATGGTGCATCAATAGTTCCAGAGCTGATTTGCTCTTGCATGCGCCAAGTAACCTCCCGAATACGCTCAAATTCCACTGGCGCAAGCAACTCTGGATTATCCTACGTTGGAATATTAATTCAAAGGAAACATAGCATAGCAAGGTCCGTCGTACACTGGGAGTGAATTTGATAGGCGGGTGGAAAGTAACCAGGACATCCGAGCGGAAATGTTGGCGATGCCTGGCATCATTAAACTTCAGAATGCGAACGGTCGTTATCACCTGACGAACTTACACATATGTTATGGAACAGGTGAGAATCGATATAGAAAAGTCAGGATCATCCCGATTGTGAGTTAGAACGTCGGAAACAATACGCGCAACTTGGGACGAGAAATCAGTCCGGGTCATGGAATGCAAGATTGTACCCACCTCCAGTCTTCAGCGGAGCAATAGTTGGGTGGTAACGACTCATCCCTTCTGGAAACATGCATATCGCATCGCCAAGTTTCAAGGCCTTCATATACCCTAACGTGAGTCAACTCTGTAGAACCAGATGTCTGTCTGACCTCCATGAGCTTCTCCATCACCCCATAGTTGTCGACACTTTCATCATTGAAATCTTTACGTCTCTTGATTGGCACAGTACCGGCCGATTCAATAAGCCAACTTGTAAATGTCCTACGGCCGAATTGAGTGGATTTGGCTGTGAGGCGAAGCATGTTGCGCCTCTGGAAAAGGGTCCCTTAATGATTTGTACCGAGCTGGCAGCTCGACAAGCTTACTCGTGAAGGTATGGAAGCAACTAGGACGCTTTCAAGAGGATTTCTTTAATAGGACGCCCGAAGGACAGATGGAAGTTCACTTACAGTGCATCCGTCAGTGAATTGCTGTGGTTGGCACATACGATGCTAGAATACAAGTACTTTGTGTTAGGCGAATACAGCGAATAAAATAGTACCTCACCATGGTTGTCCAGTTTTTGGAACCAGCTCAACGTTCTCGACAACAATGGACCCATAGAATATTTTGAGGACGAACTTGAACAGAAGCCTGCAGAATTTGCACGATCCAAACTTGGAGTCAGTGAAGCCACAGGGGTAAGTACTAAACGTGCCTAACAAAGATATACGACCAAGGAGTAGGTGTACCCTGGGGCATGTGCACTCGGTCGTCGTGTCGTCGTCGTTTTCGTCGTCGGTCTTGCTGGGGATTCGAGTTGAACCCGGGTTCTCGGCTTGGCGCAGCATCCATAAAATATCCGCATATGGTAAGTAATGCAGTGGTTAGTATTACGTCAACATTTTTTTGCCTTGTGATCATCTCTGCCATCGCGTTCTGGAAATGGAGGACGCACTGGATAAAATACGACCCCATACAAAATCCTCTCTTGCACATCAAAAGACACCTGCGAATTTGCTGCAGGCATTGGAATCGACGTTCCAGGAGAAGGGCACTGATCAAACGCCTACCGCATACTTCGCGGCATTGATAACAACGCTTGATGGAACGATTCGAAAGAACGAAATTTCTCTCGGAGATGGCGACATTCTTCCAGCGGAGCTTTACTTGCTTGCGCTCGTCTCTCCCTTCGTTCCCCCTGCTGTCATACAGACTAACCTGAGCACCTTGCTATCACTGACCGCTCCATTGTTTCCTTCTCTCATTGCACACGCACCGCCTCTAAGGTCACAACTGTCCTTATACAATGCCATATTTCGGGCTCTTGACCGCTCCCAACTGGACGTTCCAGAAGTCCGACAATCATTTGCAACCATCTTACAACTATGTCTTGACTCTCGACCGAAAGTACGAAAGAGGGCCGCAGATCTTGTCAGCGATGTATTGTCGAATGCACCCAGTCCCCTTCTGCGCCATCCATACGCAGAGCGCATCGCCGATTGGCTCCAAACATCATTGCACCAAGCTAGCTCGGGTCTTTTCTCAAACTCTAAATCTACGGGAAAAGGCTCGAATCCAACCGATACAGCCATACACCTCCTTGCCCTACTGCGTCCTGTGCTACCTGATCTCCCACTAGAGGTGAGCTGTCTTCTTTCCCGAAGCCACCGCTGACTGTGTGCTTCAGGCTATCCCACCGATCACCTCTGTACTTCTGACCCTTCCCAAATTAGGGAACCCCTATCTATCGCAGGCATCATATTCCATCCTTTCTGACCTGCTCACGTCTTCCATAAATTCTGGCACTCAAAGTGGCACCGAACAGATACCCGCCGTTCTCGCCGCAATTCTCGCGTCTCCCCCTCTCAAATCGGATGTAACAGTGGCACCGTCGTGGCTGCGCGTTCTGGGCGACACCATGCTCGCGTATCATTCTGCGGACGCGGAAGGCTGCGCAGCCGAGTTCCTGACGGTGTGGAAAGCGATCTGGGCATTCCTTGATTCGACTCATGCACAGACTCGCAAAGCCGCTGCTGACGCCATCGCCAGTCTCGCGCAGTGCATGACGCTTATGATGGTGCAAGCGGCTGCCAGAGAACCTCAAAATGGAAAATCAGCCCTTCGCAGTGTCCTTGCACAGACCTCGAAGGCTCTGGATTCATTATCCTACGCTCAAGCAGTGCCAGAACTACTTAGCATCATCTCGTCCCTTATAAGAAATTTAAACATGAGGGTCAAGGTTGGAGAATTGACGACTGCCGCTGAGGCTTTCCTCATGCCACTTGTACAACAAGTGGCCGAGCTGAGAGTCCAGAAAAACTTTGAACACAAGGAAGCGGCGGATGCCGTTGTTTCAACTGCGATGAGAGTGGTTGGTCCTGCGGTTCTTCTACAGGCGCTTCCATTAAACCTCGAGCCTGAAGATCGGTCCGTGTTATCCTCTAGCCCGTTGATTCAGCGCTGATCAACGCTGTAGACAAGCTGGTCGTGAGCCGCGTGCTTTCCTTCTACCTATGCTCGCTCAGCCACATCCCTCCCCGTTGAGCCACTTTGTGTCATACTTCGTACCTCTCAGCGAACGGATGTTTGACCGTCAGCAAAAAGCAGACGTTGAGGGCAGACAGTCCGAAGCTAAGGTGTGGAGTGTCCTTGTTTCGCAGGTGTGGGCGGGTTTCGCCGGGTACTGTAACGCATCCCCTGATGTAAAGAGTGTGAGTGTCTTCCGTCACACTTCAGTGGTCTAATTCTAATCTATGTCTTAGGCTCTCACTCCCGCGTTTTCTCAGTTGCTGTCGCAGCTCTTATACAATCATCCCGACCTTCGACTACCTGTTCTTAAGGGTCTCAAGCTGTTGGTAGAATCCAACCTTGCTGTCGCTTCGGAGGACAACTCCAGCACGGATTTGGAGGCTGGCCATCTGACCATCAGAGGGTCGGCCACACCCGAGGAGGCTGCGCAAAATGTCACGTTCCTAAAGAGCCAGGTCGAAAGCTGGTTTGCCGTTTTTTTCAATATATTCGGCAGTGTAGACAGAGATTGCAGAGGGGTCGCCGGAGATGTCATTGGTGTCTGGGCGAACCTTGCAGAGAGCCAGGATGTCTCGAAGGCGTGCCTCACCGTTGTCGGGCTCTTTAAACAACATCTGCAAAAAGTCACCAACGCACCCAATGACCAACAGAATGCAACTGTGGCGGCCACGATGCAAGATCTCCTCATTCTTCTCCTGCCTTTCCTCGAAACGCCTGACATCACCTCGCTCTTCCGCCTTTGTCTGTCGGAAGAGGTCTTGTCTTGCAAGGACAACGGTATACAGAAACGTGGCTATAAGCTCTTAGCCAAATCAATAAGCAGCGGAAAGCTACAAGTTGATGTGCTGGACACTCTTCGAACGCTGGATTCGTTCGTGACTGGACTCTCTCCTGCGGCCAAGAAGGACCGATTTGTGTTGTTATCCTCCCTTGTTCCCGGGATCCCCTTGACATCCATGCATATTATCCCGTCGCTCATTCCGGAGGCTGTCCTAGGAACTAAAGAACCTTCCGAAAAGGCACGGATGGCCGCGTTTGACCTGGTCGTTACAATGGGCAGGAAGATGTGTGAAGGTGGTACGGTAAAGCGACAGATGCTCGACGAGATGGACAGCAATGACACGGGTGAAGGTTCGTGGTCTCTCTTTCGAAACGTCGGAAGCTGAGTGCTTCCTTCAGCTAAGGCGTCTATCAACGAATACATCACCATGGTCGCTGCTGGTCTCGGTGGGGCAACGCCACACATGATAAGCGCCACTGTGACGGCGATTTCTCGGCTTGTCTTCGAGTTTAAAGGTATGCATGGTCATTGTGGAGTTTGATGTAGACTTTGACGATTCTCGATAGATGTTATTGAACCACAGGTGCAAGCTGATGTCTTCACTACCCTGATGGTCTTTTTGTCGTCCAATAATCGCGAGATTGTCAAGTCAACACTTGGGTACATTAAGCTTGCCATTCACACTCTTCCGGTCGATCTTCTGAAGCCCCACCTTGCCGAGTTGGTACCCGCACTTCTTTCATGGTCCCACGACCACAAAAACCATTTCAAGGCGAAAGTTCGCCACATTTTCGAACGCATGATCAGAAGGTTCGGTTGGGAAGACATTTACTCGGCAGCCGGAAAAGAAGAAGCTGCGAAGGTACTTGTCAACATCAAGAAGCGGAAGGATAGGGCGAAGCGCAAGAAGACCCGTGCAGAAGGAGCTGATAGTGGCGAAAAAGTGTTTTGCTTCACCTTTTTCATTCGATGTATCTTAATCCTTGATAGGTGGTTTCTGGAAATGTTCCTACGGGCGATGCATTTGAAGACGTGCTGTATGGCAGTGAAAGTGAGTATGAAGACACTGATGATGAAGGGCAAGTCGGGCACCCTACCGCAGGGAGTGGCAAAGGTGCTGTGTATGGCGTTCGACTACGCGCTGACGATGATGACCCGATGGATCTCCTCCAAGGTGCTGCATCCCGAGTGACCAGTAAGTAAAGCTTGTACGTCCATTGGCCATAATTACCAACGTGTCTTCCTTCAGGCGCTCCAGCAAACCGCAGACGAAAGGCAGGAAAGAATGCCGATCGCTTCAAAGTTGATTCGGAGTCAGGAAAGATGGTCATACCAGCTGAAGAGTCTGATTCCGACACCGGAGCCGGTGCTCGCAAAGCTGCAAAGGATGTGGCAGGGGGAACCTATAAAGAAAGCTTAACATCTGTTGATGGGTTCACCCGGGATAGCAGGGGGCGTGTGAAGTTCAATAAGGATACAAAGAAGCGGCGGCGTGAAAATGAGGACGAAGATGGAGACGTGGAGATGGGCGACGAGACGCTGACCAGCGAAAAGAAGAACCGCCGACGACCTGAGGTCAAGCTTGGGCATGAATTCAAAGCAAAGGTGCGGTTACTGTTCATGTGTTGATCTTTCCCCTCACTGTGGAAACAGAAAGCGGGTGGCGATATCAAGAAAGGTGGGCTAGAGCCTTACGCATATCTCCCTCTCAGTCAAGCCGCAAAAAAGAAAGGCCGTCATCGTATTGGGATTGCGGGGAAGCGATGACATATGTAGGTACTTATTTCTGCATCCAATACCCTAGCCGTACAGTGTTTGATCATGAGGGGATCCAAAAAGTCCATGGCCCCACGTTGTGGGCTGTATCCAGCTTGTCACGTTGGCGTTGAGTACCTTTGCCGTGACTGCCGCTAAGAGATGAGCGTCCGATCTGTTGTCACCCTCCAGAACATATTGCAGCAAACACACAGTGGGTATTTTCCACGAGTCAGGGATGGACGAAAGTATTCGGCGAGTGAGGCCTCCCCCAGGGACGAAAGGAAGCTTGGACAGATCCTGGTCTGGATGGACAAACTGGGACACTGGAGAAGAATAGGGAGGGATAGGTAAAGCAGACAAGGACATGAGAGGCGTCGATGTCAGAGCTGGCGACGAAAGGGGGCGTATATATGTCGTTGGTGTACTGACCACAGGTCATCCACCCATCACTGTAACGACGATTTGGGCACCTACAGCATCTGAGCGTCCGTTCTATTGGACATATCTACACCTGCCAGGAAGATGACTGCGGATGGGCATGACGTAGATATGAATTCCAGCAACGCATCGGCGAAGTCCTGCTTGAAAATCTAGCCGACAGGTAAAATGAAAACCAAATCAAACACTGTTGTTTCGCACTTTTAGGACCGGTGATCGTTGCTGGATGACGGCGATATCACTGCTGTTACTTCCGAATACTAGAAGGGTAAAGAACGGCCATCGGAGGTGTACATGAGACGACATACATTCGAGAGGCAGGGTTAGGTCCGAGCCGCCGTCTTCGGGTGCCCCGACTACAGGCACGAGATGTCTGGGATCCAAGACGCCGACGCGTCGCAGTCTGAGAGTCGAGATGAACAGGTCGGCTGCCAATTGCCCCACATTGGCGACGGAGACAATGGGCTGGTCTGGATTGACAGACTGCGGATGGTGGTGGGACGATGCAAGCACTTACCACGAGGAGAATCTTGCCTGCGAGGTTGTAGTCAGTTGTGGGTCGATAGAACGCCATGGGTGACGGGGAGGATGTGTTTCAGCCTTGCTTTCGCGCCCGACTGCAGGGGATGGAGCGGTCTCGTCGGGGTGGTAAATGTCTCTGGTAGTATATCGGATAGTACACCCGCCTGTCACGCGGGAGAGCGGGGTTCGACTCCCCGCCAGAGAGACTCTTTTTTACGTCTTTTTCTCAGTTACTTCCGCAACGACTTTGCCTTCCAGTCACCACACCACCAAAATGTCCATGGTCTTCCGTCGTTTTATGTCCTCCGCGGCCAAGTCCAAGTAAGCTCTCTTTTTGTCACGGGCCTTGTTGATCTGTTCTCACTTCGTGTATGAAGAGGCAATGTCTTCGTGCGTTTCTTTCTCTCGTGCACTGTCCCCGTCTGCTATGTCACGCTAGTTTGACGTTGCAGTTGGAAAGCCACCTGCCAGACGCATCGTGTTCAAGCTCTACGATGACACGGTACCAAAGACTGCAGACAACTTCCGGAAGCTGGCTATTGGCATCCCGAAGGAGGAGCTGGCCAACGTAGCCCCGCACCAGTTCTCATCCCCGCCTGGAGAACAGGAGAAGAACGAAACAATGGGTTACGCGGGAAGCTTGTTCCACAGAGTTATCCCTCAGGCTAGTTGTTCCCATTGCCACTCGCTACCCATGTAGCTCAGTATTATTGTGCAGTTCATGATCCAGGGCGGTGACTTCACCAACTTTAACGGTACCGGTGGACTATCAATATATGGAGCGCGTTTTGAGGGTGTGTACCTTATATCCGCCAATTAGTTTCTTATCTGGTGACTCATCTTCCGTAGATGAAAACTTCGTGCACAAACACACCAAGCCCGGTCTCTTGTCTATGGCGAATGCTGGCCCAAACACAAATAGCTCACAGGTGAGCAATCATCAACTCGAGTGACATGCACTTCCTACGTCATTGTATGCTGCAGTTCTTCATTACAACAGCTGTTACCTCCTGGCTGGACAATCGTCATGTCGTCTTCGGCGAGGTCGTCGAAGGCATGGACGTCGTAAAAGCGATTGAAGCACAGGGCTCACAGTCCGGGAAACCTAAGGTCGAAGTACGGATCATAGATTCCGGTGTTATCGAGTAGAGGATGGAGTATCTATGTAGTGTACCTCTTGGTTAATTTTGTGTTGTGTTGCCAAACGAGCCGGTTCAACTGGTTAGTAACGTTAGGCGGCAGTAACGCCTTCAATATGACTCATCTAGTACAACCCGGTTGACAATGAATACAGCTTTCGAGTCAGAAATACACGCGCTTCAGTTGTAGAGTTCTCGAATAAAAGGCCTGCGAGTTCCAATCAAGTTCGTGGCACTACTTTGAGCCGTTACCGCCGCTCTGCATTGGCCCTTGATAATTACGATGCACCTCGTCTCCCCGACGTTGCCCACTGTACTCAATCATCAGGCCGCAGTTGATCTTCCCGGCTACGATCTGTTCATCGTGCACGATGTAAGTCCATACGGCCGTTTGTGTCATAGCTCTTACATGTATCTCCCATCGGAAGGTCCCTAACGTCCATGTTCTCCCTGGAACGATTGATCTAGAAAAGTTTAAGAATGCCCTTTCCGATACCCTTCAGATGTGCCCCCATGCAGCTGGCCAGATACGCTGTCAGGATGGACGTTGGTCTGTGAGTAGCTCCCTCTAACAGTCTACTTCATTAGTCAGTTCACCGCATTCTTAGATAGAACTTACAAACAGTTGTGTTCCCGTGGATGTCAGTTATGCCAGAGAGACAACTTCGAGCGCAGTTTTGCGAGGCGACTGGGTCATACAAGAATCCTTAGCATCACTTGTGTACGATCAGCCGGTCGACGCTGACCTCATAAATGGGACAGCGCCATTGGTGCGTTTTAAACTCACTTTCTTTATGGAAGAAACATGCATTGGTATAACCTGGAATCGCGCTCTCGGTAAGTATTTCGAATCTGGTCGAATGAGGGAGACTGACTGTTACTACTGGAAGGCGATGGCACTTTCCTTTTCCGTTTCACCCATACTCTGTCACAATTCTACCAGAACAAGGCACCAGAGTTTGCCACACCCACATTCCAAAAACATGTCTTTCCACCACCTTCGGAGGCCATCGCCGCAGAATACCGCTCCCTGACCCGTCAACTAAATGTCTGTCCCATCGCTGAACTCGGCCCCAAATATGCAGAAGCCACTAAGGCTGTTGAGAACGTGCAATGGCGGTTCACTGGCGAGGAGCTGCGCAGATTACATGCGATAATCAGCTCAAGCGAGCAACAGACACTCACCATCCAAGACTGCCTCACGGCTTATCTCGTCACCGTCTTAAATCGTACTCAGGAAAAACCCATACCACAAATTACCAACGTAGTCAGTGTAAGTGGGGCACAGTACAGTCTGAGTGATGCTACTCAACCTCCATACCAGTATCGAAAAGTGATAGCGCCATTCATAGAAGAGAGTGTAGCGGGAAATGCAGTACGATGGGTCTGTGCTTGTGTTCCTGTGGTGCGACGAGCTTCTTGACATCTATCATATCAGACTACAGCAGAACAATTGCCCTTAGATATGGTCGGGATTGCGACCGCAATCCGTGCCTCCATTCTCCGCAGCCGAGATCCCCAAGATATGAAGAACTGGTTGAGCACTATGAGCAACTGCTTACTGACCATCACCAATTCAGGGAAGTCGACGCTCTGGGCACCCTTTGAGGACGAGCTAGCTGTAAACTCGAACTCTTCGTGAGTGTACCATTTGCCATCGAAGAGTAACACGTGTCGATTTTGTCTAGGATTGATTGGTGTAGCGCCCACTTCGGCTTCCCGGATGGCTCAAGACTTTATACTGCAGGATTTTGGAAAGATTACCTTCGGGCTTTCAAATCCAACCCGGTGAAGGGAGTCGATGGTAATTGGCACACTCGCCACGGTTCCATTGACATTTCTTTCGGTGTCCCACCAGAATTAAAGCCACGAATACTAGACATTCTTGCCGAAGGCTTCGGGCAGAACAGTGATGACCCGGTGCAGCCAGCAGCGTAGTATGTTATCTACTGGTTGAATGTGACAATGGGTGTTTTAAACTTGGATTCAGTCAGTCCGTAAATCGCGTCTGCCGTTTCTCCTGGGTCATGTTGGTTGAAGGACATTTGCTCAAGTGTGCATG
>Ga0307518_10000829_pt1 | contig 23166 bp, 15 predicted proteins | sample 25_EM_MG_FD_203889 | JGI IMG/M metagenome (GOLD analysis project Ga0307518, IMG submission 203889) | Populus trichocarpa ectomycorrhiza microbial communities from riparian zone in the Pacific Northwest, United States - 25_EM | ecosystem: Host-associated > Plants > Roots > Unclassified | place...
GGGTTGTTACAATGTTGAACCCTTAGAACTTAACAACTGCTTACGGGTTAGCCAGAATGCTGGAGGACAACTTGATAATTATGAGAAGATCTTGGAAACCTAGCTCTACTGGTTTTCAGGTCCGGAATATAACACAAGCCCAACCCAAGGCTAAAAACAAGTTTGTTGTTCCTATATATAAGCTCACTCCAGCTCAGATGAAGGAAAAAAGAGATAAAGGGGCTTGGCTTTAAATACGATGCATGGTAAGTGGGGACCGGAGCATAAGTGTGGAGGTTCAAAGTTGTTCCTGATAGAGGAAATAGAGGAGGCTAAAAAAAACTATTGTTGTGACGGGAGATCTTATTGATTTAGGTGACCCTAAAAAAGAAGGCATAGAGAAAGTCGGCATATCCCTTCATACTATTATTAGGAGTCTGAATCCTAAAACTACGAGAGAGGAAGTTAAACTGAATGGCCATAATAAACACAGGGAGTACACATAACTTCCTACATCCAAGAGCTATTAGTCAGGAAGGTGGATGGCTCGTGGAAAATGTGTGTTAGACTATCATGCACTCAGCAAAGAAACAATAAAAGGAAAATTTCCTATACCGGTGGTTGAAGAATTATTGGTTGAGCTCCACTGTAAAACCCTGGTATTTACTTTAAGTTTAGATCAAATATAGTAATTATTAATTGAAAATGATAAATTAGGTAGAAGTTTTTTTTTTAATAGAGATAGAACATTCCAAAGATATTAATTTAAATTTCAGATGAGATAAAATAATAATTTAGTACACTATTGAAGATTGAGTCAAGATTATTTCCAATAAGTTGGGAAGTTAGTTGCAAATAAAGCTATTATAGAACAACTCCTTTTCTGTTAAAATCTTGTCATTATTTTTCTGAAATTTGTTATCAGAACTCTTGTATAAAAGAGTGATTCAATCAATAAAAGAATGTATCTTGCAATCACAATGGCAAATATACTATATTGCTAGTCTTACTCTGTTCTTCAGTGTCTCTATATTGTCAAAAACAACAAATTGATATCAAAGTTTAATTGATCTTAAGGGACCAACTTGATTGAAGAGAGTAACCTGTGAGGAACCCTTTTTCACCAAAAATACAATCACCTAAACCTCCTATCATTTTTCAATGGCATCAAACATTTATTCCTTTGCATCACCACTAGTAGTTATTGGTGAAAACTATCAGATGTGGGTTATAAGAATGAAAACATACTTACAAGCCTGTGATTTTTGGGATGATGTAGAACAAGAACATGATCCACAACCACTTCTTGCAGATCCTACTCTAGCTCAAATCAGAAATCATCATGAGGAAAGAGCCAAAAAGTTCAAAGCTAAAACATGTCTTTACTCTGTTGTTTCTAAAGCAATATTTCCAATAATCATTGCACTTGATACGACCAAACAAATATGGAATTATCTTAAAGAGGAATTCCATGGAAATGAGAGAACAATTCAGATGCAGGTCTTGAATTTGAGAAGGGAGTTTGAGATGCAAAAGATGAAGGAATCAGAAATAATCAGAGATTTCTCTGACAGATTACTTTCCATAGTCAACAAAGTAAGACTATTAGGGGAAGACCTTCCTACTAAAAGGGTTGTTGAAAAAATTCTTGTGACTTTACCTAAAAGGTTTGAGTCAAAAATATCTTCATTAGAAGAATCTAAAGATCTGTCAAAAATTTCTTTGGCAGAATTGCTCAATGCTTTACAAGCACAAGAACAAATAAGAACAATAAGGCAAGAGGAGTTCATGGAAGGAGCTTTTCAAGCTAAAATGCAAGTCCAGGAAGGAGACAAAGGCAAAAAAAAGAACAATAAATATAAAGGAGCCGGTAGCAGCAATAAAAGAATTGGAAACTTTCCTCCTTGTCAACACTGTAAGAAAACAAATCACTTACAGAAATATTACTGGTGGAGACCTGATGTTAGATGCAGAAAATGTAATCAATTAGGACACGTGGAAAAGATTTGCAAAAGCAGAACTAATCAGCAAGAAGGTGAATCTCAAGTTGCTGATCAACAACAGGAGGAGCAACTATTTATGGCCAGTTGCTTTGCTAGCAAACATGCAAGTGATTGCTGGCTTATAGATAGTGGTTGCCCAAATCACATGATGAATGATGAAAATCTATTCAAGCAACTTGACAAATCAAGTGTCTCTAATGTCAGAATTGGCAATTGTGAATATATTCCTATTAAAGGGAAAGGAACAGTTGCTATTGAAGGAAATTCAGGTATAAAACTCATTTCAGATGTTCTTTTTGTACCTGAAATTGACCAAAATCTGTTGAGTGTTGGTCAGCTTCTTGAAAAAGGATACTCAGTTGTGTTCAAAGATAAGCATTGCTTAATTTCTGATCCTGCTAGATTAGAAATATTCACTATAAAGATTAAAGGAAAAAGTTTTTCACTAGATTGGATGGAAGAGGAGTTAGCTGCCTTTTCAAGCACAGCAAATCAAACAGAATTGTGGCACAAGAGGCTGGGGCATTTCAATCAAGCAACATTGGTGCATATGCAGAAAAAGAAGATGGTGCAAGGAATGCCAAACTTGGAAGAAGAAATCTTAGTTTGTACCTCTTGTCAATATGGCAAGCAGAACAGACTTCCATTTCCTCTGAACAAGGCTAGGAGAGCAATAGAAAAGCTTCAGCTTATTTAGACTAATGTTGCTGGAGGACCTTTAAAGACAATATCTTTGAATGGAAGCAGGTATTATAATGCTTTCATTGATGATTATACAAGAATGTGTTGGGTCTATTTCCTAAAGTTTAAGACTGAGGTAGCAAATGTTTTTCTGAAGTTTAAAAACTAGATTGAAAATCAAAGTGGTCACAAAATTCAGGTTGTAAGATCTGATAATGCACCAAATACACTTCAAACAAGTTTGCCAAGTTTTGTTATGATGCAGGGATTGAACATCAATATACTACGCCTTACACTCCTCAGCAAAATGGTGTAAGTGAACAAAAAAATAGAACAATCATGGAGATGGCAAGGTGTCTGTTATTTGAGAAAGATTTACCCAAGAAGTTTTGGGCAAAGGCTGTGAACACTGCAGTTTTCTTGTTGAATAGACTGCCAACAAGAGCATTACAAAACAAAACTACATATGAAGCCTGGCATGGTTATAAACCCTCACTATAGAATTTAAAGATTTTTGGATGCTTATGTTCCTCAGGTGAAAAGAGATAAACTTGATAGAAAGGCTGAAGCTGGCATCTTTGTCGGCTATAGCAATGTTACAAAAAGCTACAGAGTTTTTCAACCTTAAACAGAAAAGGTGATAGTTAGGAGAGACATCAAGTTTTTTAAACCGAAAAGTGGAACTTCAAAGATGCAAAAAGAAGTGCAAGTAAGGAGATTGTGCAAGATCTTGGTGATTATGTTGATGAAGCACCAATCAGAGGAACTAGATTGCTTAATGATATTTATCAAAGCCGCAATGTAGCTGTGTTGGAGCCTGCAGAATTGGAAGAGGCAAAAAACGATCCAAAATAGATTGATGCAATGAAAGAAGAACTGAGGATGATTGAGAAGAATCAAACATGGGAATTGGTGGACATGTCGAAACACAAAAAACCTATTGGTGTAAAATGGGTTTACAGAACAAAACTGAATGCAGATGTCACCATCAACAAACACAAAGCCAGATTGGTAGTTAAAGGTTATGCACAGATTTTTGGTGTAGATTTTTCAGAGACCTTTGCACTAGTGGCACGACTAGACACCATTAGAATGCTACTAGCAGTTGCAGCTAAAAAAGGTTGGAAAATATTTCAACTTGATGTGAAGTCTGCATTTTTAAATAGCTATCTGTATGAGGAGATTTTCATGGAACAGCCTAAAGGATTTGTTATTGGAGGTGAAGAAGAAAAGGTTTACTTATTGAAGAAAGCTTTATAGTAATTGAAACAGGCTCCAAGAGCCTGGTATAGCAGGATTGATGAGCATTTACTCAAACATGACTTTAAGAAAAGTTTGAGTGAATCAACCCTATACATCAGAAATTCAAATTCCGATTACATTATGGTTTCACTCTATATTGATGAACTATTTGTTACATGAAACAATCCAAGAATGATAGACCAATTAAAAGCAGAAATGATGAAGGTCTTTAAAATGAAAGGCCTCGGTGAAATGTCTTATTTTCTTGGCATGGAAGTGCAACAAAACCAGCGTGAGATCTTTATTGGCCAACAGAAATATGCCAAAGAGATTCTAAGAAAATTCAAAGTGGAAGAATGCAAATCAATGAACACGCCTATGAACTTGAAAGAAAAGTTATGTAAAGAAGATGGAGCTGACAAAGTAGACGAAGCAATTTACAGAAGTTTGATTGGATGTCTGATGTACCTCACAACAACAAGACCTGATATCATGCATGTTATAAGTTTATTATCAAGATTCATGCATTGTGCAAGTGAAGTTCACTTCAAGGCTGCAAAAAGAACAGTGAGATATATCAAAGGTACACTAAGTTATGGCATTCAGTTCAGTTGTATTGAAAATTTTGAGTTACAAGGATATGCAGATAGTGATTGGGCTGGCAGTTTTGATGACATGAAGAGCACTTCTGGATATTGCTTTAGTTTTGGATCGGGAATTTTCTCCTAGTGTTCCAAAAAACAAGAAATTATTGCACAGTCTACTGCAGAAGCAGAATATGTTGCAGCAACTGCAGCTGTAAATCAAGCCTTATGGCTTAGGAAGATTTTAGCAGATTTATATACATGGAGCAAAGGAAAGCTACTAAGGTTAATGTTGATAATCAAGTAACAATTGCAACATCTAACAATCTAATTTTCCATGGCAAAACGAAGCATTTCAAACTCAAGTATTATTTTATGAGAGAAGTTCAGAAAAATGATGAATTACAACTGATTTATTGCAAGACAGAAGACCAACTTGCTGATATGTTAACCAAGCCCTTATCTAAAACAAAGTTTGAAACTTTGAGGGACAAAATAGGCGTCTGCAGCAAAACATGCAAGGGGGAGTGTTGATGGTTGCCTCATTTGCTGCTAAAGAAGTGGTCTTCGATGCTGAGAAGATTGAGTCAAGATTATCTCCAATAAGTTCGGAAGTTAATTGCAAATAAAGCTGTTATATATAGAACAACTCCTTTTTTGTTAAAATCTTGTCATTATTTTTCTGAAATTTGTTATCAGAACTCTTGTATAAAAGAGTGATTCAATCAATAAAAGAATGTATCTTGCAGACACAATAACAAATATACTATATTGTTGGTCTTACTATATTCTTCAGTGTCTCTATACTGTAAAAAACAACATTCACAAAATATAAAATAGCAATAAATCGCATAAATTTCTTGATTGGGTAAACTAATGTTTTGAAGGAGAGAATTTTGTAAATTTGGATGATATTATTTATAATATAGAAGGAAGCTTCAAATAAATTAATGCATGACCGTTTGCATGAGAAACATTGATTTCTGGCATTAACCTCGCGCACAATCATGCTATTGGGATTGAAAGTGGTAAAAGGCTCTAAGGAGAATTTTATGATAGTTATGAATAGGAATCTCCAATAAATTATTATAAGACCCCTCAATTATTTAAGTAAATTATATGGCATGTAAAATTCAAATTCTCGACATTAAATTATCGACTATCTAGTTTTATGATATTGAGTGTATTTCTCGATCCAATCATTGGATGAGATTGAAATCTTATAAGAGATCTTCTGATATATTGTTTTATGTGAATTAAAGCTTGGGAAGGCTCTGAAAATAAAAGAGTAGTGACGGGTCACATACAAAAGACCAAAATTAAAGAAGCATAAGTAATTGAGAATTAGAGGAGCATTAGGGCCCTGTACATACAAATAAATATTGAATAAAAATAGATTTTGAAGTAATCCAAAATAAAAGGGAGCCTGAAAATTAATGTAAAATAAAAATTTTGAACAAATTCTAATTTTCTCTTTCTAAAACTAAGCAAATTTAAGGAAAAAGTTAGCATACCAGGCCTGGCTACAAGCCAATGGTATGCCGAGAGATTGATGTGGAAGAGATTAATGTTTTTGTAGCTATCTTGTTTAATTCTTGCAAGGAACTTTACCAAAGGAATTAGCTCATACTAGTTATTTGACATACGCTTCGCCATGGATCGGATTATTGTTTTTTTTTAAATAATAAATATACAATCTTTTTAAATGTGTTTTTTTAATTCTAATTATAAATAATAAAAAATCATATCCATGCATTTATTAAATACATTGAAAACTAGTTGTCCCAATAAATGCAAAAAAACAAAGTTTTAACACCTCTATTCAATTCGCCTCGCTTGTAGGTTGACTAATTTTTTTCTAACGCAAAAAAAATTAATGTATAAGTGTTATTAATATTATTTTATATCGAGTAAAAATATAATCGTTAATTAAAAAGTTGATACTTACATAAAATAAAATATAGTAATTTTTAGCGTAGCAGAAGAATGGAATAATATTGCAATTGCTACAATGAAACACCAATTCCTTAGTCTTTGTATAATGATTTAAAAAAAAAAGTGTAAAGAAAAAAATTAAAAAACAAATTACAAAAGGATAAAGATAAGAACAAAAAGAATGGTATAAATAGGCTAAGTGTAGAGTGATAAATAGGCTAAGTGTAGAAAATAAAAAATAATATTTTTTTTCAAAAAAAAGTGTAAAGAAAAAAAAAGGAAAAAACTAAGAAAATATTATATAAAAAAAAAAAGATAAGAAAGAAAAAATGGTGATAAGTGGAAGAATGTATAATGTTTTCATTTCACCTTAATTCCAACAAGTTGCTACTTTTCTTTTCTTTGTTCAAAAGTGGAAGAATTTGCAAGGAAGCAACAACTTTTTACAGCAAAGGTGACCGCAGACTGTTTTTCGACTTTTCCTTTTTCATGTTTTAAACACTAGTACTGCTAGCTTACTCTTTTATGTTAAACTTTGTAATGGCTACAATCTGGTCACATAGCACAAGACTATAGGGAATTAATGTGTGTTGTGGATGTTTTTATGGAATAGATAGAAGAATGCAAGGCTCGAGAAGGAGTGTCAAATATGTAGTCTTAAAATAAATAAAAAAATATATAGCAATAATTTTAGCTTTCGATCATTGGATTAGGTTTAAACACATTGATTATAACTAAAAGGGATTAGCATTTTACTGTAGCGCATGCTACTATGCACTATAAGTACTTTCACTGTGGATTGCATTGTTCTACATAGTGCGGGTACTGTAGGCTGCAAGTGTTTTCACTGTAGATTGTACTATTTGATGGAGGCATGGTGAGGCTGCAGCCTGCAAGCCCCAAGCACCTGGCTTAAGGCATGCCCCCTGGGGCTGCGGACACCTAGCACTTGGGCTGTCAGGCCTGGGCGTTGGGCTGCAGCTACCTAGCGCTAGGGCTGGCCGAGGTCCTATCATACAGACACTTGGCACGGGGTTTGCCCAGCCTTGGGCACTGGGGGCAGACCCGTGCGCCTGGCTGCAACCCCAGGGCGAACGAGTCTGCAGCCCGCGAGCCTAGGGTCTGCAAATCCGCGAGGCAGGGTCTACAATCCTGAGCGCCTGGCCAGCAGACCTGTGCGGTGCAGGACCCAAATAGCCTTGGATCCGGCCGATGCAGGACCCAAGTCCGGCCGGGTGCAGGACCCAAGATAGAGAACCCAAAATAGCCTTCGGTCCTTCAGTGTACAAAAGCCCAGTGCAAGACCCAAATTGCCTTGGGTCCTCCCTTGTGCAGGATCCAAGATAGCCTTGGGTCATGGGCAGTGCAGGACCCAAAATAAACATGGGTCATGGGCGGTCCTGACCTGGGTCATGCCCAGTGCAAGACCCAAATAGCCTTGGGTCTTGCAATATGCAGGACCCAAAATAGCCTTGGATCCTGCCGGCGTCAAGACCCAAAATTTTTATGAAAATAAAAGGTGAGTCCGCGACGTAATGCGGACCACCTAACTAGTTTATAACTAGAATAGGTTTGAAAGGTTTTTAAATTAGACACAAAAGATGTTGTTTTTATTGTTTTTTCTAATTAATTTCGGATTTTAATTATTTTTTCTACTTAACTTTGAGTTGAGTTCTTTTTATTATGTTGGTTTTTATCTTTATATAAATAATTAATGTGTTATTTTTTCATCAGATTATTGAGTTAAAAATTGTTTAGAAAATATCAGAGTTTTCTCATTCTATTTTTCTATAGTTTAGAGTTTAAGAATTCTAATTTTTGTACATTGTGTCGGATACAAAGCCTGATACTTGAGAATAGTGTAAGATGCTAATTAAAGCAAATTTAATGAAGATAAGCAATTGTATGGACGGACTTTCACATTTTTAAGTAAGAACTTTAAGAGTGTGTGTGTCTAGTCTTCAAGATGTGAAAGGATTATGTTGAAAGGAAGCATAATCTTCATCATACAACCTTTCTTTAAGTTGTAATTTGCAGTCAATTCTTTAATATGAAAGATTTTTTATTTGACTTTTTTGATATTTCATACTACCTTATCCTTTATGTTAGAGTTAATTAAGCCTTACTTTGGGGGCATTTGTGTACTTTCATTATTTTTTGAAATCACGAAACTAACCTTTATCTCATAATTTATTTAGGCTTGATTTAGGGGCAATTTCGTGTTTTCATGTGGGTTTTTTTAGTTATAAGCAAGTTATTTAAAGGGTAGATTGATCATTTAAAGTGATTAAAAAATAAAATAAAAAATAGAAGCTGTCAGGCGCGTGGAAGAAGCCATCCCTCTTTGGCGGTTCGTGCGCCTTCATACGATAACCAAAAATTTTCTCCAACCGTGTCATTGGATTTCTTATGATGTTCTCTTCCATCTCAGGCAACACATGTTGCTTTTTGGTGGGTGGATTTTCTCTGGAGATGCTTTTTTTCTCTCTCCTCCTTAAGAGATTCATCCCTAACATTTAAAATTTTAGGACAGTCCCCTTGGTTAGGTATACTTGCATATCGGTCCTTATTCTTTTGATTTGTTAATTTTTATCCTTGATGTTTTTGTAATTTTTATTTTATTTTTTTTCAATTGCATCCTTCAATTTAGAATTTTTATTTTTTAATTTTTCAAATTTGGTCTTGGTACTTTTTTTTCCTTCATTTTTTCTTGCCTTTTTTGTAAACTTTCATTTGTTTTCAATTTTATCCTTCAATCAAGATTTTTAATTCGTTGAATTTTTTAGATTTGGTCCTCATTCTTTAGTGGTTTTTTCCTTTTAATTATTTCTTGGAATTTATTTTTCTTTTCAATTTAGCCCTTCAATCCAAAATTATCCACCCTCTCTTTTTTTTTCCTTCAAATTTTACCCTCATTCTATTAATTTCTATTTTTTCTTTTAATATTTTTTTGTGATTGTGTTTTTTTCTTTTCAGTTTCATCCTTTAACAGTTGATTTTTTTAAAAAAAATTGAAATTGTGGTTTTTCCGGATTTGGTGCCTCCAATCAAATGACTTGGGTCACGAGTTTTATAAGTTGGCATGGGTTCCCGTACTTTTTTTTAGACATTTTTTCTTTTTTGATCTCATTACTTGACATTGGTTTTTTTTTTAAATAGACTTCATGGTTTTCTTTGTTTTTCTTTTTATAGAGTTTTCCCGATTTCATGACCTATCCCGTGAGTTTGACAGTTTAACCTAGATATCCACACTTTTTTTTCCTTTTAATAACTTTATTTTTGGACCCTTTTGTGTTGTTGAGTATTTAATTTATTGAGAATTGATTTTTTTGGTTTTTTCATATTTGGTGCTTTTGATTAAATGGCCTAAGGCACGGGTTTTATAAGCTAACAAGGGTTGACATTGGTTTATTTTTTTTTTCTACTTATTTTTGTCTCATATCATAATTAGACATTGATTTTTAAAAAAAATGGGTTTCATGATTTTCTTCATTTTTCTTTTGCTATAAGGTTATCTCAGTCTTATAACCTGACCTGTGATTTTGGTGAGTTGAACCAAGTGGTCTCAAGCCTTATTTTCTTTTTGTTTATAATTGTTATTTTTATAATCCTTTCCATCTCATGATTCAACATTCAACAATGGTCTTTTTTTTAAAAAATAGGTTTTGTTACTTTCTTCGTTTTACTTTTTGTCGAGTTATTCATGTCTCATAACCTGACTCGTAGGTGAGGTTGGTTGGCCCGAGCAACTTGATGTCTTTTTTTAACTTATAATTGTTATTTCTTCTTTTTTTTTATGTTTATATTTGTTTTTTCAATTTAATCCGTCAATAAATTGGTTAGTTAAAAATTGGACTTCAAGGTTTTTTCAAGTTTATTATTTCTAGTGAAATAACTCGGGTTAATAATTTGGAGCATGTTCTTGAACTCATGGAATTTAATAATAGATGACATTAGTTACATGGTTTATATATACTCTTAGAATTTATGAGTGCAGTAACAGAACTCGAAAGTTAAATGCAAGAATCAATGTAGGCTATCTCCAAAAGAAACTTTTTTCTTTCCTTCTTCTTCTTCTTCTTGCCTTTTTTTTTTTTTTTTTCCTGACAAGTCTGAATTTTTTTAAAGAGTATATAGTGTCTTAGTCACGATACAAGTGACCTAACCATAAAAGTTATTCTTGTTTAGTTTTGTGTTTTAAAAATATTTTAAAAAAAAATTAAATTTTTTTTATTTTTTTCTTTGCTTTAAATTAATATATTTTTAGTATTTTTAGATCATTTCAATACGCTGATATTAAAAATAAATTTTTTTAAATAAAAAAATATTATTTTGATATATTTTGAAAAGCATTTTGAAAAACAACCGCAACCACATTTCTAAACAGACGCGCAAAACCTGCCCAAGACATGTACACAAAGAAAGGTAAAGAAAATAAACCAATGCATATCTACATAAACCAAACACACTAGCAACCCACAGTAGACACAGTAGACTTAGCAGAATTCCAAGAAATGAAGAAACGTCGAAGATATACAATATTCCTACTTTACCATTGTAAATTACTAAAACATGGGTCAGTTTATTGAACAAGTTTATATATTATTTTAATTGATTTTTATTTTTTTATATTAAAAAAATAGCCTAGGCACGCTGGTCTATCTTAAGCAACATGCATGAGCTTTTTTTATTAGCTATTTATGATTTTTTGGCCCCTTTTTTTTTATCTTTTGATTATTTTTTTCAATTTTATTATTTAATATAGAGTTTTTAACTCATTTAAGTTTTTTAACCATTTTTTAATATGAACTTTTAAAAAAAAATTATTCCAATTTTATCATTTGATTTGAGATTTTTATTTAATTTTTATCCTTTAATATTGAGTTGATTTTTTTTCTTTAGACTTATCAAGTGAACAAGATCACATCAGAATAATTTTCACATAATTTAATTTAAAACTTGAGCTAAATAAATAGTCAGGTTAAGATTTTTTAAATTTGAACTACTGTAACAAGTTTCATGACAATATCGAAAAGTTTTTAGTAATTTAAATATTATTTTTTTATGCTTAATTTTTTTTATCCAAGCCACAGCGAGAGCGCTACCAATAAACTAGTAATTATCTAAAAAAATCATTTATTCATATCAATATCTATTGAATTCAAATTAAATTATATATTTACTTGTAGAACTTTCCTTTCTTTGTATCCAACAAAAATTTCCGTACGAAAATACAAGTATTGAAAACCTTACAGTCTTTGGTTCATGCATTTTAATTTATTTATCATTTTTTACATTTATTTATCCTTAGCTTAGTAGACGAGTTGAATCCCGTACATTAGAGTTACTTTAATGGTGATTCCCCCCCACCCCTAAAGTATTCATTGAAGTTATTGAGAGCCTTGAGACCTCGTATAATTCTTAAATGTTATTACTAATTGTGAAACAGACCATTTATTACAACCATTTCAATTCTAACAATAGCACTAGGATGATGAAGCACTAGTGAAGCTTTCATTTATTTTTATTTTTTTAGTTTTTGAAATTTCAACGACTTAAATGGATCAAGAAGCACAGGACCTTACATCAGTGAGAATGGAGGGTTTCGCACTTTCTGGAACATCTTCCATAAAAAACAAGTTCATGACTAGAGAATTTGGCCAAGTTTACAGCAGCTTAGTTATGAACACATGAAAAAGACTGTAAAGGTGAAACTAAAACAGAGATGTCTCCAGCAATGATGTCAATGTAGTTGTCAGAATGGTTCTGGTGAATGAGAACAGAGGCGAGTTGCTTACAGTCAGTCTCAAGAAAAAAATAATTCTCTGAAACCCCAGGGCGGTTGCTCATTGAATGCCATACAAAGCACCACAAGCCTCGCCTAGGAGAATCGAATGCTGCTGCCTTGTACTTTTCTGAGCACTAACCATAGCTTGAACAGCACAGCCTCCGATTACCACCCCCAAGCCACATCCTGGTGGTGATAAGGAAGGAAGCATCAGTGTTGATCTTGAAGACATCTACAGGAGAAGGGCGCCAAGTCGAGTCCTCCTGACCGCGAGAACCAGCAGCGTCTTGGGAGGGGAGCAACTGACAAGATCCCATTTCTGTCAATTGATTTATTCTGAAAGTGGCAAACATTAGTAGAATGCCAAATAGCCCATGCAGTCAAGGCACCAAGTTATTTACATTTATTTTAACCATGTTCGCTCTACCGATAGCCCATGAGCCGTCCAATCGATATTTTTTATTAACAAAGGAAAGGAATTAACTTCAATTGTTTAGTATAGTCGAGGATTAAAAGCATTAAAAACCAATAATATTCCTGTATGCATCACATTGTTACACAACTATTCGTAGATACACAAGACGCCACAGCTAACTTGGAGATGGAAAATGCACCCTGGCAAGGGCGTATTCTTTCCCAGCTATCCAAACACCAGTTTGTGACCATTGCACATCCTCCCAGTCAAGATTCTCCTCCAATACCTCATCAAACATACCGATAGGCTGACACTAACTTGGAGATAGAAAATGCACCCTGGCAAGTGCGTATTCTTTTCCAGCTATCCAAACACCAGTTTGTGACCATTGCACATCCTCCCAGTCTAGATTCTCCTCCAATACCTGATCGAACATACCGATGTGCCAGTCAGCCAGAAGGCTAAAGAACTGAAGAAAAAACTATCTACAAGCAACAATCTACAAACAAGAAAAATGAGTTTCTTCTGCACTGTCTCCTTAATCATTCAACCTCGAGATAATAAGCCCAACTTCAACATCTAGATATGAAGGGAAGTTGCTAGGGGAAAGAAATTGAAATGAAGTACCTCAACATGTTCAAGGGGCAATGGGATCCCAACTGACCGCATGACCTTCTGTGGTAGTGGTTTCTTACATCTAGACCACCGGAAAATGTCAATAAGAACATTATCAGAGTCAGTCTTCTCTCCATTTGAGGAATGAGGGTGGTGATTATGGGATTTCTCTGTCTCTTCATGCACCTGCGAAGCCTGTGTTGCTTTGACCATTTTCTCTCCGGTAAAACAGAGCTCATACCTTCACATAAAAATAAAAATTTACCAACACAACATGAACCTCGTGATTTCAATAAGGGTTTTATTTTTATTTTTTATTTTTTTTTGGGGGGGGGGGGGTGTTCCAACTTATTGGCAAGCAAGTTTCCTAGTCCCATTAAAGGTTTCCTACGTGCCAGAATTGTATCCTTCTTTCATTCTTTTGCCCAACCCACTACACCTTAAATTTACACGAGGCGGCTGTTCTTTCCATGATGATAAAGAACTTAAAATTAGGCATGCAATGAATGCAGACTGCATGGGGAGAGGGAAACAAAATGGTGAATAGCCATGCTTTATCTATAAATATTAGAGATATGAGTAACACATGAAAAACATAAGATACAGAAACAAAAACAATTTACAGGAAGACAACAAATGTGCCTCCAAAACCTAGGTGCATTAGTGCAGTATCAAGTTGACAGGCAAAAAGGAAAACAAGAAAATATGAGTACCTGCATGAATGTGTTTCTAAATATAGAACCTCTCCCTTCTTCAAACGTGCAGAAGTATAGAGAGGCTTTTTCAGACCCTTGTCAGCAACGATACTAATGCTGTATTTTATCCTGGTACATTATGCAGGCATCAAAATTGACACGCAACATTTTAGTAATTGATAAGCGAAGAAATAAGATAGATACAGACAACAGCACCAACAAGAAAAAGGAAATTTATAAACATCTCGCAACGCAATGCAAATTAGTGTCCTTGCATTTATCAAAATAATAGACAACAGTGTCATGGAAACATAAAGAAAAGAAATGTCAGAAAAGAGTTTATTGTGTGAAATGAGGAGCTTAAGAGGGAAAGGAAAGTTGGCATTTCCTTTTTGACTTCTCTGATGATAATCAGACTTTTAAACTCCAGATAAGTATGACTATTGAATGGAAACTCTGGAGAGTTGATCGAGTGACATATTTTGTACTGAAACAACTAAATAAAAACTACAGATTGAGGGTTAGGCACATACAGTAAACTGATGCCATAACCTTTGTTGACTCTGCAACAATGGAGGATATTTGATGTGTTACTAAAAAAGAGGCTTAAAAAGCATTAGCAAACTTGGTAGCCTTAGTTTTCCTAAACCAAAAAAATCCCATACAGAAAATAACAATAATCCCCTAAAAGCCTATCAACTTCAAAACAATATCTTGAAAAGATATCTTCACAGAATAGATAATTGCATTTGGTTTGGGTGAATTTGAAATAAGCTCTCTATGAGATCTACGTTGAGAGTTGTTCTAAAGAAAATAAATGTCCAAACCCTTTTTTTTCTCTCCATGCTTAATCAAAGAAAGAATTTAATCCAAACACGAACAGTTATAATCTATTTCAAAGAGATATGATAAAAATCTATGCTGTCATGTGAAGAAACTGTGTTACATCACGTAGTTGATACAGGTCAATCATCACATCTTTATTGTAGCCTTAGGCTCGTTAAGAGCAAGGCCCACAGGGTCAACAATTACTAGCACAATAAACATACATATGCATTTAAACAGCATGCTATTGATACTTCCATTAACAACTACATGCAATGGATATCACTGTTGATAAAACTCAAAGCCACTGGCTTAAGAACCATTTTCCTCAATGACAAAACCAAATTCTACTTTCCAGAAGACATAAATATCTCCAAGTACCATATAGTTCCGAAAAAATGCAGCATATCACAGTTATCAAAAAGATCTGGAGTCTACCATGGCTCATTGCATAGGTTGTACTGTATTGTAACTTCACGCACAAATCTCTGTTGCCGCAATGCATTCTGTACAAGGAAAGCCATCTTAATGTAAGTAGATCCAAGTAGTGGGAAAAAAGAGTGCTTGGTCATAAACAAATATTTTAGCTTTTCTTATAAGTAGTCACAGACATAGGATTACCATTGCAATAAGCTAAATCATAAGTCGTAAAAGAAAAAGGACAAGAAGCACGCCTATGATACATATACCTGTTGTTACTTAGCATATGTGGGAACAGGTAACAAAAATTATCTAACAGAAAATTGCTTAATAAAAAACTGTATACAGAATATGGAAACAAAATGCAAAGACGTAAAAGCTAAGACCATAAACCCAAGGGGTATTGGAAGAAATATGGCAATGTCATACCGAAGCTGCTGCGCGGGTGGTCATTGTACGTTCAACAACCACAGGTGCAAGGGTGGGTTCAACTGCTGATGTGTGTGTAAGACAGGGCTCAAGATCAATGGTTCCACCTCCTTTCTGAAATAAACAAGAAAACAGAAAGAAGCATGATTAAAGGCTGTCTATTAGGAAAAAAAACAACAAACAGCAAAAGCAGCAAGAAATATTAGTGAAGATTGGTAATAGCAACGTTATTATAATACCCTCTAGATCCAGGAAAAATGAACCTACAGACATTTCTGATGTCCTTGATAAATTGCAGAGAAAAATAGACACTATAACTAAAATTGTGAAAATTGTTCAGCCACCTTCACGATGCAGCAACGCTCAACACGGTAACTACAACCGATTCCAGCTCCCCAGGCACGTGAGCGAACATTATTTCTCAGCATAGAGGTGTAGCCTAATGCACATGTCAAAGTTAAAGTGTCAAAAGTAGAGCATAAATATTAATGACACACGAGGAGAAATGCAATACTAGCAAGAAAAATATAAGCAAGTACTTCATTTAGGTTTCTTATATAGCTATCTACTAAAATAAGTATTTTCTTTTGACATTTGAAATTTGACAAAGAACACAATCAAGTATGTCAAATTTTTGTAAAGAGCTTTAGTTATCTTGTTGGGAATGTGACTTTGCATCCTTGTGATTCACTTGTTCAAATATAGATATGGATTAATGCATACCAGATTGACATCACAAAATCAATAGTACTATGCCAATCCCCTACACCATTTCAATGTTGACTAGGCTTCAACCAAAATTCAAAATTCTCAGTCCATCTATATGATTTCATTGTTTAATTCTTAATGTTTTAAATTTTAGCTGACAAACTTTCTAATGTAAAACTTCAACAAACAACACAAAATTCATTCTGAAGAGAAACATATACACACAAAAGTTTAAACAGATAGCTGTATCCAGATATGTAACATTTACATGTACAAATTATTTGAATGCATTATGATGCGAAAGATATTTAGAAAAGCAGTATCATAAAGTACGATAGACAAAAGGGGGCTTACTATCTTGTGGAGGCAACACTCTTATAGTAGCACATAACTCTTGGATGGCAGGTGGAGGAGGAGAAGCAGTGGGACGGCAGTAGCCTGTATGCATGAGAACTGCAACAAAGTTGCATCAACAATATTGTTTCTGTTCACATATCAACATATTCTACAATTAATACTGTCCATCATATCACACATACCAGCAACAAGATCAGAATCATCTGTGTATATATCCGTCCCCCATAATTGTCCACCTCTTACCTGCACTTAATGAATTTAGGAACTAACATGGGAATATAAATATTTAATAGTTAATAACAAGCATGAAGGTAGCAAATGCAGAGCAGAAATCCTGTAACATTAGAACTAGAATGACATCTAATTGCTCTTATACAGCAATCCCAATGTACATATAGAGGCCTCTTCTCTTCTAAAGAAAATTGATTGTTTCACCCTTCACACTACAAATTTGTACAAATCAGAACATAAAAGGCACCCACCCACTTATATACAAGTTACCTAACAACAAATTGAAATTAAAAATTTAAGACTAGCCATATCTTACAAAAATTCAGTTTGCGGACACAAAACACACTCAAACAAGTACAAGGAAACAAACCCCACACAATCCATCTCATCATTCAATTCTAAACCACCCACAACTTGCAGGTAAAGGCTAATGGAGATAAAGTCACTAACTTCACATCATTAAACTTGTACAATTGAATCATACTCTACTAAGAAATCCTCATTTGACCAATTTAAAAGTTCTGAAACTTTCCAAGGACGCTAATGGATATTTGGTTAGTTGTTAGAAACCTACAATTCACAATTTGATTATTATGATTTGTCTGGATTTATGTGGTGAATCACAGATGTACAGATTTAACCGAATCATGCGATTCATTGAATTTTACAAGTCAAACAGCACGCAAGTAGCTAAACCCCTGTCCCTGACCCCCTTAGCATTTGTGCAGGCCCCATAGGGCCAAGGGGAAATACATTTTCAAAAGAAACAAAGGAAGAAGGATGCAAGAAAAAGTAAAGCATATGATGCAAAACAAGCAAGAGTGTCAACTATTATATACAGTAGCATGCTCTTACTTGGCGATTTGTAGCAGTAACATGTTCTGCTGGTATTCGAATTTCAAGAGTGGGGCCCTTATGACTACTTTCACCATTTTTATCAGATTGAGATGATTCATACTCCTTCCATAACTTTATCAGCTCTTGCATGCATTCACCAACTTTATAAACAACAGAGGATACCTCAGATTTGCCTGAGCATCAGAAACAAAACTCAATAGCTATATAAAGGAAATTGGGTAACTTGTGAACTTTGATGTTATCTCGAGCTTTTTAATCATTCATCAGGAAGCACTAATATGTTTACCAAAAGAAGCAGTTCATGACAGCAAAGACCAGGAGTTGTTGACAAAAACTACTCATTCCTCCTGACAAATAAACTTAAAAAAAGCCCAAGGAAACTACCTCTTAACAGAAGCTCAAGAATATATTATACGGAAGCACAAAAGAAAAGGAGAAAGGTAAAATAAAAGGCAACACCTCATTCTGGTATATCCAATGCATTAAGAGAGTAGAAAAAGAAAGAAAGCAAAAGGAAAATCTAAATATGCAATGATAGCCAAATATTTCAGTTTTAACATTCCAATCAGTACTCAGAAGGAGCTCCCTTCACTCAACTCCCCTGCAACCTGCTGCACGCTTACATAAAAGGAAAAACAAGATTCATACTGCAATACAGTTTTACAAAGCTGAAAATTCAGGTTAACCAAAAGGTTTTGCCCAAAAGAAATAAAAAGTAGCAATCAACATTCAGATAACACCGATTGTGAATAGAGAATCATTAGCAAATACAGTATATTATGTAGCAAAATGATGATGCTGATTGTAAGTGCCTCCTAATCACATCAAGCCTGAAGCCTTTGGTGGGAAAAGCTAAATTTCAGTTTAGCATTGTGCAGTCAAATATAATAACTAAACTCTTTCCATTATGGTAAAAGAAACCAACTCACAGACTCCAATAACCATATCGCAAATAAAGTTCCAGCTTCATAAAATGGAATAAATCAGCTTACCTTGACATCTGCAAGAAAGAGAAACTTAGTTATAATGCATTCAGACTAAGTTCCATAAAACTCTTGAATTGTTGAAGTGAAATCATGCTTAATTTAAACAATCTAAAAGAGCCAACAATCTAAAGAATTCATGCAAAGCGAAGTTTAGTTAAGGGTTTCAACACCATTAAAAGTAATATTATCTTCAGAAAGAAAATATAATTGTACGATAAATCTCTACACAATTAGCTCCAATAACAGCAGTTTAGACATGCATGTCAAATAATTTAAAGCAAATTTCCACATGGTAGACAATTAGCTCCAACAACAGCAGTTTAGACATGCATAACAAATATTTTAAAGCAAATTTCCACATGGTAGTTGTCAATAATCCAAAATCAACCATATGGACAACATACTTCCACTTAAAACAGTAATAACATACCCTTCAGTGTCCTGGGTATGGGACCTAAAACGGGGTTCACGACTTGCCACTTGTGAGCTACCCCTAGGCCGAAGCATCCTCCTGCGCTGTTGGACTCCATAGTTAAAAACTTCTCTTTCTCTTTCACTAATCCTTTCCCCATCCGCAAATCCATCATCGGATTCTTTGCCAAACATCCTGCTTCCCTTCTCAGGTCTATCTCCTTCTATGTCAGCTTCTCTTTCTTTCTTTCTATCTTTAGCTTCTCTATCAACATTTTTCCAGTTATCAAAATCTTTCTGTTTTTTTGGCTCTAAAACTGGATTTTCCTGTTCTGAGATTCTGACAGTTCCATCTGCAGATTCCTTTTCATTGTGCGAACTCTCTTTTTCAGCTCCAGCTCCTGATTCTCTCTTTAAGTGGTCCTTCTCCCTCTCTTTTAACCTTTCCCTGTCTTTTGACAGGTCCTTCCTCTCCCGCTCCCACCTCTCTGCTTCTCTCTCTTCCTTCACTGACTCCTTGCCCTCAGCACTACTGTTGCCTACTTGCATGTTTCCTCTTCGGTCGCTTCTTTCCTTATCTTTGTCTCCCCATTCCCGGTGCTTTAAATCTTTCCGCTTCCTATCCTTGTCTTTAAATCTATCCTCACCTTTTGAATCAAGTTTATTTTCACCAACTGCCTCATGAGCTTCCACATGATCTCTCTCCTCAATGTTAGTGCTTTCCTTTCCTATCTCAGCAGGACCTTGAGAATTACCACGTGATATAAGCCAAGGATCCACATGTCCACCTGGGGATTCCAAATATCTCTTTCCTCTATGGTATTCTTTGGATTCCTTCCAATTCACTTGACTACTTGCTGCACCAAAACCATCCTTCAGATCAATATGAGCCTCCCTGTCATGCTTTACTTCCTTATTGTCATCCCCTCTACTATCAAACCTCGCATCCTTTTCATTTTTAACACTTTGTGAATCCCTCTTTACCTCACCATACACCTCTCTTGCATCAGTCCTTGGGTCACGGTTTTCAATCCTGTGATCTCTGCTGTCCTTGGAATCCCTTGATTCAAGCCTGCTTTCAGGAGCAACATTAGAATGAGAATCCATGTGTGATTCATTTGAAGATGGCGACATTCGATACATTGAATGCAAAGGTGATCTTCTATCTGCATCTCGAGACTCAGTTCTGGAAATCTTTGCCACCCGAGCATCCGGACCCATCTCATATGGTGGATGGTACTCATTTGAAACCCCAGATGTCAGCTTAGGGTTTGAACCTGTGTCCTCATGTGGAGGGTATTTTGAAGAAGAAGAATAAACACCCTCTTCATGCGATCTTTTAACAGGAGCACCACTCATACTCTAATCAACTGCTTAACAAAATCAGTAATCAAAAAATGAAACAATAATCCTTTAATAATAGGTGAATTCACCAACTACCACCCATAGAACAATAATTAACTGTTATTTGAAAATAATAGAATCAAAACAAATCTAAATACAAAAAATATAGCTTTAAACTATTAAAAAAAAAAAAAAAGCAAATAGAGCCAATAGCACTCAGTTCAAATTGGTTTAAAAGCTTAAAACAATAAAACTATACATTAAGTTTCCAAATTTAAAAACTCAACTATCACGAGTAGCAATAGTTTATAACTTTCACACTCTCGTCAATTCAAGTGTAAAACTTCTCCTTTCTACACATAATGAGAGGAGAATAAATCAACAAAAGTTTCAAAATGAACCAACTGTCTCCTTTTCAGACTAAGAAATAAAATATTTAGGTTTTGAATCCTAAGTAGAGATATTTTTATGGAAACAAAAAAACCTAGAAACATAAACCTAATAAATCCCTACAAAACATGAAAAAAAATTGAAAATGGCAGGCAAAGAGAGAGATTTTGTTTGTTTAGCTTTTTTGTTTTCCTCCCAATCTGAGCTGTTAACTGAATCAGAAATAATAATTAAAAAAAAAAGCGATTTTACCCAAATATGTGGAGCATCACCAACTGCCACCCATTACACAAGAATTAACCTTTATTGAAAATAATAGAACCCCTCCAAATCCAAGCATGAAAAGTATATCTTTAAGCCAAAAAACATTAAAAAATGGAGTCAAAATACTCGGTTCAGACTGCTTCAAAAGCCTAAGACAACAAGTTGTCAACTTCAAAGAGCATACAGAAATGACAAGAGCTTCTAACTTTGGCATTGAAAATCATTACGCCATTCTTCAATCAAGAAAAATCTCACAATAAACCAACTTTCCCTCCCTATTTCACTACAAAGAAAAAAAAACTTGAAAAACCCAGATCAGCAATTTTTCATAGAAACATAAACCTTATAAATTCCTATACAACATTGAAAAAATTGAAAATGGCAAGACATAGGAAAAGGTCTAAGTTGCTTACCTTTGTTATGGTCGTCGTCTCAATTCCTCTCGTTCTTTCTGTGTCTTTCTCTCTCACTTTTGCTGTGTTATTTATTCGAAGTGTAGTGTTAGAACACCTTATGAATCTTTTTCTCCTTATTATTTCTATTTTCTTCTGTTACTCTAAAAGCCTAAGCCTATTGGGCTGGGCCCACTCTGGTTTAGCATCTGTGTTATTGAGACTCCATCCATTTTTAGGGCTTGGTCCATTAGTAGTTGACCCAATAAAACAAAACCCTACCAAAACCCACAGACAAAAGAACCATCTGAAGAAGAGAGGAAGAAGCAAAAATGTCAAGCAGGCGACTGAGGGCATTCAAGAGGTGGATGATATCCCAAGGCATTGAATGGAGCAATGACACTCTCCAATTTATCGACAACCCAGAAGAGGGAATCTCAGTGAATGCATTCTGGGATTTGAAAGAAGGAGATTTGATTGCTAAAATACCAAAAACTGCTTGCCTTACTATTAAGACAAGTGGGGCTCAAGACTTGATTGAATCTACTGGTTTGGATGGTTATTTGGGACTATCAGTGGCTCTAATGTATGAGAAGAGCTTAGGTGGGGACTCTCCTTGGGCTGGTTACCTTCAAGTCTTGCCTGACTGTGAGTGCTTGCCTTTGGTTTGGTCTCTTGATGAAGTTGATCTGCTCCTTCGTGGCACTGAGCTCCATAAGGTGAACTTCAAAGTAATTAATGGGTTGGTTTTTGGTTTAGTTTTGCTCACTTGAGTTGCTCCCAAGTACAGGTCTTTTTGTTTGCTTGTATTGGAAAAGATTTAATTTTTGTGAGGTTGAATAATTCTTCATGTTTTAATGATGGAGTTTTAGTTGTGAAGTTGATATGGCTAAAAATTTTGTAATTTATCGTGCACTTTGTAGGCAGATGGAATTGGAAAAAAAATCAATTTGTCTACTATGTTCATGTGGGATTGGATGATTGTTTGTCTTTTTAAAGATGGGATTTCAACTGTGAATTTGATTGGCTTGAGATTTTCTGGCTTTTCATCATTTGGTGATCTTTTTGTAGGCAGATAGTGAAGGAAGACAAAGCTCTTATTTATGAGGATTGGAAAGAAAGTATATTGCCTCTTTTGGATTCGCTGCCATCAAATATTGATCCAAAATTTTTTAGTGTCGAGCAATATTTTGCTGCGAAGAGCTTGATTGCTTCTCGTTCTTTTGAGATTGATGATTATCATGGATTTGGAATGGTTCCTTTGGCAGACCTGTGAGTATGCATGCCATCTCTACGATGGTTAAAATTCTTGATATGTTATGCGGTTATGGTAGTCATTCTTTTTTCTTACTCCTGGTTGTAACTTCAAATCATGCAGCTTTAATCACAAGACCGGAGCTGAGGATGTGCACTTTACCAGTACATCATCTCATTCTGAATCTGATGATGACTCTGACAATAGTGATACCGTTGACTTAGATGCTGATAATATTGGCAACAAGGAACCATCAAGCGAGCTGGATTGCTCTTCAGTTACTGGCGATGATCCCTTGGTGTTGGAAATGATTATGGTGAAAGATGTTAAAGCTGGAGTTGAGGTTTGTATCTAAATTT
>Ga0307518_10000830_pt1 | contig 23140 bp, 9 predicted proteins | sample 25_EM_MG_FD_203889 | JGI IMG/M metagenome (GOLD analysis project Ga0307518, IMG submission 203889) | Populus trichocarpa ectomycorrhiza microbial communities from riparian zone in the Pacific Northwest, United States - 25_EM | ecosystem: Host-associated > Plants > Roots > Unclassified | place...
CAACCATTAAAACACCAACCACAACACCAAAAACACCCCCCCCCCCCCCCCCCAACCAGAAAAGCTTCAGCTATGATGTGTTTGGTACTGTGGTAGCTTTTGTGGTTGTGGTTTGAAAAAAGTTGTTTTATAAAAAGTACTTTTGGTTAAGGTTGGTTTGATATTTATATATATTCGGTTAAAACTGTGGTTGAAATTGAGGTTGAATAAAAAGTAGTTTAATGTATTTGGTTAAATTTATTTTTCAAATTGAGGTTATAAAGTAATTAAAAAAGATATATATTAATATTAATGATTTTTAATTTAAATATTGTAGATTTAACTACCATTATTACATCATTAAATAAATAATACTTTATATCAAATATTTTATATTATTCCACTAACTTATCTACAATTTCATCACGTATGAAATTCATCTGATAAGGACTATAGTTTTCATGATTTTTTGAGCGTGCAACAAAATCAGGTAAAATATCATCAGAAACAAAATTGGAATTGCGATCAAATTCCACAAATGTTATGTCATCATGCGATGTTCTTGTAATTTATGTAGTGTTATCAAATAATATTAAACACTAGTTTTTCGAGTAAAATATAATTTTAAAAAAATAATTTTTTTTTAACTAGTCGGACGCGGTCCAATGAATAGTGGAGACACTGTTCACGTGAACACTGCCATGTAGTTAGAATCATGGCAATGTTCACGTGAACAGTGCCTAGATGAATTAATTCACCTGCGCACTGTTCACTTCTTGAACAGTGCCCAGGTGAATTATTCACCTGGCAGACGCGAGAAGCAGCTCTCAGCTGCTGTGTGAAACCGGCGGTTTCAACCCAAAATTCATGGGTCTCATTTAAATAGTCAAGTGCTTTTTTTCGTTACCAAACATGATGTTTACGCGATTGGCTTTAAAAGCTAAAGCTACCGCGTAAACAAACACCTTCTAAAACACCTTTTAAACAACCACTTTCTATACCAGAAAAATCCAGTTCTAAGTCACCACAATACAACCCTTAAATCATAACAAAACAGCCCCTATAAGCAGTGGCAATAGCAACCAGCTATGAAGAAAAAAAAAATGCAAACATCAAACTTCAATGCAGCAAAACTCCCTCTATAGGGGTTTGTTTACTGCTCTACCAGTGGAGAATCAAAGATGGAATGTAATAGTTTCAGACCTAGTGGGAGGTTTACACATTACCACCGGCAATAACACTTATCAGTGAAAGAAAGAGCAGACTTCAACTGAAAAACAGAAAAAATATTAAAACTTCAACAAAACAGAGCTCCCTTCACACGTGTCCATTTACTGTACCATCAATGGAGAATTGAAAAGGAGACAGAGGAGTTTCAAATCTACTAGATTCCAACCTTCAAAAGCAGCAACTACTGTTCCCTCACATCCAATGTATTCTAGCAGTTTTCCTTACTATCCAAATCTTGTCCAACCTTTTTTGAAAGGTCTCCTACAAATCTTGGATGACTTAATGTGTTATGATTACATGTGACAATGTGATTGTAGAGTTTGTGAGTAATTAGTGGAAGGTAATGTGTGTGAGAGTTGGAATTTAGCATGTGTTAGAACAAATAATATAAAAAACAAATAAAAAGTACCCTAAAATTTTGTTTTCTTAGAAAATTTGCATCATAATTAAGCTTTTCTTAAAAAAAAAAAGAATCATAAAAAATATATCTTTTGAATAATTTAATTTTTTGTTAAATACTATATTTAGCAAAAAAAAATCATTTGTGTTTTTGGCATTTCTATAAAAAAATGTATTTTTATTGCATGTATTTTTGGGCTAGATAACAAGTTCACTAGGCCCATTAAAAACTTAACCCAAACAAAATGATCTTTGGGGCTACATACCAAAAAATCAAAAATCATTTCTTTTAAATAAATAGTGTTGAAAATAACAAGAGTTTTGAATAAAATGGTCAAAACCCATTTTTGACATTTATGTGGATCCAATGTTTATTTTTATCATTTCTGTTAAGCCAAAGCTCATTTTCATCATTTATAAGGGTTTAATGCTTGTCTCGACTGGTTAGGAAAACATGCTTTTATTTTTTAAATTTTTTTTAATAAACCCGTTATTAGTTTGATGATTCAACTCACTAACATGACTTGATCGATAATAAGCCATAGGTTATAAACAAGAGTGATCAAATTATTCAATTTACTAATATAACTTGATCAATAAAAAGTCACAAGTTATGATTAGGAGTGACTTTGGTCACTTACTGACATATCTTGATCGATAAATAATCATATGTTGTGATCAAAGAATTGTCTATTCTCCAATATTATTCAAAGATGGTAACTAAAAATAGCAAAAATATCAGATCATAGAATTGCTAGGTTCAACTTTCAACCCAAGGTTTAACCCGTCAGAGTTAACCCGTTGTTACTTGGTAAATAGACAATAGGTACAACAAACTTTTAACAATAAAAGACAACAATAAAAAATACAACTTACCTCGGATATGATGTTTTAGAGTGATAATATATTCCCTTTAGCCTAACTATGGATGATATTGCTTCTAATTAAAGATAATCACACAAAAAATAATCAAGCCTAAATCGATATAAACAAAAGCATATAAAAATATTTGTCTTCCATTAATGTCGCTGAATACAGAGGACTTTGTAGTCTTTCCTTTCTCTAAAAACGACAAGGTTCAAAGGTATAAATACCCCTTGAACCATTTAGGTAAAAAGTTGGAACTTTTCATCTCTTAAGATAAAGATATATATATATAGATTTTAAAGCATTAACCAACTTAAAACTCAAGAACAAACATTTTTGTTCATTGAATTTAAGACTCTTTTAAGTCATTTATTGTCATAAGTCATTCAATATCTTTTCCATAAATATACTAAATTTATCATTGGAGAGTCTTTATGTTCCCCGATTGTGATTGTTTTTGTAAGTACTCAAACTTATATCATAAGTCTAAACCTCTTTAAATTAAGAAGAAAAATCTAAGCACTTGAATATATTGATTAACCACTATTTTAAATACTAAATAATCTTTTATTTACATATCTTTGATTTTAGAACATCATCAACAAGGATAATAGCTAAAATATGATAAATATAAAAGTCCTTATAACAAAAAAAAAAGAGGTTTTTTGTAACAATAAAAATGATTTAAGGGTGAAATAGTCCGGATTTTTAATCCAATTAATTTCCATATTAATTTTAAATAGTATAATTGAATTCATTTATTTTATTTCAAACATAAAAATTATAATATGTTAATGATTTTCATTATTTATTTTTTTTATTGTTATATTTGTGTGCTCTCACCATTTTGAATAGTATTTGCAAATCAAATAAAAAATTTACCTTTTAATTTATTAAAATAAATTCCCCTCTAAGTAAATCACAATCACCATCAATCCTTCTATATTATTTCTGCCCTTTTTAAAGAAAATAAAAATAAAAATCGTGAAGAAAAATGGGTATGCAAATGCAAGTCTATCAAAGTCCATGTTGAGGCACTGTCCTCAGCAGTAAATAGAACAAAAGATTGAGGACTCCGATTCAGTCCTTCTGTTATCCACACAATATCACGACACGCTTTCCTCCTTCTTATTCTTCCTTCAAAACGTTAGCAGAAACAAAGAAACAACAACAACAACAATGGCTTCTTTAACGGTGCTGTCTTTCAATTTGAAGTCATGCCCTTTACACTCTTTCTCAACCCGAGTCTCTTATGGGTCCGCTCAACTCGCTCCCCTCAACAAGGTTAACAGCTCGTTGAGACTCAGTTCGTGTCGTAACATTTCTGGGTCTCGCTCACTTTCTCCTCTAAAGCCATGTTCTATCACCTCACTCACTCAAAGGTTCCAGTCTCTCACCGTTTTCGCTGCTAAAGGCTATAAAATGAAAACCCACAAGGTCAGTCGCTCCTCATCTGTCTGTGGATTGGAATTGTGGTTTTAATTCTTTGTTGTTCAAAGTCTGTTGCTTTTTAAGTCAAATTTTCGAACTTTGTGGCCCAAAAGAAAAGAATTGGAATGCTTCAAGTCTAGCAATGATTAGCTAAATTGATTTTCTTATTTGAAAGTCTTGAACTTTGTGTGGTTTTTGTTGTTCATAGGCATCGGCAAAGAGATTCAGAGTGACTGGTAAAGGGAAAATAGTAAGGAGGAGAGCTGGGAAGCAGCATTTACTAGCAAAGAAGAATACTAAGAGGAAATTAAGACTCTCCAAAATGGTTTGTCTCTTTCAACATTCTATTTCATGCTTTACCTCGGTAGCTAGTGTAAATAGATAAAGTATAATTAATCTAGTTCAATTTAGCTTTCGTTCTTGCAATGCATTAGTGTTTATTTTTTACTTTTTTTGTGTGTGTGTGTGTGCGTGAGAGAGAGAATTCTTGTTTTCTTTCTCTTTCTTTCAATTTGTTTTAGCCTATAGGTTTTTGTCATTGGCTTCGTATAGGATCGTGTTCCACCTGAAATTAGTTTTCTTTCTAAATGTCAATTTGGGTTTTTTATTACTGTGTTTACATTTTATCCATAATTGTCTTGTTTTAGTTAAGTGATGGGAATTATGGACATGCTGCTCAATTTTATGTTAGAAAGTCATTCAGCTATCAAAATGACTTATTGTTACAAAATACAGTTAAATGAGAGAATTTTGGCTGGTTAACTGGATACATTAATAAAAAAAACGATCTTTCATGTCAAAGTCATCATTATGAAGATGAAGATTAAATGCATATGTTTATATCAGAAGTTGTTATGGTGTCAAATTTGTTATAACATTGGATCACTTGTGTGTCAAGAAGGAAACTTGGAGGGAAGGCAGGGGGCTTGTAAGAAGAAAGAACAAGCTTTCAAAAAAACTTTGAATTATCTCATTTCAGAATGCTATTAGGGATTCTTCTTTCCAAAAAATTTTGGAGAGTAAACTACTGCAGGTTTTTTTGTTAATTTAAACATGATTGGTGGGAGACTGAAAATGTGAGCTAAAGGCTCGTTACATAGACGAAACAAATCTGGAGAAAATGAATATGGATTTATTAAGTTCTTTAGGTTACAGAAGTGTACTGGGGAAGAAACCATGATTTAGAATGCTACATCTGAGGGTATCTTGAGGACGTCCTTCCTTCTTTATTTGCTTCTTGTTAGATAATAAGTTTTGGTGTCTTATTATGTACCTTAGGACTAGGCTCTTCTTTCCTGGAAGTCCAGGTCTTAAAGAAATTGGAGAAATATATTATCCTGATTCTTTTGATGTTCTGAATCTACTCTCCCTTAGCCCCTTTCAAGTTCTTATGAGGGTATAAAGCTTATGACAAGATGGTGGTTTTAGAAGGCATTATTTGTGGCCCAGCTTGAAGGTTTGAGTTTCAAGTAAGGAGGATTCAGGCTCCACATAGAAATTGTCGTCTTGGTCTAGCTGCCAGATAGGGTATTGTGAAGAATACTGTAACTATTTAACCATAATCTAGTTTTCACTTCCAGTCTCTTGTTACCTCTGGCATGGAATTTCATTGGTGTTCCCCGCCTTTTCTTTTTGCATAGAAAGCATCAATAACTTCTGTGAATGATAGATGGGTGACCACTTTGAGAGTTGGTATGTCTTAAGTATTTGGTCTTGAAGATATTCTCCTTATGTATCTGGTTTTTACAAGAGATACATTTTTATGGTTTTTAAAAGAGTTCCATGTAGTTAGATTCTAGAGAATTGAAATGGGTAGTGATTAAAAAGGATCAGTCAAGGAGGCTATGTGAGAATGGAGAGCAGATATAAAAGGGGTTTTGCTGAGCTGCTTGCCAATTCTCTATGGTTTTTAGCTGTCCTTCTGTGGGATTCAGGAAGTTCATTCCTTGTTAACATCCTTCTTTGCATGCTCCTGGAAATTAGAGAGCAAGGTCCTCTATTTAGGCATTAATTCAATCAAAGGGCATATAAATCCTAATTTGCAGCTTAATACTCCTGAGTGACCCATTTATGCCTTCCCTCTAGTGTTGTAGCATTTCCCTTACTAATGCTATTTTATTACTGTTGAATCATGTGGTTTCTACTCTTCTAATCCTCTTAAAAAGAAACCTTCAAAATAGTATTTGAGGAGTTGGGGCATCATACTTACCATTAAGGGAGAACTTTCATACTTGGATTCTTAATTTGTCAAGACTCAAAAAGCCATGACCCTTTTGCTCCCCTTCTTTTTCTAAAGCTTTTCAACAATAATAGTATAGTACTGCTAGCAATAAGTGAGGGATTTGTGTGTTTCTGAGTGCGGGCATGTCTGCTTTATGTGTAATTGCTTACTGCAGTTCTTGAATGTGTGAGTTGGTTTTTCATGGAGACATCATTATATTTACTAAAGTAGTTAAATAAAATGCCTAAAATATAGCCATTATCAGAATTTTACAGTAAGCTTACCTAAGACATGCCAGGATTTTAGTCAGCTGGGTGTTTCTAGGAAACAGAAAAGACTTGCTTATAGTTGCTAGCATGAACATTGATTCAATTTCACAGAGTCTATGATGCTTTGGCACATATAACATATTATCATAGTTCAATGAGTCGAGGTTTATTTATGTACTTGTTTCTGGATTGCTGTTTGGGCTTCAATATAAAATCCTTTCACTCACATTGGTGTATTTATGTGCAGCACCCTGTTAGTAGGAGTGACTATGACAATGTGATTGGCGCCTTGCCGTATCTTAAAGTAAACAGAAAAGCAACATAAGTGATGATCTCCATGTTCTATGGGAAATTCCCCAGCGGTTCGGTTTTGGTTTCCTTCTTGCATTTATGCAGCAGACAAGTACTCTTGATTCCCATGTTCACCCAATCCAGTTAATTCAGTTAAGGCATTGTAATTGAAATTAGCTTTACATGCCTATTTCTTTAAACATAATTCTGTATCATGCAGAAGATTACACTGTTCTTGCTTAGGATAAAGTGGCTCCAGACATTGGAGCGGTTCACAGGTGGAGCTTGAGGATCCTGAGCTTTTTGCCAGGTAGAATGATCGTCAGTAGAACTATAGAACCATGGGAGCCAACGTTTGGGCTTCCTTTTTCTCGCCATGCATAGGTGGCCTGACCCCTGGCCATGAGCCTATGACACCACCAAAAATGTCAACAGAGAAGTTGAATGCACGCATCTAATTAGCCTTGAAATCACGGAAATTACACACTAAATGAAATAATACATCTTTAGCCTTCAAACCTAAAAGTGTTCGTGTTGAAATGCAAAGAAAAAAAATGATACTTAATATAGATTTAAAATTTTTTGGATTGAAACAGTGTTTTGACTTCTTTATCTTTCTTAATTAAACTGACAAGGGTTGTTTTCTGGGTTTTTTTTTTTTTTTTATCTATCTTTTTTAGAGTTTACCAAGCATTGCTGAATTAATTAGGGCTATATGTTTTTGCACAATTTAATAATTGTTTTACTCTTAAAAGCAAGGTGGCATGTATCTTTCACTCGTATTTTAATCCTTTTGAGTTTAATTGTATAGTAAATTATCCAAATTACCCCTATCATCCAAAAAAAACACTGGTATGTAGGGGTATTTGTGTATTTTTCTTGTTTTTCCGTTAATAATTGGTTTTCTTGCTTTTTTTTTTGTTTCTACTTCCTATGGGATTTTCCATTTGTTTTGAAAAAAAAACATGCCTTACCTGGCTTTTTGAAAAAGAATCTAATTTATTGAGTTATTGAGTCAATTTATATAAATTATTTTCAATAAAACAATGTCATTTTTTTTTAAATAAATTCTTTAGAGTTGACCAATCAAGTTTGGATAGAATTTGGCCAACTTAATTAGACCAATAAAAACCTAGTCAAGTCAATTAGATTTTACTAAGTCAATATCTTTTTTAATTCAATATAAAATTAAACTCAAATAAGACTTAAGATCATGGATTTTTCTCGTTAATTCATAGGTCAGGTCGAGTTTAACAAGCATGATTCTTGATATAACTGTTTTTTTTAATTTGGAAAGAATTGAATTATGAGCTATGTAAATAAATTCCCATTTCTGAACTCTGTAAACTTGGAAGCCTTGTGTTACGAGAAGAATCTTTCATTGTGTGCAAGAGATTGATAGCAAAAATAATGATGTAATGGAAACCAATGCAATCTACTGGTGGGACTAAATCAGCAAATAAATAAATGCATGTATTCGAAACAAACTAGTAAAATTAATAGGGTTTTTATTTTTCGGATTGTGATTAATACCGTGTTTTTTTAAAAAATAATTTTTTTATAGTTTTAGATTGTTTTGATATATTAATGTTAAAAAATAAAATATATATATATATAATTTATTTTTAAATAAAAAACATTTTAAACTATAATTATTATCACACTTTCAAATCCATTTTATAAATAAAAAAAAATAAAAAATTCCCTTTCTTATTCGAGGGTGGAGGATTCGATGCTCGAACTTTTACTTTTCTAGGTCTCGATCTCAATCAAAAACCACCAATTATGACTTGATCAATGGAATTGCAACTGCATCGTGGGCTGCCGGATTCAGCCTTTTATTGTGGATGGAATTTTCGTACAAAGCATCAAGTTGATGATTTTTTATTTTTATTTTCGAGAAAAACTAGCTATTGAATTCTTCTCGGCACTTGTATTGCAACGCCAAATTCATCTCCTGGGAAAAAGTTTTTGACCGATGAAGCTTGTTCTATTGTGAATATATTATTGGAAAAATGGCATTTTTGGTCCCCTGACTATCACTTCATTCTCAATTCTATCCCCGAGAAACAAAAATCCAATTGGATTCCCAATTTCCCACCTATCACGCACTGTCCAAAATAGCCCTTGTCATTCGAATAATGGCTTTAACGGCATCTCTTTAATGCAACACAAGTCCACATCTCTTATGATTTCAAGGTAAAAAACTGTAAGGTGAGGAATAATTGCGTAATGCTCAATAGATAAGGGACCCAATTGAAAACAATTTCTTTTAGGGGCCCAAATAGTTTCGCGGCAAATGAATCCCTTGACATAAAATTTGACACGGTAAGACTTTTTTTAATCTATTTTTTTCGCTGTAGACTTTTTTAATCATGGTAAGTTCTCTTTTCAAGAATCACTACTTGTTGAGTCGTTTTTTGCTGCAGGTAAATTATTTTTTAAAATTATAAATAAAATATTAAGTTTGGGAGAGTGTTTTTATGTAGTGTTATTGAACCTAACAAGCTAGAAGACCAATAATAATATGGTTTGGATTTTTAAAAAAATCAAAATCATAAAAAACTATATAAAAGTAAATTAAAACCAAATAATTTAATAAAAACCAAAACAAAATATATGATGAAGATCAATTCAAAATAAATCAAATACTTAAAAAAATTTCAATATCATATTTTTTTTATAAGAAAAATTGAGACGACAATATATTTTATCAACCCAAGTTTTGTAGCCTAATTTATCGAGTCTGCGATTTGAGTCATGGAACCCAATGAGTTTATATTTTTAATTTATTTTTTTAACTAATTATATGAAAAAATCATTTTAAAAAATCTAAAGGATGAAACTGAAAAAAAAATTAAAGGAAAAAATAAATATGTAAAATAACTCTTTTTTTTTTTTGACATGGTGACATGATAAAGAGGCTTGGTCCAACCCAAGTAATTGGCTACACCCATAACCTAGATTATGAGATCGTAGTCATTTTTTAAAAATCAAATTTGAAAAAATTAATCTGACAAAAAAAGTAGAAATACATTGCGAATTAGCCAATTAAATATGAATAGAAGAAATTGGGCAAAAAAACCAGCTCGAGTCAAACCGAATTAGCATAACAAACCGATAACTTGCGTAATAAAGGGCAAGCCAACCTGGCTTAACCTACTAAACCTGCGACCCATGTAATAAGACTGAGATAACTTGATGGAAAAGAAAACAAAGGAAATCACAAAAGCCTTTTTTTTTTTAAAAAAAAAACAATGTTAATGATGAATCAGAAAAAAAAACTCATTTAAAAAAAAAAAGATGTCAGCTCGCAACAACTTTTCAAACCTTAAGACCTGGGTTATTAGACTGGAAGCACCATATCTAGAGAAAACCATGAAATCCAATCTCCAATCAATTAAATATTAAAAGATGAAATAAAAAAATTATACAAAATGATTTAAAATAAAAAAATAGTAATTAAAAGAATGAAAATCAAAACTAAAATAAAAAATAAATTGGAGGATATCTATAAATTTTTTTATTAAAAGGTGAAATTGAAAAGAAAAATCAATTTAACAAAAGGATAAAAAAATCAAAAGAATAAAGACCAAATTGAAAAATTAACAGATTATAAATTGAGATTGAATGATAAAATTAAAAATAAATAATTTTTTTACAAAAGACAAAGAAAAAAATTAGAAATCAAAAGAATAAGAACTAAATTGAAAAAAATAATATATCATAAATTTGAATTGAAGGATAAAATTGAAGACAAATAAAATTTACAAAACAGGGTCAAGAAAAAAAATTAAAAATCAAAAGAATAAGAACCAAATTAGAAACAACAATACATAACAAATTAGAATTGAATGATGAAATTGAAAATAAATAAAAATTATACAAAAAGGCCAAGAATAAAAATTAAAAATTTTAAAGAATGGGGATCAAAATTGAAATACCAATAATTAAGAGGACAACTTTAAAAATTTGAATAGACAACATGATTTTCAATGAAAGAGAAAAAAAGCATCACCGATAACAAGTCGTGCCACCTCCGTTGCCATGCGCTTCCCCAATAGGAGGAGGATGCTGCGAAGATTTCAACGACCCGATAGGAGGGAGTTTTTGTATGGTGGAAGGCGCTGCACACATCAACAACTTTTTTATTAAAATATTAATTTGTATTCATTAAAAGACTAAATTGTCCATAATAAACTTCATAAATAACAAAAAAACTAAAAACCCTTGTATGCAAGATTATTTTATTTTATTTTAAGGGTGATAGAGTGAAAAAGAAAAATGAGTAATTCACTATGCTTGAAAATAGTAAAAAAACATATCGAGTAATGATTAATAAACCTTATAAAAAAGATCAAAATATCCCTGAAACTAATGACATTGATTTTTTAGGAAGGGAAAAATAGTAATTACACAAATATGATGAAAATAGTAATTCCGAGTTTCCATGTACAATAATTTTCCCTTTCCCTTAAGATTTTTTATATATATATTGAAAAAGAAAAATCGAAATTGGGCAATTCAACACCTCAAAAACCCAAAGAGTCGTGGTGGAGCCTAGGCAAGAATGAGAGATATGATTGAATCTTACAAATGGTAGTACAAGTGCAAGTGAGAGAGAGTACTTTATAGGCAACTGAGGAGGTTTGGATTCCATTTCATGACCTTTTAAGTCGTTTTCGGCTGGCAAATGACTTGGTGATGCTCTCTCGCTCGCTCGCTCGCTCGCACGCACGCACTTGTGTAGTCTAATTGGACACGGCCATCCCATTTCCATTCCCATGCATGCAAGCGATTATCCTTCACTTGCCTGCTTTTCTCCACCTTTTCCATTCTCCAAACAGAACACTCGAACCTTATCCACTTACAGAATTAAGGAAAAACAAATTCTCCATGGGTATCAGAAAAAGCATCTCCAACCAGCCCTCCTGCTTTCTGTGTTCTAGGGATCCTGACTTGAGATTATTGCATTATTTTAAACATATAATTGTTATGCCGCACTACAAATTAAATATTATTAGTTTTGCGAACCTAATCGCCCTCAATCATCATAATTTCCACTAGGTTATACATCAATCAAGATCTATTACTTTTTATAGGTTTAATGTGTTAAAAAGAATTAATAATTTTTTCTAAATTAACAATCCTAAAATTTCTTAATCACCGATTTGAGAGACTTGAAGTTGTTTACAACATTACTTTATTCTTTTTTTTAATCTAAATCTCGATATTTAGAAAATCACTGAATTTTGACTAATTCGGTCAAGTTGGGTCAAACCACTAAAAAATAAAACTCTTCTGGTAATAATATAATCTATTCACAAAACTCAAATTTTAGACTTTTCTCGAGAAAAATAAGCATTAAATTACTTAAATTAATTACAATTAATAACTTCAATCTGATTTTTTATTTATATCAAGTATTAGGTTGATAAATAAAGAATATTCTTTGCAAGGTACTAAATATATTTATATTGTTAATTAAATTAGAGCATTAAAACTCAATCTTTGCTGTCAAACTCTTCCTATAGATTCTGACACTTAATCCCATTATCCTGGGGTTACTAATTTTGACACTCCAAGCCTTAATCAACTAATTTAAACACTCTTAACAATAATTAGAAAGAGCAGATGTAGCTAGCTACCTTGTACAGCCTTCCATACCCTAACTTCTCCCCTGTCATCATCACACCAGTCTACGTGTAAACTCCAGGAGCACATTCTTCAGAAGCAACCTACAGATCAATTGACACGTTTCCGACCAAACCAACAACCGCCGTCATTTTAAGGAATCACCAGGCCCCACAATTTATCCAATTACTCATACGTGTCGGCTACAACGCGCGTATTAAATCCACATTAAAATCCCAAACCACCCTCCACTTTCAAACTCCTCTCGCTCTCCTAACCCAAGCCTACTCCCGTAATTTCACTAGACAAGCAGGTGACACACGGGTTCTCACAGGTGCTAGCCGTAAAAAAAAACACCGTTAAAGTCTCCCTCTAGGCCTAGGGTTTTCACTTATAAATCATCTCTCCGATATTTCCTGCGTGTGAATCTTCAACAAAAAAAAAAAAAAAGAGAGAGAGAAGAAAATAAATCATTTTTATTTTTCTTTGAAATCTCCGGGGAAGATTTGTGGTTGATGAATTCAGGGGACTTGAAGGGACAACGTGAAACGACGTCGAGTTCGTCGTCGTCGTCGTCGCGGGGCAAAAGAGCAGCTGTGAAGCTAGAGATCGTAGAGGATCCATTAGAGGAAAAATATGGACCTCTTCACAAGCGATCCAAAGCTTCACAAACCATTCAGCAGGTAATTTTTAGATTTTTTTTTGAACATGTTATTTTTTCGTTTTTGATTTCTGAGAAAATCAAGAAAACAAGGGAAAATGGAATTTTTTAATTTTTGGGGTCAACTTATAAAGACTTCAGGAAATTAGAGGGTTTTTTTTTTGTTTGGGTTTTAATTAGGGTTAATTTTCCATGGTTATAGAGATTGTATTGCTATTAATTGCGTTTAGTTTGTAATTTGATGATCAGTGGGGTGCGGGTGCTAATGCAGTACCGGTTTCTGCTGCGGAATATAATCCGTTAGACGAGCCTAGTCCGCTTGGATTGCAGTTGAGGAAGAGCCCATCATTGTTGGATTTGATTCAAATGAGGCTTACTCAAGGGAATAATGCTTCCGCGCTCGGAACTCAAGAGACGGAGAAGCAGAATCTAGGTGTTAAGAAGGAGAGTAAGAGTGCACCTGCTTCTGGCTCCATGGACAAGCTTAAGGCTTCAAATTTCCCTGCCTCCATTTTGAGGATTGGGAGCTGGGAGGTAATGAATGGTTTTCTGTTGTTGGTATGTGTTGTTGTTTTGGTGGTGAATTAATTGTATAGAGGTTGCTGAGGATTTTTTTTTTTTTAATTTGAATTTGGCAGTATAAATCGAGATATGAAGGTGATTTAGTGGCCAAGTGTTACTTTGCAAAGCATAAGCTGGTTTGGGAAGTTCTTGAAGGTGGTCTTAAGAGTAAGATTGAAATCCAGTGGTCTGATATTATGGCTCTCAAGGCAAACTGTCCTGATAATGAACCTGCGACATTGAATGTTGTGGTAATGTATTGACCTTTTCGTTTGTTTTTTTAACGATGGGTGTTTTTATGGCTAGGGCTGTACTAATCTGGACTTTTTTTTTTTTGTATGATGCAGCTTGCCAGACAGCCCCTCTTCTTCAGGGAAACTAATCCACAGCCCCGAAAACATACCTTGTGGCAGGCAACGGCAGATTTTACTGATGGACAGGCTAGCATACACAAGTAAGATAGTTGCACCATATTACTCTGTTTTTCACTCTTTGACTGGTAGGTGTGTCCTGCATGTGATGGATTTTCTTTGTTCCATTTTTATCCAGTTTTTGTTTTAGGTATTTTGAAAATGCCCAATCTTCTGCATTGCACATTTAGAAAGTCATACTGTGTAAATTGATTTGGAAGAAAATAATGTTACTAATCTATTCTCATTCTTCACCTCATATTTCATTTTTGTAGTTATTCAAACAGAAAACTGAGGCTAACATGTCATACATTGAGTACAAATCTTCTGAATACATCACTCTTAAATAATATAATCATGGAGGATGCACTTATTTTGAGATTTTCTTATCCACGAGGCATTGATACTCAAATTTTTGTTGATGTGGTTTTGTAGGCAACATTTTCTGCAATGTCCAGAAGGGCTGTTAAATAAACATTTTGAAAAGTTGATCCAGTGTGACATGCGTTTGAACTTCTTAAGTCAACAGCCAGAGATAATTTTGGATTCACCATATTTTGAACAGAGACCATCTGTTTTTGAGGATCTGGATGATTCAAAAAGTCAAGATTTTAATCAAGTGGAGTCGGCTAAGGTATCTGTTGTTTCTGGCTTCCAGGATCTAGCATCACCATCTGCAGCTCAATCATCTTCCTTAGAGATTGAGAAGGGGGATCCCACTGCTTCGACATCAGACCCTATGTCCCGAGAAGCTCCTTCTCCCAGCTCAGGTATGATGAAGTCTTGACATCGCTTTCAATATGTTTTAAGAAAGATGTCATTTATGGTAGTTTTTTAAACGTAGTGCTTTTAAAAATTCTGGCCATATCCAAGTGCTAGTGTTGCAAAAGTGCATTCTGCAATGAACTTCACATAAGATTCAGAGGTTTGGAACTTTTTCCATAATCTCTTCTTGCTTGATGTCATGTAGTTCATATGTTTGGAGTTTTTCGCACTATCTCCTCTTAAGAGTCAAAAACCTTGGTGCATGATGTTTTGTCTCCAGTCACATCACCTTCGATCCTATGTGTATTGTTGTTTCTATCAATTTTTGTTTTTCTTTTCTATAGCAGCTAGGATCCTAGCATTATTCCTTTTCCTTTAAAATGATGTTCAAAGCCTTGTGAATGTTTTCGGATCTGTTTCTAAAGCTTACGAGTATTACGGGTGCATATCTACCCCCTAATCTAAACTATCACTGATTGATCATCTTGTACCAGTGATGGACAGTCGTGCAATTGAAGGGAGGGGGATTTGTGAAGCTGTTGATTCTAAAGCACCAAGGAACTGGGATCAGATTAAAGTTCCAGGGTTGCGCCCTTCTATGTCGATGACTGATCTTATGAACCACATTGGGAACTGTATTTCAGAACAGATGACCTCTGGAAATCAACCCTTTTCTGCTGATGGGTCAGAATGCCAGGACATACTAGAGGACATCGCACAGTACCTTCTTAGCGACACCCAACAAACAACATCCTCTGATGAGAAAGGGATCATGGCAAGGGTCAACTCTCTCTGTTGCCTTCTGCAGAAGGACCCTGCTTCAACCCAGAACTTGCAGGGTAACGGGGAAAGTTTCTTTGAAGAGCCTAACAATGGGAAGGGCGTTCTGCTAAACCACACCAATGAATCATTTCATGAGAATAAAGTTAGAGGTGATATCAGCGGCTCTGAAGGTAGCAGTAGCAAGGATATTTCTGGCAGCAAGCCGGCACCAGGAATGTCAAGGAAAGACTCGTTCGGGGACCTGCTACTTCATCTCCCTCGAATAGCATCTCTTCCAAAGTTCTTATTCAATATTTCTGAAGAAGATGGTTACAGTCAAGATAGATAGTGAATTGTGTTGTTTAATAATCAGAAGATGGTAAAAATCAAGCTAGATAGTTGATCTGTCTCAACTTGTGAATGGAGATTTGTTGCGTTGCTTAATATTAATCTAATGCGTCCAAGCAGATGCTACCATTAGTTTGAACCTTGGGAAAGAACTGAGATTCCGGAACCTGGTTTGATGAAGAATCATGATAAAAGCCCATGTACAAATCTTACGTAGTTGTAGCTGTATTGATCGCCATTCATTTCCCATGAATTACATAATAATCGTTATCTGTAACCATTCATTTCCCTTGAATCACATTATTATAACGTTGATCTTCTCCCCTATTTTTCATCCCCCCTAACTGCAAGAGCTGTTAGCCCTTATATCTGGTGAATTTATTTCGAGGCTAGGAATCTTGCTGATTTTCATGCCATTGCGTCTGCTACTAGAGCTTTGACACCCGTTTATTGTTTTGTTGCATGTGCTGGTCTAGAAAGATCTTTTCTCAAGAGTTCTCCATACAAAATACTACACCAAATCACTGCTATGCACCCCTCCAAGGAATCTTGCCTGTATATAATGGATCCATTATTAGACGCTTAATTCTATTTGCAGAATTGTCTGCATTAAAGGCTAAAAGAATAATCTACAAGGTCACAAGTGTGGAAATAACTGATGTTTTCAGCATAGTACGTTTCCAAAACAACAAGTGAAAAAAACCAAAAGAAATCCTTCGGACAGACCATTCCCACTTGATATGATGTTCCATAGAGAAACTTCTTTGGCGATGGCGCCGCCGTTTGGCACGAGATGAACGTGTTCTTGAAGACAACGTGGATGTCCTTTTCTTCACCTAATTATTAATACATTTATTTAGATACTTCAAATATATATTAATTATTTTATTTTTTATTAATTGATAAATAATAATATAACTGTTTATAAATATTTAAATTTTTTACTCAATAAATAATAAATAAGATATAAATATTAAAAAATCAACCGACAAGTAACTATTATCATCTCTAACGTGGACAACTCTTCTTGGATTAGATATACCTGTGATTGGATTATAAAATAATTCACTTTTCATCAAAAATTACTTTTCAAAATAAAATTACTTTCCACCATTTTGTTTCCTTAAAAAAAACTACATCCCAAGCAAACAATCACAATTGCATGTTCCACACTCAAATAATTAGTATTTATCCAAATTCCTAGGAATACACAGCCCGTGTCAATTAGTGGAAACATCAGTAGGCTAGTTAAGGGAATCACCAGCCCTGCTCCCAGTTAAAAACTCCTTACACGAGACCATGATGACTTGAAAAAAAATGGGGAACAGTCCTAAAAGATGTAATATTATTACTGTATTAAGGGGGTGTGCAAACCGTGTTGATGTTTTAAAAAATAAAAAAAATATTTTAATACATTTCTAAAAAAAAAAAACATTTTGAACCGTTACTATTACTACTCTACAATTTCAAATATGCTCTAACTTAAGGCTGCACGGGAAGATGATCAGGCCTAATCTTATTTATTTTTGGTAAAGAGCAGTGCCATTACATCGTTCGCACAATCTCTGTTGGAAAGAGAGATTGCTAGGATTATTCCAGCAGCACAGTCAATTAAGAAGACAAATGGCTGCAACAATGAGGGAAACAATGCTGAGAGGAGTTATTATTTTGGTTGCTTCGTCGACGCAGAACATGCTAGCTGTCTGATTAAGAATATTATTAAAAAAATAAAATAAAAAACAATATCTATTGATAACAAAATTGAGTTGACCACATGTTGGCAGAGATTTATTTTAAGTCAAACTTCAATGCAATTAGTTGCAATTCCTGTGATTTAGTATCTTTCACATGGTTCCTTGAAGAGATGATGAATATTTCCCTTTCTCCATTACCAGTTATTTTTTACGCCCTCTTGTTTTTTCTCCCTACACACGATAACTTGATCCCCACGAAAATCATAATACCTCAATTATTTTATTTATGAATTTCTATATTTTTCTATTACTTGAGAATTTTGAAAATTGATTAAGGAAGTATACTCCTTTATCAAGTTTTTTTTTTATTTATTTATAGGAATAGATCATTAATAAGATATAAAATTTTATGAATGCAATATTATTGAATAATTGATATAGAGAGTCTTCTAAGATTGAGGGGCTCATTACTTCAACTATTCTCCATGTTCTTCGAATGGATATCTGAGTTATTGAGAGGGTTGCCAAAAAAATAATAGTTAGATTACTATAAAATTTTTCATCTTAAACATGTAGATTTGTCTTTGATTAGACAAGAGAAAAAAACAAAATACATGCATTAAGTAACAATAAATAAATTAACAAATTAATACCATGCATGCTGCAAAACTATATAATTCTATATTAGAAATTAGATCTAAAATTGATTCAACTCATCAAATTTAGTCTTGTAATAATGAAAAAGATCCTTGAAAAAAAATTCATCATAGAAACCTCCATCACGTAATTTTCCCTAGCTAACTTTGATCTATCTTGATCAATTTCATTGACAAAGTAATGTGTCCTTCAGCTTTATACCCGTCCTCTTCAAGCCTCACAAGTCCATAGCGGCCTTCTGTTTTACCTGACAAATCTGGTAGAGGTATCTTAGCCCTACCCACCAATCTCATGCCATTAGATGTTCCTGGGCTGCTCTCGGACGAGGATCCACACCTAAGCACCTCAACATGCAAAAACCTGCAATCCCTGGACTCATCTAATTCGATACAATACTTCTGGTTCCATGCAAGATCTGGTGACCCTGAGACGAATTCTGTTGCAAGTTGATCATCTGGGTAAACCCAAAACAACACACAGTAATTCCTGTTGAATACTGAAGGATAGTTGCTAGGGTTGTCTATGCCCTCTGCATGGTGGATGCTTAAGACCAAACCAATTCTATTGTCTCTCTCGTTGGCTATTCTCTTATTCTGTGTAAGCTTTCTTCTGTTCATAATTGTATTCGTCAGATCTTTGTTTGAACGGCCTCTTTTCCTATACAAACTAGCCTGCGCACAACATTAAAAGGAAGAAAAATAATCAAATTAACTTCAAGTACAAATGATAGCAAGATTATAGGTTAATTAAGAAGCACTTGAAGGAACCATGAGATGTTATAGTAGTTCGCCCTAAATTTTCATGCACTACTACTACATGAAAATCCAAAGAAACTTACCCTTTGTTTCTTCTGCACCTCAGTCATATCAGTATTCATGATCAAGAAAAACTGTGTTGATGGAGAAGAAGAGAACTATTAAATTTAAAGAGAGAAACTCTAGCTAGTTAACAACCGACATCAGATTTCTGTTGTCGTTCGAAGTTTAAAAACGTAGACTTGGTTAACTTACAAGGCTTATCTTAATATATTCGGAGTCGGAGCGGTTACCACTAGAAATTAGGGTTTCTCTAGAGATAGAGTTAGAGATTAACTAAAAAATTATAATAATTACTTAATACGTCACCCTAATTGATGTGCGAATTTATTAATTAATAGTACCATATATACCGTTTACTGAAGAAAGAAATGAAAAAACAATCTACATTATTCCATTTGTTTTTCTAATTAATAATATTTCAGCCAATCCTAATAATGAAGGAAAATGTTTTCCTTAATACTACCAAACTTGTAACTTTTGATATTTATTGCCACCACACCATCACTACACAACCATTGATACTAAACGATGGAAATGGGTATATGCAAATCAGGTTTTTACTATATTTATATTATATTTATTATTTATCCTAAAATAAATTTAGATATTCGTATTTTATTTATTGAGTTTCGAGCATTTATTCAGATATTCACTATTTTACTATTATTTATTATTTGATATAAAATAAAAAAGTTAAATATGTGTGTTATATTAATATTAGGGTGTGCATATATTATCTGATTCAAAAAAATATAAATGTAATACAAATGTTATATATATTGTGCGGGTTAAGATGTGATTTCGTGCAGGTTTAATAATATCCATACCTTATCAAATATTGATCAAGTAAAGTATTTATAAATATCCAAAAAAAACTCAGTCATTTGATTCAGATCAAATTGGATTGATCTGAGTTAAATTGTTATCCCTCTATCCCATCACCGTCACCTACCACCATCGACCATTACCACACCACAATCACCATCATATTTTTGTTGACCTATTATCACCTCAACATAACCTCTAATACAATCACTGTCACAACTACCTCATCATCATTATCACCCCACTATCAGTGCTCAACACCATCGACCATCACCACAATCATCATCTTATTGCTAATATGACGATCATTTATCATCATTTCATCATAACCTTGTTGGGTTTCCTGAAACACATATATGCAGCAGAAACTGTAAATTTAATTTTTTTCAGGAGTCCTAAGGATCCCGTTAGAAAGACCTAAGGCATTTATGGTTTATAAGATGATTACCTGAAGATCAGATGTTCTTTTCGGCTTTGAATAATTGCTTCAAAGCTGGATTGTCGCAAACCACAAGTTATTCAAATGTCTAGTCTCTAACGATAATCCACACAAACTACCAATGAGAAATTTCCAAAATCATTTTAGAAGAGAGGGATTTCTATACCTTAGAGTGCTAGCTCTTTACTTTTATATTTTATGTGTTTACGTACTATACTTTACTCACCCTTAGGAAATAAGAAACAACTTTCTATTTATAGAAAAATCTAAAAATCATTTAAATAAAAAATATCAATTTTTCCCTTAAATTATATCACATATATTATTTTAGGCTAATTTAAAATAATATATGTGATATAATTTAAGAGGAAAATTACATTATAGTTTAGAATTGCAATCTCCTGTTTTAATTACATTATAGTACTCAATTTATAAAATTTATTTACAATCAAATCATACTTGATTAATCATCACATTTTAATTTCTAATCAATGGTCCTTATATGTGTGACGCATTAGGTTCCCTAATAAGTTGGTCCAAATATAAATCATAATCCTAAATAAAATAGGATTAAATAAATTAATTTATTATGATCAATTCAATAATTGATTGGATTATATATTAAGATTAAGTACAATGTTTAGCAACCTGTCATGATCAATATTAGGAAAGTCATAGGTGATTTGACTTATCCTTTTAATGACTAGTTTCTCAGTGTAACTATTATCATTTCATCAACAATATTTCAATAATTGATTGAATTATATATTAAGATGAAGTACAATGTTTAGCAACCTGTCATGATCAATATTAGGAAAGTCATAGGTGGTTTGACTTATCCTTTTAATGACTAGTTTCTCAGTGTAATTATTATCATTTCATCAACAATATTTCAATTTAGATATATATAACATGGAGTGTGTCTACTATGTCAAATTATGTTTGTTCTCAACACCATAGTCATTGATTTTTGGAATAAGATTTGAAACTTTTTTCAAATCTCATTCCACCTTGTGCAATGATTTACAATCAATACTATTTGAGAACATGTGGAATATTTTTTCTAATTCATCTAGGGTGATAATCCTCTCTTGATAACTTAAATACCTTCATATAGTTCATATTATACCAAATATTTGTCCATTTGTTACCATTGTTAGGACAACGTATAGCAAGATCAAAACACAACACTTTTTATATAAGATAATCTTAGTGATCTCAAGTTTAAAGATCACTTGCGCAACTATCACGTGAGTCTTTCTATAAACACGAGTGATGTCTCCATATGGAATTCTCATGCAGGCCAATTCAGGTAAATGTCATCCGACAAGCACCCACATATTAGTTTTAGGTATCCCTCATACCTTAGCTTATGAGAACAACTACTTTCTTTCATAAAAAAAAAGAGCATAATATGTATCGCTCTCAATAGCTCTAATTAATGTCCAGTCTTAATAGAGCATTGACTAGGAACATTTAAGAACAATGCTTTGATGCAATAGGAATCACATAATTATAACAACTTTATAATTTTCTTTACAAAATATTTTTATCCCGAGGAATTTATCTTTACTCTAAATTTATTAATTAAATATCATATTCATTAATAAAGTATTTGATGAATATTAAAAATAAATAAGTTTTTATTAATAAATTGAATATATTTACATGAATAAAGTCATCCACGTGTAACCAACTGATTGGTTATAGAACATATACACTAACAAACCCTCCAGCAACAATTATTGTTTCATCACTATCACCACCATACCTCACTACCACTACAACTATCATCCTTTGACTACTATCGCTACAATCAATATCCTAAATATTACCACTAAATCATTATTATTTTCATAACTTGATTTTTACCCCTTTTTTTCTAAAAAATAACAAAAATTCCAAAAAATATATTTTTGATGTATTTGTGTTGTTTTTGGGCATTTTTTGCATCTTTTCAAATTAAAGAATTCAAAAATTTACTTATGACGCATTCAGTTTTTAACGCGCTCATTTAAAAGTCATTGATTTATTTTTCTCATCGAGTCAACGTTGATTTTGTATTTTTCAAAAAAAAAATATTTGGATAAGGAGACCAAAAGTGCAAAAAAAATAAAATGAGGGACCAAAGTGATTTTGGGCTGCTTGGTTACCAAGTTTGCTTCAGGACCAAGAAATTGGGAGGAAAAAGATAATTTTTTTTTCTATAAGTAATAAGGGAATCTCACACACAAAAGGAGTAGAGAATTATTTAAAGCATAAAAAAATAACACAAAAAAACCCCAAAACCCATTTTTATTCATAATCGTCAGCCATATATACAAAGTAAACAAAACAAATCCCACTGGCTCCATCAATCTGCATCTCCTCCTACCGTGGCCTTCATTCCTAAAACAAGCACCATCTCCCTTAAAAAATTCAAGCTTCATCTTCAACCTCTCTACCACAATCAATAGCCCATCCACTTTTCTCTCATTTTCAAATAGACAATCCCTCTCATCTCTTTCCATTTTATTTTTCTTTACTATCACCTATTGACCTACCAGCAGCTCCCTCTCCCCACTGCGACAGCCACCACCGGAACCAAACACTGTGAGCAACAACCATTTTCTACTAATAGATACAACAAAAGCATCCACAATGTATAGCAACAAGTGGCCTTTTTAGCTTTAAGAAAACCAGCCACGGATGACTGTGGCAACATCACAACCCCATTGCAACCATGAACTCATGTTATCCCACAAGATGACGCCAACAACCATACTTAAAACCAGCAGTAACAATGAAAGAAGACGTTGAGAACTAGTAGAGAGAGAGAGAGATGAAAGAGAGAAGAAAAAAAGAGAAGAGGATCGAACCTTTAACCAAGTAAATCTCAT